>Ga0180433_10005192_pt1 | contig 17749 bp, 14 predicted proteins | sample SS_ome_8_FD_132980 | JGI IMG/M metagenome (GOLD analysis project Ga0180433, IMG submission 132980) | Hypersaline lake sediment archaeal communities from the Salton Sea, California, USA - SS_1_D_1 metaG | ecosystem: Environmental > Aquatic > Non-marine Saline and Alkaline > Hypersaline >... | reverse complement strand
AGGGATATCGATAAATTGGATGGGGTTAACCATAGGCTTTCCCAACTTGGCAACCCCATCCTTCTGGAAAACACTATTGCCTTCTTAGAAGCCAAGGTAAAAAAAGAAGTTGATATGGGAACACATACAATCTATATTGGGGATTTAATTGACGCAGACATCGTTTCTAATGCTGAACCAATGACCTATGCCTATTATCATCTTGTAAAAAAGGGAAAATCCCCAAAGGCCGCCCCAACATATATAAAAGAGTAGGATAAAAAGTACACATTTCTTAGTAAAAAACCTTAAGGCCTGTGGCCTAAGATAATATATAAATCACTTATTCTATCTAAATCGACGTGCAAAGAGGATGTATGTCAAATAAAGACATATCCTTATCTAATTCATTTAACTATCTTATTTTCATGATACTCTATTTTATGCTTCTAAAATTTTACCAACACTTTCTAAAACATAAAACAAGGAGAAAACACCATGGATAAATACGTTTGTCAGGTATGCGGCTATATTTACGACCCTGCAGAAGGCGATCCAGATAATGGAGTATCACCAGGCACAGCCTTTGAAGATTTACCAGATAGCTGGGTATGCCCTGTATGCGGTGCTCCGAAAGATGATTTTGAAAAGGAGGAATGATAAAGAGCTCAGAGATCAGGGGCCAGGTGCTAAAGGCCAGCAATGAGTAATATTACATGGGCCTTCAGGGTAAATCTCTTTTCTCTGCCGCACAAGCACTCCATCATTACCATGGGGTGCAGATAACAGTAAGTATTCTGCTGAAGCAAGATTTAGCCTTCTCCCTCTCATCGCTCTACCATAGTAAATAGACGGGCCTGTTTACCTTTGCATAGACTAGAAACCATAGATGCAGTATAGACACAAGGGCTCAATGAGTTGCGCTTGTTCGAAAAGAGATTTCCCTTCGCCCTTTCTATGAATGTCCTTTAGCTCAGTTAGTGTTGCACCCGTCGGGAGAGTTTGATGGGCAAGATAAATAACTAAAATCTCTGTGAACTCTGCATGCCCCGTGAAATTTTTACCCGGTTAAATTTGGAAACTATTATCTGGGGCGCAGCAAAGGTTATGGATATAACCTATTTCACTGGGGTGACTCCGTGGTAAATAATTTTTTTATGTGAGATGGCACCAAAATTAACTGTGAGTTTTTCAAGGGGAGGGTCTTTTTAGGGACCCATGGCATCGTCCCAACTCTGATGGCCACTAAAAAAACACAGACTTGTTATTAGGGTGTCAAATGAAGTCATATCATCTAAATCTCTTAAGTTACTAAATGAGGAGGGCAAAATGGACTTTCCAGATTTTTCGCTAGATTCGTCTCTATTTGAAGAGGTAAAAAAGCCTAAGAATGATGAAACGTACGATAGCATTATTATAGGCGGGGGGCCTGCTGCAATGACTGCAGCAGTTTATGCCTCAAGAAAAATGATGAATATTTCCATTATTACCAAAGACTTTGGCGGACAGGTTAGAGAAACTTCGGAGATCGAAAACTGGATAGGCTTTCAGAATATCAATGCCAAAGATCTTGCAGATAGTTTTGAAGAACATGTCAAAAGCTTTGATGTTCCCATATGCCTGAACTGCAATGTTTTAGAGGTTACAATAGAGGATCACATATTCAAGGTTCTGACGGACGATGGAAACGGTTATTCAGGTCACTCTGTAATTTTCGCCACCGGGAAAAGACATCGCCCACTCGGTATACCCGGAGAAAAGGAGCTTGTTGGCAGGGGACTTGCCTATTGCGCAACATGCGATGCGCCTTTTTATAAAGGGAAAAAGGTGGTTGTAGCGGGAGGTGGAAATTCTGCATTCACCACTGCCATGGACTTAACAAAGGTAGGTGCAGAACTAACTATGGTAAATTTTATTAAGGGTTGGCAGGCAGATGAATCGCTCCAGGAGAGGGTAAAAAGTACAGGGAATACCACACTTCTTGACTACTATGAATTTGTCCGGATAGAGGGTAAGGACAAGGTAACAGGAGTTATCATAAAGGACAGGGATAAAGGCGAGGAGAAAAAAATTACCGCAGATGGGGTCTTTGTTGAAATAGGCCTTCTACCAAACAGTGATCCTGTTAAAAATTTGGCGGAATTAAATACGCAGGGTGAGGTTGTGGTAGACTGCTTATGCCGTACCAATGTGGAAGGTCTATTCGGGGCAGGTGATGTTACCACAGTGCCCCATAAACAGATAGTAATCTCTGCAGGTGAAGGCGCAAAGGCCGCACTGTCTGCATATAACTATCTCATCAATAACAATATCATATAGGGGGATGCCATGGGAATGCTCAAGGAGGAAGACAGGAAAAAACTGATAGACCTATTTAAGGCCATTAAAAATCAGGTAAAGATTATATTTTTTACCCAGGAGATGGAATGTATGTACTGTAGTGCCACCCACGACGTCCTAGAGGAAATCTCATCCATCTCGGATAAGGTAGCCCTTGAAGTCCATGACTTTGTAACAGACGCTGAGCTTGCAAAGAAATATGGGGTTGATAAAATACCTGCCACAATCCTGATAGGCGAAAAAGATTACGGAATACATTTTTATGGTGTGCCCGGGGGGTATGAATTTAATGTCCTTATACAGAACATTTTAAATATTGGAAAGAGAGACGCTGAACTAAGCAACGATGTCTTGGCAGAATTAAATAAGGTTGATCAACCTGTTCACCTTCAGGTTCTTATTTCCCCCACGTGACCTTATTGCCCCCGTGCAGTTCGCACTGCCCATAAATTTGCCATGGCTAATGACAACATTAGAGCAGACATGATAGACGCTGGGGAATTTTCATTTCTTGTAAACAAATACAATGTCCAGGGGGTACCCCACACTGTAATAAATGAAAAGGAAAGCATAGTCGGTGCGCAGCCGGAGATAGAGTTTGCCAGGGCCATATTGAAGGCAATAGGGAAGTAGCCTCATATACGGCTTTAGAAAAATTCCTCAATGCTGCTTAGCAGTGTTATTTTCCAAATACCAGGCAATAAAATTCAGGCCCTTATTTTTATTCGTTTTTATGTTTAATCTAAAAAATAAGGGCCTTCGCCTCCAAAGCAACAACAGCCGTTTTTACCTGTCAAATTATAGCTACCACCTAAAAACCAATCAAAATCTTCCTTGAACACCTAAGCTAATTTGTAGAAATGTAAAAAAAGTAAAAAATAGCAAACTATTTTTATTGACTTTACCCGTTTTTTTAGTATAGCGTAAAAAAGTTTTTATGGACATATCAAAAATTAACCACTCACAGGCTGCTCTGTAAAAAAAGAATTTTTGACTTTAGCCGGAATACAGCTTCACGTAGCTATGAAGTTGGGAAATCCGCTTCTTGAAGCGTGATTTTTAAAGTTCCCTTAAGTGCTTGTTATGAAATAGTCTCTTTTCTCAATTGAGGCCTCTTTAGAAATTTAATAGGCTATTTATCTTTCACTGCAGTAGATGGACCTTTTAAATAAGATTTTTACGGGTCATAGTACCTATTTAATATAAGATAGGTATCAAAAAATAGGCCATATTATATAAATCATAAAGGAGGGACATCATGAAAACAAAACTTTTCACCATTCTTGTTTTACTATCAGCCATATTAGTCATTCTTCCATTTTCTTCAGCAACAGCAGCAGAGCCCATTACTATAGGTTGCCCCCTGTCAACAGCCTTTCTATATGGCTGGGATGCTGAGAGGGGAGTCAAGCTAGCGGTTGAGGAAATAAACCAGCAGGGCGGCGTCAAGGTGGGCGAAGAAAAACGCCTCTTTGAGGTTGAAGTCATAGACACCAGAGACCTGGAGCCTGGGGTGCCGGTGAGCGAAGCACTTCTGGCAGTCGAAAAACTCATCCTTGAAAAGAAGGCGGATTTTCTTATAGGTGGCCCTGTTCGCTCTGAAGCAGCCCTGGCAGCAATGCCACTTTTGTCTAAACACAAAAAGGTTTCCATCCTGAGCACAGGTGTACTAACCCCTAAGTACCATGCATTGGTAGCAGAGAACTACGATAAGTACAAGTACTGTTTCCGCATACATGGTGAGGCAAAACAGCTTGTTGGCGAAATTATTTCCTGTTTTGCAGAGATTAAGGAGCGCTACAATCTTAATAAGGTTTTTGTGATGGCGCAGGATGTTGCCCATGCAAGGGGAGCAGGAAAAATAATTTCCGATGTAGCAGCCAAGAAGGGGTATGATGTAAAAGGGATGGAAGTTTTTCCTACCGGTACAACCGACTTTTCCATGGGACTCCTCAAGGTAAAAAAGACAGGCGCTGAAATCCTCAACATCTGGATGGATATGCCTGAAAGCTCTATTCTGCTTAAACAATGGTATGATATGAAGCTTCCAGCCCTTCCATTCGGCTCAACACTTGCTGCCGCAGAGCAGCCAGGCTTTTGGAAGGCAACAGAAGGCAAGGGAGAATATTGCCTTTGCAATGTAGTAAATGCAGGCAATGCCCCCTCTGATGCTACACCCTGGACCATGAAGTTTTACAATGCATATACAAAAAAATGGGGCATAGAGCCTGAAGGCTTGGGCAGTTCAAGCAGTTATATGGCGGTGTATGTCCTGAAGGACGCAATTGAAAGAGCCGGCACACTCGATTCTGAAAAGGTTGTAGCCGCGCTCGAAAAGACAGATATGATTGGGGTATATGGACTCATAAGATTCGATCCTAAAAGCCATCAGGTAATTCCGAGTTTAGACCCGAAAGATGGAGCTGTTGGCAGTATACTGCAATGGCAGGATGGAAAAAGGGTTGTGGTTTTCCCAAAAAGTATTGCTGTTGGCACTATAAAGCTGCCTCCATGGATGACGAAATAAGTGCATATAATAATTTTCCAGGGCTGCTTATTGCTATTGTAGCACCCTTTGTTTCTTGAAGTAAGCAGCTCTGCCTAGTCAACCAATTTCACAGTTATCATAATTATATAATGGGAATTTTATTATACGGAATAATTAACAGCATAGCCTTAGCATTGATGGCAATAGGCTTTGCGCTTGTATACGGCATAAGCCGTCTCCCTAATTTTGCCCATGGTGCACTTTACGTAGTAACAGGTTTTATTACATGGAGCTTTTTTCATGGCCTTGGTTTACACTATCTCATAAGTATACTCCTCTCGCTGCTTATTATTGGCATTATTGGCGCCCTTATTTATCAATTCATACTTATTCGTGTTCGTGGAATGGCGACATCCGAGATAATCGCCTCGTATGCCATTGGGGTGGCCATTCTGGAAGGTCTGCGATGGGGAGGCTTTAAGGGAATGACATATACGCTTCCTGTCTTCCTTGAGGGTAGTATAACTATAAGCGGTGTACCGGTTGATTTACACAGAATCTTAGTTGTTGCGGCAGGTGCCGGCGTTGTTGCATTTCTGTGGCTCTTTACCCATAAAACCCGAATAGGCCTTGCCCTCAGGGGCATGGCACAAGATGAACGTGCAGCACTCATGCTGGGTATAGACTCCGATTTTATGGCCGTAGTGGCAATGGCCTTTGGCTCAGCACTCGCAGGCCTTGCAGCAGTTCTCTTACTCCCCTTGGGAAATATCGTAGTAGAGTCAGGTTACAATGTTCTTATACTCGCTATTGCTGTTTGCATAGTTGGAGGTTTAGGAAGCTGGGTGGGTTCAATTATAGCAGCTTTTTTAATCGGCTTTGCGCAAATTTTAACCGTGGCATATTGGGGATCTCATTTTCAGATGGTAGTAGCGCTGCTGGCAATCATACTTACTCTCATTTTAAAACCTTCGGGCCTCTTTGGTAGACAGAAGGAGCTGGAAGAAAGGGTTTAGTGATAGAGCGATGGAAGAACGTCGTAAAGAAAGATTAGATCGAGGCATTAAAATTCGTACAGATAAGATATATGCCCTTATGTCCTGGAGAGAGCTATCCTATTTAACGCTTCCAAGGTTGGTGCTTATTGTAGGAATGCTGATTCTTCCCTTTGTAATACCAAGTGCTTATTGGCAAAGGGTTATTTCAATTGTATGCGTCTATGCACTACTAGGGCTGAGTTTTGATTTCCTCGCCCAATTTGTGGGTTTAGTCTCACTGGGGGGGGCCTTTTTTATTGGTATCGGCGGATATCTGGCGGCAATTCTAAACACCTCACTTGGGCTTCCACCACTTATTACAATCCCTGCTGCAACAGTAATTGGAGCCGCTATTTCCACCCTTTTGCTTCTTCCCTGCCTCCCATTAAGGGGTGTGTATTTTTCCATTGTTACGTTGATGTATCCCTTGGTTGCCGCAAGGATCATTGAGGCATTAGATATTTTAGGAGGCACTGATGGAATAATGGGGGTGGAGAGCTTTTCCAGCAACTGGACCGAGCAATACTTTATAATATTTATGACATTGATATTTCTTTTTGGGTTAAGGCGGCTGGTAAATACGGACCTGGGGCTCGTTTTTCGTGCGGTAAAGGACAATGATCAGGCAGTAAAGGCATCCGGGATAAACATTACGACCTACAAGGCTATTGCCGTTTTCATTGCCTCAGGTGTCGGCTGCCTTGCAGGTGCCTGTCTGGTACATATTTATATGTGGTCGGGGATTTCATTGTTTGCATTGGATTTTTCCATTCTCCCCATTGCTGCTACAGTAATTGGGGGGGCAGGAACCCTTGTGGGACCAGTGTTGGGATGTTTTATCCTTGTCCCAATTTCTGAATTGTTACGAGCATTTGGAACTTTAAGGATAGTATTTTACTCCCTGATTCTTGTAGCCTTTATCGTATTTCGAAGTGAAGGTATAATGGTATATGGGCAGAGAAAATATCATCAGTTTGAGAGGTGGGTCAAGATATGAGTGATGAACCAATCCTCCAGGTAAAAGATGTAACCAAAATTTTCGGCGGCATAACCGCTGTAAACCATATAAGTTTTGATATTAAAGAGGGCGAGATCTTAGGTATAATAGGGCCTAATGGTTCAGGAAAAACCACCTTGATTAACTGCATTACTGGATTCATTAAAATTGCATCAGGTAAGGTAATGTATCATGGCAAAAATATTGCGGGCAAGCCTGCCCATAAAATTGCCGACATGGGTATTGCTCGAACCTTTCAAATAATGCGGCCTTATTATTCGCTGCCCTGTTACAAAAACCTTGTCATCCCATTATTTTCACCAAGGGCCAAACGCACCGGCGGATGGCGAGGGGGAGGCAAGCTCGGTGACCGTGATACTGTAGGTATAGATATCTTAGAAGAGATTGGATTTGAGCGTGATTCTTTTGTGCCTTACAAGATTGCATCCACACTACCGACCGGTTATCTTAAGCGCCTCGAATTAGCCAGATGCCTTGCCTTAAAACCAGAGCTTATTATCTGCGACGAGGTATTTTCAGGACTGAGCATGAGCGAAATAGCCAGTATGGTGCCTCTAATAGAGCGCCTGCAAATGGGTGGAATTACACTCATTATGATAGAACACAGACTACGAGAGCTATTCCAGGTAGCAAATCGTGTTATGGTTATGAACTTTGGCGAAAAGGTCATTGAGGGAACATCTGAACAGGTTATGTCAGACGAAAAGGTAAGGGAGGTTTATTTTGGCTCAGAGGCCTCTGAGGAGGTAATGAAATATGCTTGAGGCTACCGGACTTATGGTCTTTTACGAAAATATGCTTGCCCTTAATAATGTCAGTGTCCAGTGTCATGACAATGAAATTGTTGGCGTATTCGGGGCAAATAGCGCGGGCAAATCCACGCTGATGTATACAATTTCAGGCATAATAGAGGATATTAAGAGAAAGGAGGAAATGGCCGGTGGCGAGAGGATCACAGTTATAGGAACAATCACATATGATGGCGAAGAGATTACCCACCTAAAGCCCAGCCAAAGGGCAAGAAAACGGATTATATTATGCCCCGAGCGAAGAAGAATATTTCCAGAAAGCAGTGTTTTGGAAAACCTCCGCATAGGTGCCTATCTTGCTACTCAGGCTCAGGCAAAAGAAACTATTGATTATATATTTAAAATATTCCCTGCCCTAAAAAAAATACAAAAAAGGCTTGGTGGATTCTTAAGCGGCGGAGAACAACAGATGCTTGCTATAGGGAGGGCTTTGATGGCTCAGCCAAAGTTGCTCCTCCTGGATGAGCCCCTTCTTGGACTGAGCCCCTTAATCCAAGTCTTGCTTGTGCGCTCTGTAAAAGAGATACGTGATGAAAGAAAGATATCTATTTTAGTTACAGAGCAGTACGCCCGCCCAGTTATGCCTATAGTACAATACGCCTTTATCCTGGAAAATGGTGCTGCTGTTATTAAGGGAAGCCGCGAGGACCTTATGGATAATGAAGATGTTCGTGCAGCCTATTTCGGTGTATAATTATATCTAAAGACCATTAACAGGAGTCGACAGCCATAAAGTATGAGTACTATTATAACGAATATATAAACAAGGAAAAAACTGACACTGCCAGTAAACCTTTAAAAATACTTCAAGGATTATATAAATCATGGACGATCAGAATTTAGAGCCAGAGAAGGAGTTAACGGTAAGTCGATTCTACAGGATGTGTGAACTTTACCCCAAAAACACAGCCGTACTTTATCTTGGAGAACGTTTTTCTTACGCCCGCCTGCTTGATTTGAGCCAACGCCTTTCTGGATCCCTTTTAGACATGAATGTAAAAAAAGGCGATCGGGTCATGATATACCTCTCAAATAGCATCCAATGGATTATTGCGTGGCTCGCCATCCAAAGAATCGGCGCCGTTATGGTTCCAGTCTCACCCATATATACGTCTTTTGAGATTGAATACATGATCAAGGATTCAGGGACAGAGACTATTATATGCCTGGACACCAACTTTTGCTATGTAAAAGAGGTCTTTGAAACCACGGGACTTAAACAGGCAATTATTACAAACTTAGTTGACTTACTTCCTTTCTGGAAAAGATACCTTGGTATTCTCTTTGATAAAATTCCTAAGGGGAAGATAGAAAGGGATAACAGGGTCTACTCCTTTAACTCCCTTTTACGACACCAGCCGTTGAAGTCACAGGTAGAGATAAACCCTCAAAAAGATTTATCTTATATCCTTTATACAGGCGGTACAACAGGCTTTCCTAAGGGGGTACCCGGAAACCATATCGGCATGACATCCTACGTTAATGATGTCACAGAAGATGTAGCTGGAGCCTATTTGAAAGAGGGAGATGATGTTTATATTGCGGTTAATCCACTCTTTCATATTATGGCCCTTGGCCTTTTTATGGCACTGGGCCTTAACAAAGGAAATATGACCTTGTTGATGCCTGTGCCGGATGTTGATGCCATTCTCGAAACAATTCAGCGTCACAAGGCTCGATGGCTGCTGGGTGTGCCTGCCCTGTACCGGATGATACTGGATAATGACAGATTAGAGCAATATGACCTTAAATCGCTCACCTATTGCTATTGCGGGGGAGACGTTTTACCTGCCGAGGTCTTTAACCGATGGAAGGAGAAGTTTCATATTCCTATCTATCAAGTTTATGGCTCCACTGAGGCTGGCCATGTAACCTATAGTAGAATCGAGAAAGATCCCAAGGCAAACACCATAGGAATGCCTTTAAAGAGCAGGGAATGTATTGTGGTAGACCCCAATAGCCTTGAGCCATCGCCGCCTGGGGAAAGCGGGGAACTTTTGGTGACATCCCCTTACACAATTAAGGAGTACTGGAATAAGCCCGAAGAGACAGAATATTCCTACGTTGATTTAGGCGGCAAGATCTATTACCGAATGAGTGATTTTGTATTTCAGGATACTGATGGACAGCTCGTGTATGTAGAACGCTCCGCTGATATTATCAAGCACAAGGCCTACAGGGTATCAGCCTCAGAGGTTGAGGCAGTGCTTCAGGACAACCCAACGGTTATTGGTGCATGTGTAATAGGAGTGCCTGATGAAAAGGTGGGCGAGAGAATAAAGGCAATCGTCGTATTAAAGGAAGACGCAAGGGGCGTAGGCGGAGCTGAATTGATTAAATGGTGCCGAGACAGACTTGCCTCCTACAAGGTGCCACAATATATAGAATTCAGGGATATGCTTCCAAAATCCAAGGTCGGAAAACTACTAAGAAGAGAAGTTCGGGATGAGGAGCGAAGAAAAATGGAGAAAAAGAAGAATAGAGCGTGAAAAAACGCCAATAACGTCTTTTTTTCCTTGACAAATATGAATTACTTTTCAACAATGAAGTTGATTTTTTTCTAAAAGAACATTCTCTGATAATTAAAACAAAAGGGAGGCCTCCTATGAGAATATCGATAAAAGGAAAATCAATAATAACCCTTGTTGCATTATTTGCTATACTGACCTTTGCCGGCACAAGCGTCTTCTCAGCCCTTAGCACTTCCAGGATAATGCCGACCCAGAAGGTTACAATGCTACAGGGGGACAAAAAAATAGGTGAATTTACCAAGGAAGCACCTCTTCCAGAAGACACCATGCTGACCTGTCAGGGGGATTGCGGGATAAAAATGGAAAATCTGTATTTGGTTGCCACTGACGGAAGCTTGTTCTCCATCACTGATGATTCAGATACCCGTGAGCTGTATGTTAAGGAAGGCAAGGTTTATTTTGCACTCTCTTCATTGCCCCAATCTTTGATATTCAAAACCCCAAATGCCGTTTTTACCGCCAAGGAGGTTATGCTGAAGGTATCTACAAACAGCGGCTCACTAAAGGGATATGTTTCCGTTACCTCGAAGGCCATAGAACTCGGTATTATTGAAGGCGGATCAATGTTAGTTTCAACCATTGAGGGAGACAAGATGATCCCTGCAGGAAACCGAATCCTTTTGGCCCAAGCAGACTTAATTGGAGGCGCCGCATCTGAAGGAGATAAAAAATTAGGAGCGATATTATTTTTGGGAGGTGTTGGTGCAGGAATACCAATTATAAGTGATCTGCGTGAAGACGATAGCAATGATGGAAGTCCTCATACACCCTAAAAATTGGCAAGACTTAAAATATACAACGCAGCTTAGCAATAGTAAAAGATCCACTTAAACAATATAAAAGAAAAATGACGAAGGATGGTATATTCCCTTTTGTTCAACCATATTGTTTTATCTTGATCCACTTTATCGTCTTTTAGGATGCCTTTAAATACTATCCCCCGGCACAAAAAATTTGCGTCGGGGGATAGTATGTTATAAGAGCAAGGAAGTTGGATGGCTGATTGAGTAGCATAAAAAAACATTTGCAAATCAAGATATTTTTATACGGCTTTCTTATACGAGGTGGCAAAATTGCAGATTAAGAAAGATATTATTATTTATCCCCTTATCGCAGCTTTAATATGCCTGACAACCGTTTTTGGGTGTGCAGGAGATCAAAATGCCTCCAAAGAATTTATGGTAGCAAATTATACTGCCAAAATAGATAAAAGCGTTGAAATATCGGAGCTAAACTCAGAGTTATTCCGCTCCGCGCAGATGAATGCTGACCCAAGTGATTATCTTCTTGGTGCTGGGGATTTACTGGAGGTAACTGTTTTTGAGGCTGAAAAACTCGGGGCGAAGGTTCGAGTCAGCTCAAGGGGATATATCACGTTGCCCTTATTAGGCCAGGTAATGGTGAAAGGATTATCTGCCCGTGAGGCAGAGGAAAAGATAGAAAAACTGTATTGCAAAACGTATATAAAAAATCCTCATATCAGCATCTTTGTAGTGGAGCATTTCAGCCAGCGGATTACCGTTGTTGGAGAGGTAAAAAATCCTGGAACCTATGACTACCCCTCAAAACAACGACTCCTCGATGTTCTGGCCTTGGCTGGTGGGTTAAGTGAAAAGGCAGGCATTACGGTACAGGTTAGGCGCAGGGGGGATGTCTCAGAACAAAAAGGCTCCTCTTTTATGGTAGATCTGGACAAGCTCATTAAAGAAGGGCGCACAGAGTATAATATCGAGATCAACGGCGGGGATATTGTTTTTGTTCCGGAGGCCGGCAGCTATTTTGTTGATGGCGCTGTAAGAAGGCCGGGCTCCTACCTTATAAAGCAGGAAATGGTGCTGAGGGAGGCCTTATTAGCGGCAGGAGGGCTTGCCCCTTATGCAAGAAAGAATATGCTTACACTTATACGCTATCAAAAAGACGGTAAGAGACAGGTAATAGAGCTAGACCTGGAAACAAGACCTCAGGATCAAGAAATTATGATAAAAGACCGAGACGTTATCATTGCAGAGGCCAGTGGCTGGGGTAAGGTAGTCCATGGAACAGGCCTAAATGTTGGTATCCCTGGGGTGTTCGGCTTTGGCTATAGAAGTCCCGAGAAATAAACTTTCCTGAAGCACTCCAATATCTAAATTTTAACCTTCTCCTCTCTGCTCCTCATAATCTTAATCCACACGCGCTCTAAATTTTCCCTTATCAATTCTTCAAGCGGCCCTTGGGTACTCTTTGGGTTTGTGCTTTTACCAACCGCCTCTTTTGGACATGCCTTTAACGCCTTGTTGTAAAATTCAAATGCCTTCTGATAATCTTCATCTCTTATCTCGTGAACATAGCCAATATTATTTAAGGAAAAGGCCGATTTCGGATTCAACTTATAGGCCTTTTCAAATGCCTCAAAGGCATCAGAAAATCTCTCTTCATTAAAAAGCCTAACACCAAGCGCATTATAGTCGCTTACACATCCACTCCCTATCACAATAAACATGAAAAAATATATAATCAGTCCGCACATTTTTTTATACATATTACTAACTGCCTGCCTCTCCAAATGACCACAAAGGCTTCCACTTTCACCCCGGATAAAAACCATTAATACAAAAAGGACTTAGTAATCAGCGGCCAAAGTGGAATATGCTCCCCCCCGATGAAATATGCTTTGCATTTCATAGGGCACGCATTACACTTGGCAAAACAGGGATCAGTGGTGAGCCCTACTGCATGGGGCTCAGGGTACATCTCTTTTCTCTGCCGCAAAAGTACTCCATCATTACCATGGGGTGCAGATAACACTAAGTATCCTGTTAGAGAAAACTTTAACCCCATTCCTCTCATCGCTCTACCATAGTAGATAGACGGGTCTGCTTACCTTTGCATAGACTTGAAACCATACGGTGCAGTACAGACACAAGGGCTCAATGAGTTGGGCCTGTTCGAAAAGAGATTTCCCTTCGCCCTTTTTATGCGTGCATTTTAGGGCAGTTCGTGTTTTGCCCATCGCACTCTGCCGATGGGCAAACAATAAAATCCCTCTGTGAACTCTGTGACCCGGTGGTGAAAGAGTATCTATCTCTTAAAGGTATAATCAAGTCTCTTTACGAGAAACGAATCTCCATTCTCATGTAGTGTAAAGTATATGTCCCCTGTGCTTTCATTAAATGGGCCGTCATTCATTCGCCAATTTAAGGAGAAAGTGCCGGCAAGAAAGATGCTTTCTGTAGCTACTTCCTTCGAGTAGCTTCCTATTCTTATGGCGTACTTTATATCTTTTATCGCCTTAAAGTTTTTCTTATATTTGTAGATCAATTTCGTGAATGGCTTACCCTTTTCAATGGCATCAGGGGCAAAAAAATTTGCGAATTTCTCAATGTCTTTATTTTCGTACTCACGGCAGTAGTTGCGCAAAAAAGCATTTAGCCTGGAATCTAATTGCTGCTTCTCCTCAGCCGCTTTTATGCTTGCAAGCCTTTTTAACGGGCTTTCCGTAAATTCCGCTTGCTCCTCCAACCCTGATAATTCAGTACTAATATCAGCTTGCCCTAAGGTCAATAAAACTTCCGGGGTATCCTCTTGAATATCGGCTGATAAATGGGCGTCTTTCAGAATTACCTGAATGTCCTCCTCTTTTGAAAGTCTTTTCGGACTTAACTTGCGAGCGGTCTTCTCCTTTGTGGCTTGATTTTGAATCATAGCATTTATCTCTTTTTCGTTCTTATCCGCACTTAGCCTCGCAAGCCTTTTTAATTGACTCTCCCTGGATTCTATTAATTCTTCCGCCCTGGAAACCTTTGATACAATGCCATCTCTCCTTGATACTGATAAAGCTTTCGGGGTATCCTTTGACATGCCGACTGATAAATTCGTGTCTTTTTTGATTATATGAACATCCTCTTTTGAAAGCCTTTCAGAATGCACACCAGATGATTCTACCCCCATAAAATTTACAGAGGCCAATAACTTTTCTTGGGACGTCTCGCTGCTTGAACCTTTTGAGGCCTCCTTGTCCTTTTTTTCCTCCCCTAAAACAGGCCCTTCAATACTGGCATGAACAGCTATTACCTTGTCTTCAATAGGGCCATCCTTTTTTCTTTTCCTTGTAGAAGCCTCTAAAATAATGTGCTTTCCCCTCGTTATCCTGCCGTTTTCTGCCAACCCATGAGAAAAAACCTCACTACTTTTACTCTTTGGTCCGGGCATGCCCTCCTCTACCCGCCGGCTATCACCCGAAGGCACGGCTGAAGTAGATTCACCTATAAGCGCTTTTTGTCTGTCTTTAAATTCGTTGTTCTCGTTATGAATAACTTTGTTACCCTCGAGTTTGGCCTCATCGTTAACCTTTTTAGAATATGGATCATCCGTGATCGCCTTTTGATGAAAGATAATATCAGATAAATATGCCGCAAAAACAAAAAAGAGTAAGATCAAACCAATCTGGTACAAACTCCGTAGCCGTTTTTTCTGTTTTTGCGGCCTGTCTGACTGCTCATTCCATAGTGCAAGGTTTTGTCTGCTCTGGTCATAATAATATCGCAAGTCCGGGTCTATTAGTGTCTGATATGCCTCATTTAGCTCAACAAAGGTCTTGCTGTCACCATTTTTACCTGTATCCGGGTGGGTTTTACGGGCTAATTCTCTGTAGGCCTTCCTGATATCAGCCATATCAGCAGAAGGTTTAACTCCTAATAAATCATAATAATTGAGCTGTACCTTGGATGACTTTACCAATCCAAGGGCAGTTGAGACGGGGTTAAGTTTAAGCTGAATTGTATAAATATCGAAGCCTTGTTTCTGACATTCAATGTTAAGATCGTGAAACAATTTGGGGTTATCTTTTTTATTGGTGTTAGAAATAAAGCCGCACAACTCTATGTAATTATCATCCTGGGCGACCAATGTGATGAGCGATGGGGTATTGTATGCCGAATAGGCCTGTTTTAAAAACCGAGAGAGCAGCCTTTTGTCTGCAAAAATATCTTTATGATTACGCTCCAAGGCCTTTCCCCTCAACATTTTTAGAGTGGCTACCGATGAGAGCCTTACTCTTCTTCTCCTTTCCGTCTCCGTAGTCTGAATAGTAGGCCTTGTAGTATTTATAGTAACTGTGATATCCGTACCTATTTGATAGCTTCACTTTATTAACAATACAGCCGAGAATAGTGCCTTGAACATTTATCAGCTCTTTTTTCAGGTGTCGCAGGCCATCACGGGAGGTCTCACCAATGCTGCTTACAAGAATTACACCACCAACCTGACGCGATAAGACGAGTATATCGGCAAACCCGTGAAATGGAGGCGCATCTAATATAATACGGTCAAAATGATTTCCCAAATTATTCATAAGTATCTTAAACCTATTTGAGGCCAAAAGTTCAACAGGGTTTGGGGGGATCGGCCCGGATGGGATTAAATGAAGGTTTTCAACCTCTGTTTTGATGATATAGCCATCAGTGATAATCCCTGCGAGATAACTGGACAGTCCCCTGCCGTTTGCCCCATTTCCCAAGGCCATAACCTTGTGGACATTTGGCTTTCGTAAATCCGCATCTATTAAAATAACCTTCTCATTTGAGCTGGCGAATGTCATTGCCAAATTTACTGAAAGTGTAGTTTTTCCCTCCTCGGGGTTTGTGCTGGTTAATACAAAGCTTTTGGCATGAGTTGAGTCACTGGACAGTTGGATAGACACCCTTGCAGTCCGAAGAGACTCTGAAAAGCCTGACTTGGGGTCGCTGATAAAGGCCTTCCCCATCGCGTAACCATCATTCTTGGAAAAAGGTACTACACCAAGGATAGGTATGTTAAAGAGGTCGGAGATCTGATCCGGATCTGTAATGGAATCTTCAAGGTATTCCATAAAAAAGGCAAGGCCTATGCCGAAAAAAAGCCCAATAACAATGGCAAGTATTAGATTTCGTAACACCTTTGGTTTATATGGGAAAATCGGCAGACCCGCTCGATCCACTATATAAATATTGCTTGATTCAACCCCGGCCATGGATTCGATCTCTTTTAGGCGCTGAAGCAGGCTCTGGTATATAGCCTTGTTTGTCTCCACCTCCCTGCTCATAATTTTATACTGGGTTGCCCGCTCATTTAAATCTATGGCCAATTCCTTTTGTCTATCCGCTGATTCCTGAAGGGACTTTACCTTCTTCAGCGAGGACATATACTCGTTTTTTATAGCAAGATATATCTTATTCTCCTCATCTGCAAGGCGCTTTTCGATACCCTCCATACGGGCCTTTATAGCCTTTACCTCCGGGTAATCATCCCGAAATGTAACAGAAAGATTTTGATACTCTGATTGAATCCGGGCATACACTTGTTTCAGGTTGCCTATTATCTGGCTTTCCATTACCTCAGGCAGATAAGAAGGCCCATCCGTAACCGCCTGATTAAAAACCGAGGTCCTTGCTATCAATTCTACCTTTGCCTGGCCCAAAGCTGAGTTTAGTTCCTCAAGCTGGCTGTAGACACTGTTTAATTTAGTATCCAGGGAGACAATGCCTGTTTGCTTGGCAAACCGGTTAAGTTCTTCCTCCGATCTCTCCAGGTCAATCTTTGATTGGCCAATCTGTTTCATGAGAAAGCTACGTGCCGACCTTGATTTCTCAAGCCTCTTGTCCATCTCCCACTTTAAAAATTCATCTGCCAGTGTATTAACAACATCCCTTGAAAACTCCCTTGACGGAGAAGTAAAAGAGGCATCTATGAGCATGGAATTCCTTTTCAACGAAATATCAAAGTTGGACATAATATAATCGAGCAATCCCTGGTGCCTCATTGTCTCTTCAGTTATCTGCCCCGTTTTTTGGCTATCTTTTTCCTCACCCCCTGATGTCAGTGATTTAATTACATCCTTCAAGCCATTTTTAATGCCCTTTATTATTCCAGGGTTATCATCCTGGCCATACAGGGTTTCCAGTACAAAGGGGTGGTTAGGCAGATCCATCTTGTCTATGACCCTTTGCGCCATTGCGCTGCTTTGCAATAGTTGAACCTGCGTTTCATAGAATTCCCGCGTGTTTAACTTCGCGGACACAAGTTCCTCAAATTTGGTTACCTTTGATGTTCCTTGATTCACCTCAATGGTTGTAGAGGCCTTGTAAATCTTAGTGGCGGATAGTGTAAATATAACAGTAGAGATAAAAACCAGAGCAAGGATGCTTATTATCAAAAATTTCCTGCGGATAATTACGTCAAGATAATCTTTGAGGTTTATTTCATCCTCTTCTGATGGCGGTATACTCTCTCGGAATTCAGTGGAAGGAAGATTGTCATTGACCTTGGCAGGCCTTCGTTCAAGGTCATTAGTGCCCACGTTATCGTAGTTTTGATTGCTCATTTTACCTAACCCTTCAATCTCTAGTAATTTTTTAACGTTACAATATTTACGATGAAATTGTCAAGAAATAGCATTCCCTTGATATTGCAGTCAAATCGCTTGCTTGGTAGCCTTCGGAGACGAACAACAACGGCATGACAGTTTTCAGGGGGCAAAAATTCAATACTATCCTGCCTCCAGTCATGCGTGCCAGTAATCATAGGGCTTT
>Ga0180433_10005189_pt1 | contig 17757 bp, 15 predicted proteins | sample SS_ome_8_FD_132980 | JGI IMG/M metagenome (GOLD analysis project Ga0180433, IMG submission 132980) | Hypersaline lake sediment archaeal communities from the Salton Sea, California, USA - SS_1_D_1 metaG | ecosystem: Environmental > Aquatic > Non-marine Saline and Alkaline > Hypersaline >... | reverse complement strand
TCCAGTCACGTGAGTGGCGAGGCATAAGTAAGCTCCTTTTTTGTTCGAATCTAAAGAGGCTATACTTATGCCTTTTTTTTTATCAAGGTCTTCCTTTCCCTAGAGACTTATGCAACACACCCACCTCAGGGAACCCGACAATATATCCCACAGCGACTACGGCGACCAATATTGCGACTGCCACCATTGGGCATGTGCAATCCCACGACTCATCGGGAGCGGTTGGACTCTCGATGTCGTCAGTAGAATATGTGGGGTGAGTGAGGGCTGATATCATGCCATTACCTTGAAATATTGTAGGTATCTAAATAGTCTTGCACAGTGGTATTTGGATTGAGCTGAATGTACATGTGCAGATTTGGGGGGTAGTTTCGATCTAGACCTTGCCGGCAAAGTGGACACCTGGTATTTCCACGATTCACATACTCCTGCACTGAATCTAAGTCCATTGTATGGTCATTTTGACACACAATCACAGGCTTTTCCATCTTGTCAAATGTGATGCAGTCTTTTAAGTCATCCTCTCCATATTCCTTGGCTTCAGATACATTGAACGTCATCGAACGTAAATCGTAGCGGCGAGAAGACCTGACTGCATTGAGAGTCATTTCCCCTCTTTCGGGGCAGTGCACTGGTAGAGAGGAGAGAGGATTTGATCCTATTCTTGGCTGGACCACCCTTGAAGAACTGGGTTGATAATCATAGCGACGGTCATTATATTGTTCCACAAAATCATTATAGGTCTGCACCCCCAACACATTGCTCTCAACAGTGGTTGTATCAAACAACCAATCAAACGTGCAAAATGTGGCAATCATTGCCCCTATGCCAACGATAAGTCCCACTGCAAAATTAATAAGATCACTACTCGTTTGAAAAAAATCGCCATTGTCAAAAGAATGGGCCACTGGTTGCGCACCACTAATCATGAAACCTCCGTATTTGCGGATTCATTTTAAAGATTAGGTCTATTTACTGCAAAGATTATCGCTAATGTCGAATGAACAAAGTTGTTTGAGTGAGGCCGCTTCCCGATTTAACAAATAGGAAATTCGATTCGCTTTGAGATTGAGCCTGACCTCACTTAAAGGAAAGAGTGGAATGACTGTGGGAGGGGCTACCAGACGATTGAAAGAGATATTGAGTTTTTTCCCTGCAAAGTAAGGGAAGGAATAGATCGTATTATGACTGAGATTTAATGAGACAAACTGTTTAAAATATAAGGCCTCTGGCACTCGGCGGATCTGATTTCTCGAAAGATTGAGATGGGTGAGCTTTTCACAATAGCTAATTTGGTATGGGATTGCAGAGAGCTTATTCCGTGCTAAACTTAGATGAGTGAGCTGTTGCATATCCCCTATAGCTGGTGATATGGTCTCTATGTGATTTCTGTCCAAAAGAATCACCTCGAGATGACGCAGCCTGCAAAGAGATTCGGGCAGTTCTGTCAGGTTATTTCGCCTTAAATCGATCTCAAGAATAGAGTCAAGTTGATTGGAAATTTGAGGAATCCTCGTCAGACCTATCGAGGAAAAATTGACCTGGATGTCAGTGCTTTCTAGTCTGGCTATATCATCATAGAAGATCATGGAGGTGAAACAGTCATCGCATTTGACCTCCCAGCAATCTAAAAGATCGTCAATAGAACTAAAGGCAAGCACGTGGCCCCGATTGCAAGTGGTGATGGTCAATTCACGGTAGGGCTCCTGCTCAATTTCCTCCTCACTCTCCTCTTCCACTTCCTCTAACTCTTCTATCATTGGCATTTCGACATCTTCAATCTCATTTGGAGTTTCCACGGTGGGCGTTGGGCTTTCAGAAGTGGCCCACTCCCAAGCCGTAGATAATGAGAGGAGAATCTCGCCTACGACTAAGGCTAGAATTTCATAGGCAACAACAAGGATATTTGTGATGAAATATCTCTCTTGATCCCAGCAATCCCAAACAGATGGTGACTGAGGAGGGCTGAGCGGGTTGGTATCCAATACGACCTCATACTTTGACCCCGATGGCTCCCTCTTCACTGCTCCAATCCCTTGGACAATGAAAGGCAGCAACCAGGACCTTTGACCCTGATTGCTACCCCTTCATTTCCCCTTGAATTTTTCTTTTCTCCCAGCTTGCATCGGGCATTTTACCCCCTACTTTACGAAGTATGTGGGTAAAATACCCGCTACAATCTGAAAGAAAATCGAAAATCCCTTGGAAAATGAATAGGTAGCAATCAGGGTCTTTAGGGCCGCAATTTAAACTTTTCTTAAATATTATGCAAATGGAAACCGTTTAAAATCATCGGCGGCATAGGAATTTGAGAAGACCTCCTTCGCCTCAGTTTCAAAGGGGCTTAGGTCGCGGTAGCGGGCGGAAAAGTGGGTCATCACCAGCATTTTTGCATCGGCCTCTTTGGCAATGGAAGCGGCTTGCTTCGCCGTCATATGATAGTGATTGTGGGCTAAATCAGCGTGCTCCTCTAAGTAGGTCGCCTCGCAAAGGAGGAGTTTAGCCCCCTGGGCAAGCTTGATGGCGTTTGGGCAGACGCGGGTATCGATCACAGCGGCAAAGACATCCCCCTCTCGCATCCAACTCACATCATCGAGATCGACCCTTTGCCCATTGACCTCAAGGGAGCCCTGCTCCTCTAAATCGCGCACCATGCGCCCTTTAATCCCTAAATTTGAGAGCTTGGCTTTGTCAAACTTTCGCCGATCTTTTTCCCGAATGCGCCATCCCAAGTTGGGGACGCCGTGCTCTAGAAAAGCGGCCTCAATGGTGAACCCATCGCACTCGTGGACGAGCCCCTCTTTGGACACGGGGTGCTCAATCACCTCGATCGCCTCGTGGTAGATTGTCCCGTAGCGGAGGCGGTCAAAGTAGACCTTGCCCGAAGCGGGGTAGTAGCAGTGGATGGGGTGTTTGACCCTATCTAAGTTCAATCGCATGAGCATCGAGCCAAGGCCCAAACAGTGATCGCCGTGGAAGTGGCTGATAAAGATACGGTTGACTGTCGGCGGCGCGATGTCGGCAAAGATGAACTGGCGCTGGGTCCCCTCACCTGGATCAAATAAAAACCCTTCGTTATTCCAACGGAGCAAATAAGCCCCTTGGTTGCGCAGGCGAGTCGGGTGCTGCGATGAGCAGCCAAGTATTGTTAAATCCTTAACGGTCATTCGAGTCCTTTATAGAAGAGTTCAAAGCGGGCCAAAATGATGCCCACTAGGGCCCCTGTGATATGGGCAGAATTAGCGATTTGTAAGTTCAGGTCAAAGTTTGAAAAGCGCTCAATGAAAAAGAGCACAATTTGAAAGGCGAGCATGCCAAAGATAAAGATCCCAAGGAAAAGGGCGGTGATCCGCTCTAGCGGGTACCCCTCCCAAGGGGCAATTTTCTGCCGCATCCAAATAAAACCGGCAAGTCCACACACAATCCCCGAGTAGCCTAAAAAGGCGGGCCCTGTCATCAGATACTGCACGGTGTTGGAGACCACTCCGACGATGACCATCAGTGACAAATAGCGAAACCTTGAGATGCGCTCTTCAATCATCTTTCCTAAGAAAAAGAGCCAGAGCATGTTAAAGAGGATATGGATGAGATTTCCATGTAAGAGAACGGGGGTGATGAGGCGGTAGACCTCCCCTTGGAGAATTTTGCCAAACAGTGGGACGGAGAGCTGGCTTTTTGATGCGGGCCAAAAGAGGACAAGGTCGTAGAGCCCCTTCCAGTAGGGAATTTTCTCTAACTCTTTGAGCTCATTTTCCTCAGAGGGGGTGAGGGTTTTGATCTTTCCCTTGTCGTCCACCTCAACCTGCTTCCAAAAGTTGGAGACCTCGACAAAGGACTCGGGCGTGTCGTAGAAAAAGGCCTGCTCAATGGGAGTGATCACGGTCGCCTTGGGGTTAGCAAGAGCGGGAGCCACCTTAATTCTTTGGGACATATCGAGCATAAAGAGAGTGGCGCAGAGGAGGATGATCAGGTAGGTCAAAACCGGACGGCGCCGATTTTGCAAACGCTCCTCGGGCTCTTTGGGCATTTCATTGGGAGGCGGTGGAGGGGGCGGTGGCTTGACAGCATAACGCGGGTCGTCGGAGTGGTGGTTGAAGTGCTCAACGATATCTAATGAGCGCTCAAAATCGTCCTCACTCTCTACCCAAATTGTGAAGAGGATCTGATCGGTTTTAGGGTCGAGCTGAGGCTCAAAGCGTGAGTCAATCCCTTCGTGGGTGAGATAGGTATGGAGTTGATAGGCCTTGCGCTCGTCAGAGAGTTGGGCGATTTGCCGCATAGTTGATTAACCTCGAAGTTGAATGGTCCCCCACCCTCTTGACCAGATGGAGTCGTCCTCCGTATTCTCGCACAATTTGAGCCTCGACGCAATCATTCCCATACTCGATCCCATTGACGTGAACATCGGGCTGGATGATTTTTAAGATCTCACACGGGGTGTCTTCATCAAAAAAGGTGCACGAGCCGACAAAGCGCAGAGCCGCCATCATGTGGAGGCGGTCATCTAAAGGGTTGATGGGGCGCAGCTCCCCTTTGTACCGCTTGATCGATGCGTCGGTGTTGAGGGCCACGATGAGGTGATCTCCTTGCTGCGCCGCGTCATAGATAATCTCCAAATGCCCCACGTGGAGAAGGTCAAAAGAGCCGTTGAGAGTCACAATGGTCTGCCCCTCTTTGCGCAATCGATCAACGTGGGTGGTTAAGTTGTCGCGCTCGACAATCCACCCTTTGCCCGCTTCACTCCACGTTGTCATCGTTTTGAAAAGGCGATTTTGTACACATCATCGTACGTATCGACAAAGTGGAACTTGATCCCCTTTTTGAGGTAGTCGGGGAGCTCGTCAAAGTCCCTTTGGTTATCTTTGGGGAAGATCACGATCTTGCACTTTGAGCGGCGCGCTGCGATGAGTTTCTCCTTCACACCTCCGATCGGAAGAACTTTCCCTGTTAAGGTGAGCTCCCCTGTCATGGCGAGATTGTCCTTGGGCCGTTTGCCAAGGAGAAGGGAGAGGAGGGCTGTGACCATGGTGATCCCGGCCGATGGGCCATCTTTAGGGGTGGCCCCTTCGGGGATGTGGAGGTGCACCTCACTCTTTTCAAAAAAGGTCGTCTTAGGGGCGTACCGCTTGGCCTCGCTCATCAAGTAGCTCCACGCGATCTGCGAACTCTCTTTCATCACATCACCCGCCTGACCGGTGAGCTTCATGTGCCGCTTGTCGGAAGGATTCTCAACCGCCTCGATGTAAAGAGTCGCCCCTCCCATCGCCGTCCAAGCGAGTCCCATGGCCACCCCGACAGGGGGTTTTTCATAGAAACGATCAGAGGTAAAGATGGGCTTACCGAGGAAATCACTCAAGTTTTTCTCGCCAATGCGGATTGTCTTTTTCTCTTTGGCTTTTACCACTTTAACAGCGACCTTGCGCAAGATCTTTTTGATGTTTTTCTCCAAGGAGCGCACGCCGGCTTCGCGGGCGTAGCCGTGGATGATCTTTTGGATCGCCTTAGCTGTGAAGGTGACGTCAGAGGCCTTAAGACCCATCGCGGCGCGGTGGCGGGGTATTAAGTACTTTTTGGCAATCTCCACTTTCTCTTCCATGATGTAGCCCGAAAGGCGGATCACATCCATCCGATCGCGCAGAGGCCCTGGAATGGTGTCGAGCATGTTAGCTGTGACAATGAAGAGAACGTTGGAGAGATCACACCGCACATCGAGATAGTGATCGAGGAACTCTTTGTTTTGCTCGGGGTCCAAGACCTCCAAAAGGGCCGATGCGGGATCCCCCTGATAGCTCGCTCCCAACTTGTCGACCTCATCGAGCATGATCACAGGATTGAGGGATTGGGAGTACTTAAGGGCCTGGATCATTTTACCCGGCATCGCCCCCACATAGGTGCGCCGATGCCCCTTAATCTCCGCTTCGTCGCGCATCCCCCCAACTGAGAATCGGTAAAACTTCCGTCCCAAAGCCCGCGCAATACTCTTTCCAATGCTCGTCTTACCCACTCCCGGAGGGCCAACAAAGCAGATGATGCTCCCCTTAACCCCTTGTGAGAGTTTTCCCACGCTGATGAACTCGAGCATCCGCTCTTTGAGATCTTTTAGACCGTAGTGATCCTCGTCGAGAATTTTTTGGGCGGGGCCAAGCTCGAGTTGATCCTTGGTGTAAGTGTCCCAAGGGACAACTGTGAGCCAGTCGAGGTAGTTGCGACACACCGAATATTCGGCCGATTGCATCTCTAAAAAGCTCAATTTTTCAAGCTCTTCGTCGATCGTTTTTTTCACCTCTTTAGGGATCTTTTTCCCCTTGATCCGCTTGAGGAATTTCTCCCGATCGCTCGTCTTATCATCTTTCTCGAGCCCCAACTCTTTTTTGATCGCTTTGAGTTGCTCTTTGAGGAAAAACTCCCTTTGCGTCTTGCTGACTGTCGCCTCAATCTTCTGATTGATGCTACTTTGGAGCTTGCTCAAATCGAGCTCTTTTTTCAGAAGGACAAGGGCCTTATCGATCCGCCCTTGGATATCAAAACTCTCCAAAACCTTCTGCAGCTCATCGCGCGATGCAGTGGTGAGCGCGACGGCAAAGTCGGCCAACTTCCCAGGCTCTGTGAAGTCGGAATGACCTAAGAAAATTTGGAGCTCTTCTTTAAAGAGAGGGTTGAGCTTAAGGAGCTCTTTGATCGTCGTGATGATGCTGATTGTGTAGGCCTTGACCACCTTGGCCTGCTTGCCCGTGGGATCGTCGTGGTAGTCAACTTTAGCCTTCAAAACGCCATTTGAGCGGGTGACTTTTTTGCTGATGATCCGCTTTTCCATGTTGAGGATCACCTGAGCGCCCCCCTGCTCGATAGGAATGATGCGGAGGATGCGGCCGATGACACCCACCTTGTGGAGATCACTCGCCTTAAGATTGTAAATATCGGCATCCTCTTCCTTGGTCATAAAAAGACCGAGGAACTTATTTTCAGACTTGGCGACATCCTTGAGAATTTCGTAGTAAGGGCCGGGCTCGATCACAAGTGGAGCGGCCATCCCCGGGAAAAAAGGGCGGCGAGTTAGCGGGAGAACAAAGAGATCGTTGGGCCATTTATCAATCCCATCTTCAACAATCGCCTCCGTATTTTCGGCTCGGTGAATGAGCTCGTTTGTGTCTATATGATCGTTAGTTTCGTCCTCTTCAATCACCATTTACTCCTCAGCTTCAGTACAGAATAGGCTAGCAGTCCAACGCTTAAGTTGCAAGCATATAGTAAATAATTAATTAAGCCTAGACTTTGGCTATTCATTCCGTTAAAATACCCTTAAAGAGTCTGTCTGCGATTTAACTTTAATCGAGTTTTTGGATTAAAGTTAAATCGCAGACAGACTCAAAGATATCCCCATTATAATGCTCACGTTAATAATTGATACAAGTACTGAAGAAAATTTTCTCGGCCTCATGTCGGAGGGAAAAATTGTCGAGTCCCTTTTTCTCCCCATTGAGCGTGGATCTTCCCAACAGATCATGGCGCGCATTGACGATCTTCTAACGCGCCACAAACTCTCTCCCCACGCTCTCACCTCGATCGCCGTTTGCGTCGGCCCCGGCTCGTTCACCGGCACGCGCGTGGGCGTCATGACAGCCAAAGCTCTCGCCTACGGTCTCCACATCGAATTGATCCCTTTCTACTCCTTGGAGACCATCTGCCCTGAAAAAGAGGGGCTCTTTGCCAGTGCCATCGACGGCAAGAGTGGAACCCTCTACCTTATGAATGGGTTTAAGAAGGGGGGCAAACTCTCCTATGACGAGCCCCCCTTCCTTATTAAAAGGGACAATCTCCCCCAGCTGCGCACCCTCTATTCGCTCCAACCTGCTCTTTGTGAAGCTGTTACATCGATTGAGCGCCTCCCCTACGACCCCGACCACCTCGCCCGCCGGCTCTCGGAGAGAGAGAGCGTCCCTCAACACGAAGTCTCTACTTTGTATCTCAGGGACTTGTAAAATATCCCCCTGACTGATAAAATCAAATGGACAAAAACAATAATTTTTTTAAAGGAAGTGATCCCAAATGCCATTCGTTAAAGTAAGAAGCGGAGAATCCATAGAGAAAGCCCTCAGAGCATTAAAGAAAAAAATTGACAAAGAAGGCATCCTCAAGGCCGCAAAAGCCTACCGTTTCTACGACAAACCATCGATCAAAAAGCGCGCTAAGTCAAAAGCCGCATTGAAGTACAAACTGAAAAAATCGAGATAACCCACTCCCCCCACCCCACCCTATGGACTACTATAAGACCCTTGGCCTGACAAAAGGCGCGACCCCCGATGAGATCAAAAAAGCGTACCGCAAGCTCGCCCTCAAGCATCATCCCGATAAAAATCCCGATGATGAGGCGGCCGCGGAAAAGTTTAAGGAGATCTCCGAAGCTTACGAAGTCTTAAGTGACGAGAAGAAGCGCCGCATGTACGACCAGTTTGGTGCCGACGCCGTCCGCGGTGGCATGGGTGGCGGTCCACGCGGGGGCGCAGGCTTTAGTTCCATGGAAGAGGCCCTCCGCACATTCATGGGTGCCTTTGGGGGTGCTGCCGGCGGTGGCGAGACCATCTTTGACAGCTTCTTTGGCGGCGGCATGGGCGGCGGCCCCGGAGGGGGCAGACGGCGCAGCGCCCAAGGAACGAGCAAGCGCGCCACCATCCAAATCACATTTGAAGAGGCGGCCAAAGGGTGTGAGAAAGAGCTCTCCATCACCAATTACGCCTCATGTAAAGCCTGCTCCGGTTCGGGCGCCAAATTGGCTTCCGATATCAAGACCTGCCACACCTGTGGTGGCCACGGACAAGTTCAGCAAAACCGCGGCTTCTTTAGCATGACAGCTCCCTGCCCCGACTGCCACGGCGCGGGCAAGGTGATCACCAACCCCTGTCCCGAGTGTCACGGCGCCGGCAAACTCAAACAAAAACAACAGGTTAAAGTTCCTATCCCAGCTGGCATCGACAGCGGCATGCGGCTTAAGATGACAGGCTACGGCGATGCCGGCGGCAAAGGAGCCGCCCCAGGCGATCTTTACGTCTACGTCAATGTCAAACCCCACGATATCTTCAATCGCGACGGTGACGATATCATCATTGACCTCCCCATCTCCTTCTCTGAAGCCGCTCTCGGCTGTAAGAAAGAGATCCCCACTCCCCTCGATGGCTCCTACCGCATTGCCATCCCTGAAGGGACCCAACCGGGCAAAGTCCTCTCTATCAAAGGAAAGGGGCTCCCCAACGTCCACAGCAGTGGCATGAGAGGCAATATGTATGTGCAGGTTCACGTTGAGACCCCTGTGAAACTCAGCCAAGAGCAAGCCAAACTTCTTCAGAAGTTTCAGGAGCTCGAGGGACCCCACAATTCTCCTAAACAAAAGTCCTTTTTAGACAAAATTAAGTCGTTCCTCGGTGTTTAATTAACCCTACCTTGATTTAATCTTCATTTTTTGTTAAAAACCTCCATAAGCAACCGGAGGTAACAATGACTCAACCCACAACTGAAGCAGCAACGATTGATCAGACGCTGCTTTATTTTTACGATAGTGGATTCAACGGAGACGATTCATGGGGTGCGATTTTGTATAAAATTGCCGCGATTGTCCTATTCCCTATAACAGCAATTGGCTTGCTTTTTCGCTACTGCTCTCACTCTGAAACACTTGAAACAATCAGGAATGGGCACATCGTAAATACAAATTTAGAACCGAATGCCCCTTTTGTGATTGATCTGAGCAACTGCGCTAGTGAGTTTGAATACGAAGACGACAAAATGAAGGCAGAGGATACATTAAAAGAGATTATGGAAACTTATCCTCCTTCTCAGTACTGTTATAGGGCCTATTTAGATGACATGGGCCCCTTAATTGATGTTGATGACAGTTCAGGAACAACCCAAAAGACCTACGATGTCTTCTTCCATACACAATTCCTTTATAATGGCCCTCATCTCGATGATATCATTGTCTTTCCAAGGTATTTTGACACAAGCGCTGCCTTCTCTGTTAAAAATTCAGAAGCTTATACCTTCCGCTCCTCTAATGACTGCGCAAGACCTATTTTAGCTCAGCTTGAGAATCATCCATGCACAGGACTCTTAGATGTCAAAGCATTGATTCGAGACAACCTATTTCTCCACTCTCAATATACCGCTGATCTTTCAGAGATACTCTTATCTAGGGAACTTCCCTCCAACCACCAACTATCTATTTTGCGCCAGCTCGCCAAAGGACTTAAGTCTTTGCACGAAATGGAGCAATCGCAGGCTTGGCATGGTTCCATTAGTCCTGATAAGATTTTAATCCGTGAAAATGGCGATGACCTCGAGGCCGCTTTGTGGGATTTTAGTACTTGTTGTGACGCTGAACCTGATCTTATTCAATCATTTGTCCCTCCTGAATTTCTTCTTGAGACTGAGTTATACAATAACGATATCACAGAATTTTTTCATAAATATGGTCAGAAAATAGATGTTTGGGACATGGGAATGATCTTTGCTCAAATCCTTCTTCAAACCTCTAATGTAGAACCAATCTGGAAAGCTGCTAAAGACAATAACTTGCAAGTTCTCCGTTTACAAACGGAGGAAGCCGATGAATTGTGGGACATTATTGAAGGGATGCTATGCCTTGATCCCAACAAGAGGCTATCAGCTAGCGAGGTATCTGATAGACTTGGCAGATGGGAGTGATTGCCGAGACCACACAGGACACTTTCCGATCCCGCATTGAAGGGTTAGCCCTTGAAATAGCGGGGTCGAGCTCTCTTATTGATGCCGACCTAAATGTCGTGGAAAAGGGGACGTGGGCCCTCTGTCTGCTCGGCCTCATTAATGCGATCTTCCAGTGGGTATGCTACGATCTTCTAGAGGCTTACCGCGCTGACCAAGTCTTAAATGGAGTTGTTGAGTACTGCCACCTAAATCGCAACCACCTCGATCCCGAGCTCATCAAACAGGTGGCTCAGGAGATCCTCCGCCCATTTTATGAGAAAGTAGGTCATAAGTACCGTGCGAGCTTTCAAAGCGCCTTTTCAGACATTATGGCGCTGGGGCCAAGGCTCAATTTAAACCTTCCCTTGCCTCTTTCTTTGGATGATGCGGGTATCTCCCCTCTCCATCAAGATTTCATTGCAGGGGCATTGAATCGCGTCCAGTCGGAGTACTCTGGGTTTCAGTACGATCTTGAGTTTCATAAGGAGGGGCGCGACCGGCGTCTCATTGTCAAGGAGAGAACACTGCAGGGCACCTCTCACGTGGCCTCTTTCTATCTTCCTCTGTCTATAGAAATTGTGCAAAACCACCACATCGTCGAAGACATTCGGATCCTCTCAAAAAAAATACTGGGTGAAGGAGCCTACAGGAAGGTGCGCAGTGTCTATTCAGTGAACAATCGTCAGACGTTAGCAAGAGGCACCTGCAGTCAAGAGGGCCAAGAGGAAAGGATACTCTCTTTGCTTCAAAAACATCCATCTGTCGGCCTGCCCAAGGTCCATAGTTTTCGCAACTCTCCGAAAGGGAGACAATTCATCGAGACCAAATACGATGGCACCCTTCTTGATTTCTTAACCCCCACGGGTCTTGCCGATAAACGGCAAATACTTCCAATCATCCACTCCTTGCTCACAGGTCTCAACCATCTCCACCACCTCCCCAGTCAATCCGGGCCAATTTACCACAGCGATATCAGCCTACAAAATGTTCTTGTGAAGGATGGGACGGCCGTCCTTTCTGATTTTGGAGATGTTGGTTCTTTGACCAAATGCCCCTGCACAATTGGGTATTTGCCCCCCGAGTACGCCAGTTTTCTCCTCAAAGACTGTGTGACAGAGGAAAAAACCAAGGCCTTCAATCTAAAATACGGTCAGACAAAGGATATTTGGGCTATGGGTTTAATCTTTCTGAGCACCTTAGTTGGCCCCTTCTCCTCGCAAAATCGTCCCACTCCCCTTCCACGGCTCTCTCATATTCTCGATTGGATGAAGGCAGGGCAGTACTGCGGTGGGGGGTATCATGAGGTCTTTTATTTCCAAAAATTAGCGGCGATCACTCAGAAAGATATCGATGAGGATTTACAGGCTCTCAAAGAGCACTACGATAAGGAAAATCCCGAAAACCCACTCGATCATGTGTGGGAGCTAATCCACAAAATGCTCCGCGTCGATCCCAATGAAAGAATTAGTATTGAAGAGGCTTGTTTGTTAATTAATTAGCGATTGGGTTATTAGTTAATTAATGGAAAAATGGCACGATCATTTATTAAAAGGCGTTATTTGGATTATTATTGGCACACTTGCGTTTGCCTTGATGTCCACATGTGTCAAAGAGATTGGGGATGGGGCCTCTGTCTGGATGATCATTTTCTTCCGGTTTGCCTTTGCCACCCTCGCTCTGACCCCTTGGTTTCTAAAAGATATTAAGAAAACTGTATGCTGCCCTTGCCCTTGGCTCTTGCTCGGACGGGCTGCAGCGGCTCTTTCGAGTATGGCAATTTTCTTTGCGGTGATTCGGGTCATTCCCATGATCAATGCAATCTTGCTTGTCAACACCGCACCCCTCTTTGTCCCCCTCCTTGTCCGACTCCTTTTGGGGTATAAAACACCTCAGTCGGTCTATTGGGGCATTCTCATTGGTTTTGTGGGGATCATTCTTGTCTTACGCCCGGGGACTGATATTTTCCATTGGGGGGCGCTCGTTGGGTTGATCAGTGGACTTTTGGCAGGGCTTGCCATTGTCATTCTCCGTTTAGTGGGACAGAAGGCCGATCTGCGACAAATCTTTTTCTTTTATTTCTTTGTGAGTATGGTCGTCGGAGGAATATTGAGTCTTTTCAACTGGCAACCTCTCACTCTGCGCAATTTTTATTACTTACTTGCAGTGGGCTTTTTTGGCCTGATCTATCAGATCGGTTTGACAAAGGCCCTGCGCGTGGCCCCCGCCCGCTTGATGGGATCGTTCCTATTCATGGGAGTGGTCTTTGGAGGGATCTTAGACTGGCTCGTCTTTGCCCATGTGCCCCCCACCTTGACCTTTCTCGGCATGGGCCTTGTGGCTCTAGGGAGCATCATCGCCATCGTCTTTGGGCGCAAGCGCATTATCCACCACCCTCACCATAAGCCTAAGGAGTGATCAGGCAAGGGGGAGGGACCGGCGAGGGCGCAGGCAACAATGTGTGTGGCGCTGGACACGGAACAAAGGGTGGAGGCGCAGCAGGTGGCGGCACCGGTGTGGGCACCTGAGTGGGAAAAGGGGCGGGCAAAAACCCCGCCGGCAACTCTGATCCCGCATTGTAGGCAACCTGTTGCACAACCTGTGAGTCGTAAATATTTCCCGTTGTGATCGAGTAGTTTTTATAAAATGGCGTATAGAACGACTCAACGTCGGGATCCGATGTTGAGGTGCGGAATCCCTTACCAACGAGGTACCATAGAACCCGTGAGGAGCTCGATGTCAGCTTGGCGAGCATCAAGGCGGCATCTTGCAAGCCGCTGTAGAGAGTGATCTGCTCTGCTGAAAGGGAACTGTCTGTATTGTCATCTTGAACAGCTTTTGCGTAAAACATCACCCCTGTGATCATATTGTAAGACTCGGCGATACTCTCTAAGTTGCGACCCGTAGGCATGAAGCTGGCGATCCCGGTAGCCTGCCCATTGATCCCAGTTGGCACAGAGATAGGATCGGGGAATTGGGTCTTCCCATCGGGCCCATCAATCTCAATGATGTAGTCTGTGCTGGATGAAAAATTGGCAATCCCTGTTTGAAAAGGGGGCGTTGGAGCAATCCCTTCAGCTGAGCCATGCCCCTCCCATAAATAGAATCCTCGGAGGAAGGGGAAGTCGTCAGGTCCTAAAATGTAGGGGTTGAGTGTGTCGCGCCAAATCATATCGGCAAAGTGGCGCAAAAGGTAGAGGTTGCCATCGGCGCCGAGGACGGGTGTTCTAATAAAACGGGAATCTGGCGCTGCGGGGAAGGCGAGCAAATCCCACTGCATCACTAAGGCAAGAGCCTGCATGTAATAGCCATATTGTAGGATATGGTCATTGTAAAAGGGGTTCCCAAAGTCGGGCTGCTGGATCGATTGGTTTTGGTACCCTAGGACACTTGTGTAGGGAGGCTCACTCGTTTCGGGCTGAGGGATGGGGTCGCCGTTGAAGCACACCCCAATGTTGTCCCCATCGAGGGCAAAGAAGTTTTGGGTGTCAATCCGGTTGACAATGAAGTCATAAAGGTAGCGCTTGACGTAGTCGATCAGCGGCTCTGTTTGCCCTTTGATCGTGGGGTCGAATGTGGCCCCTTTAAGGAGTTGGTAGGTCACAATATTTTGGGCCGTCATGGCGAGCTGGAAAAGCTCTTTGCCCAAACTGTAGCCATCTTGAAGGGTGGCATCGTTGAGGAAGAGGGGTTGGATGGCAGCCCCCGTTGAATTGGCTGCTGGCCAAGGGAACGAGGTCACCCCATTTGTTATCGGCTGCCAGGGCAAATACGAGTGCGTCAAGATGTTATCTAAGTAATAGTCAATGGTCATCCCCTCACACCCAGCCCCAAAAAGATCGGAAATGGAGGCAATAGTGGGGTCAATGTAGTCGCCAGCTTCAAGCCAACTCGCCCAAGTGCTCTCAAGAAAAGTGAGCGTCCCTCCTACAGCAGGGGCCGCAAAGATTTTCCCTTTCACAGTATCGGAATAAACACAGTCTATGATCGATCCATCGACGTTGAACCAACCTGGGAATGTGATGAGGGGGTCTGTGGTATTGGGGCCACAAGGGGTGCCAGAGAGGGTGGCCAGATCATAGGTGTATGTGAGGGAGTCTGTGGTGAGGGCTACATCGGTGATCGCTGTAGGGATAGCACTGCGGTAGTAGTCAAAAAATGGGAGGACATCGGTCCCAATCTTTGTCGCTGTGTAGACAGGGCGGCATATCCCCTCTTGAAAGGAGGCAATAGTCCCTGCTTTGCTTTGGCCATTGACAAAGCCCATATTAAATATGGTGGAAAAGAGGCTTTCACTCGAATCACCAATGGGAGCCGGAGGCGTTGGGAGTCCCGATGTGCCCCAAGCTTGATCGTTGAAGTCTGAGGTGAGATCAAAAAGACACCGCGTGAGAATCGAAAATTTCGAGCGCCCCGATGTGAATGTGAAAGTCCCATCGTCATACGCAATCACAGGGAGCATCAGTGCCATAGCCTGTCCAGTGGGCTGAAGTGCGTAGGTGCCGTGGAAAGGGCCTTCCCATCCAAAATCAGCAAACTCATTCAAGGTGGCTTCAGTTCCACAGCAATCGATTGGGATGGGAGCGGGCGCATTTGTCAGTTTTGTCCCTGGGTTGAGCTGGAGAAGGGCTTGGGCTGTCATCTTGTTGTACCATTGAGTCGGGAAGAGAGAGAAAAAGGTGAAAGGTTGAGGGGCAATGAGCTGAACAACGGGAGCCGAGAACCAAACCTGGTTGTAGTTGACTTGAGTGGCTATCGTTGTGTCGGGGATCGTTTGGAAGATTCCTTCCTCTGGGATTGGCAATGTCCCGGGAGACGGGGCAAATTTAAGGAGGGGCGTTTGCTCTTCAATGGGCAAAAATGCCACGCGAATCCACCCAGTGTAGCTTTTGTCATTCACCGTGAAAAACTCGCTTGCCTGCTGATTGATGGTGACACTCACATCGCTGCATCCCCCTTCAGGTTCTAAGTAGATCACGGCGGATGTTTTGGCGTCATTGGAGAAAGTCACCACAAATTTATTCCCCGAGACAGTGATCGGCGTGTTGATTCCCTGAGTCACACACTGCCAGTCATGAGTTGTTCCCCCAAAAAGGATTGAAAGTTGACCCATAGCATCATTGGCTAGAGTGACCCCTTCAGTAAAGAGAACGGGTTGGAGGGAGTCGTAGTAGACATCGTGAAAGAGCCCCCCTGAGACGACATAATCGGTGATCGATCCAAGACCCGCCGTCGACCCACATGTTTGTGAAGAGGCGGGGATCTCAAAATACTCTGTTTTTAAACTTTGCCCAAAGGGGTCGAGAGTTGTTTTCAGTGTATTCGGGTCAAATCCCTTGTCCCCCGATTTCACTTGAGCGGCAGAGAAAACAATGGAGACTGTCGCCGGGTTAACTGTCATTGTGGCGCGGTTGTAACCCAATAAGTTATCGGTCGCTTTCATTTGAGTAAAAGCGGTTTGCCCAGTACCAAAAGCACTGGCTGTGATGACAGCAGAGGCTGAGGCCCCTTGACCCGATACCTGATAGTCTATAGAGACATCAGAGGAGAAGACCATCCCAGGTCCTGAGAGTCCAATATTTCCAAAATAAGAGCCAAGGCGAAAGGCCGTGCGATAAAGGGGGTTGGCATAACTGTTTGTGGGAGGTAATCCCACATTGGTAGCCGCCCGCGTTTGGTAAATTTGTAGATTGTTTGTCTGGGGGGCTTGATCGGGGTTGAGTCTATGGGCCGGAACAAGGTTGGGATTTGAGTTTGTTTTTCGCCCAAAAGCCTGTACGGGCATAAAGGTTTCACCCGTGTTATCAACACCAGCCATTAAAAGTGCTGTCGATAAGATACAAAAAGTTCCCCACCGTTTTATCATTCTTATTCCTTATAATCGTCTATTAATGTTTTAAAGATATCTGGGCTAAGATCATTTGGTTTGACAAGGTCTATGAGCTCATTTTCCCAATGCTCTTTCCAAGCTGCGCTTAATTGAGCCATCTCAAGCTGACTTTGCGTTAAAGCCACAAGTTTCAAGTATTCGCTAATTGCCTCTTTGTAGCGACTTGTCGAGATGGCTTCTTTTAAAGTCTCACTTGTGATCTCATCACATGAGCGCATGACTCGATTGAGGAGGGCCTTTCGTTTAATCACAATCGGGCGCATGGTGTCAAAACCTCTTGTGATTGTCTCTTCTTCGCTCACGCGACTAAGAAGGTCATTCCAAACTAGGACTGGGATCTCTTTTGGTTTGATCAGATCGCCAAGTTCTCTTAAGACATCGTAGCGCTCTTTATCAGTCAAAGAGCTCTCAGACACAAGATGAGCAAACTCTTTGATGGCCCCCATCTCTTTAATAGCAAAAGCCGATGGGTCGAAAGACTCTCCTTTTCTTAGGTACTGCCGCTTGAGCCGCTTCTGAATGCGGCGTGCCTTAAGTTTGAGTGTGGCCACACACTCTGATAACTCATGGCTTTCCTGAGTAAACCCTAAGCATTTCATCCATTCGCTATAAGACATTTCCTCAGGACGGGTGAGATCATCCAAGGCTTTCTCAAGAGAAATTAGAAGAGCTGGATCGCGGGATTCAGAGCGCAGGCGGCGCTTAAATGCCCCAATGGAATCGAGCAAATGGCTCTCGTTACTGTTGAGATCGACTTGGCTCACCAAGTCTTTTTTAAGCTGCGGGCCAAAACGCTCAATCTCTCCCTTAAGTGATCGCCAGAGAGTGGATAAGGCGTGCTCATCCCTTTCAAAAGAGATCTCCTCTGCGCCATCAATCACAGTGACCGTGCTCACAGATGGTCCCAGACGGAAGAACTCTGTCACAACCTTTGTTGTTGGTACAAAAATAGGGCCGGCTGTCTCATTCTCCGGCACAACGGGTGACGGAGCCGGTGGTGGCGGCGGTGGTGGCGGTGGCGGCGGTGGCGGCGGTGGTGGTGGTGGCGGTGGTGGTGGCGGTGGCGGTGGTGGTGGTGGTGGCGGCGGCGATGACGACGTTGCCGATGCGGGCGATGCAACCGTTGCTGGGGGCGGTGGTGGTAGTGCCATTGG
>Ga0180433_10005188_pt1 | contig 17762 bp, 18 predicted proteins | sample SS_ome_8_FD_132980 | JGI IMG/M metagenome (GOLD analysis project Ga0180433, IMG submission 132980) | Hypersaline lake sediment archaeal communities from the Salton Sea, California, USA - SS_1_D_1 metaG | ecosystem: Environmental > Aquatic > Non-marine Saline and Alkaline > Hypersaline >... | reverse complement strand
GGAAACTCGAAGAAGATAAAATAAATTGTTAACCATTGCATGAACCAGATTGAAACTCAGAGCCATTTTTTTATGTTAGTAAACTCATCTTGAATTACTTCTCTTCTTAGAGTATCAGATGAGCTTCAACTAGTTATGCATTTGTTAGAACACGGAGACCAATCATATGAGCCATAAGCACGTAGACACGGATGCCGAGATGGTCGGGAAGATCCTTCGGGATGTATTCGGTCTGAGTGTCTCCATGATAACGCAATCACCGAAGGACAAGTCGCCCGATCTTCTCATCGAATTCGCAGGTGTGAGGGTGTTGACCGAGGTCGAGCGAAAGACCGATGATCGGCAGCTCAGCAATCTATTGGACGACCAGAAGGGCGTGACGCTCCAATACTCCGGCGCAAGAACCGAAGAGCGGGTCAAGAACGCCTGGCGCCAGGTCCGGGACTATCCCAAGCGAAACCCCTCGGATTCCACTCTTGTCTGGCTAATCGCCGGTCAACGGAACGCGACGATCTTGACGGGAAAGGCAGCGATCGCCCGGCTCTATGGTATTGAGACATTGGAGGGGTACACAGAAGCCGACTACTACTATTCGAAACCATGCTACTTCTTCTACGAATCCCTGCTCTTCAAGTACAAGGATCTGGACGCCGTGGTGGTGCATTCTTGCGAAGTCGTGTCTCTCTGTCTCAATCCGTACTCGACCCGCTACGCCGCATGGAAGGCCTACCCGTTTCTCTCTGCGTTCTCCGCCGTTATCGACCCGGTCGCGGAAGAGTCGAAAGGAGGAGCTTTCTTTACAGACTGCGATACGGATCGACGCAACACGAACGGAGTTGTGAGGTACCTTCGTCAGAAGTATCAGCTCCGTCGACCGAAGATTACCCAATTCGTGTTAGTCAATATGCCGGTCTAGCCTTAAGATGCGATATTAACGCTCAGCGAGGTGTTCTTCACCTCGCCGATATATCGAAAAAAACAACATGTTTACTATTTACTAAATGAATAGAAAAATGTATTTTATTACATCAAGTAAAAAAATTCTTTTGTTTTTTAAAAAATTTTTTATTTTTAATAGTATGAAAACACAATCTAAAGATACTGATCCTAAAATCGAAAAAGTTCAAATTTCTTTATTGAAAAAACAAAGTATTGCAAAAAAATTTGCTCAAGTTTGCTCCCTGTCCCAAATTACAATCCAACTTTCTAAACGTTCTATAGCAAGAAAAAATCAAAATCTTGATGACAAACAAGTCAATTTATTATTCATAACTCATCAATATGGTAAAGATTTAGCTGATCGTGTATTTCAATATTTAAATAGATAATATTATGAAATCTGCTAATATTTTACCAGTCCTGAAATCATTTATCAAAGTATTAGATCATCTTTCAATTTCTTATTATATTGGTGGCTCGATAGCGAGCTCAGTTTTTGGATTACCACGTTCCACAATGGATATTGATATAATTGCTGATATTCAACCATCTCATATACCCCGCCTAAAAAAGCAACTTGAAAATGAATTCTATATTGATGAACATATGATTCAAGAAGCAATAAATCAATTATCTTCATTCAATCTAATTCATTTAGAAACAGCAATAAAAATAGATATTTTTATTCCTAAAAAAGATAAATATTATGATTGTGCTAAAAATCGTAAACAAAAAGATACACTAATTGAAAATGATAAAGATTCAGTGTTTTATTTTTCATCACCTGAAGATATAATTTTAAATAAATTGATATGGTATGAAATGGGAAATCGAATATCAGAAAGACAATGGCTTGATGTTATCGGTGTAATTAAAGTACAAGAAAATTCCTTAGATAAAAAATATCTGAAGACCTGGGCAAAAAAATTTAATGTGTTTGAATTATTAATGGATGCTTTTAATGATGCGGGAGTAACTATATAATTCTTATGATTGATAAAAACAGAGTATTAGATCGCACATGATTTCTTAATCCATGGCATATATAGATTTCGCTTCACAGCCCACAAGTTCTATAGGGCAAAAATCCCATAAGTCAACAGCCCGGGCAATATTGTCCTGGGCGATCTAACAAACCCGCAGGGGCCGGAGTCCCTGCGGAGCACTAAAAGGATATATTTAGATGTACAGAGATGTCATTGAAATTACTCAGGTCAGGGCAGAATACACCAGCGCCCGGTTGATACTGGAGAATCTCGAACACAGATTACGTAAGCAAAAGATGGTTCGACCAGAGGGATATAACTCCGCTGAAGTCGATTATACCACAAAGCAGGGGGAACAAGTTACCGTCAAAGTCCGGGATTATGATATTCGATATCTGGATCGGGTTTCAAACCTAGACAAGCAGTATCATATAAATCTCATACACCATGCCAGGCAGGGAGACCTGCGTGCACAGAAGAAGTTGACCGAGATAAAGCAGGATCTGTACAGTAAAATGCGTTCCCGGTTCCTAAAAAAGGGGGATCTGGTGGAGAATAAATATGTTGTTCCCTATACTGTTACCAAAGACTATTCTCCTTTTCAGATCGGGGATAAAGGCGCCTGCCTGCTTAATCTTTCCCGTAAAGGATTCAATACGCCGGATTTCAATGTGCTTTCTTCTTCAGCGTACACCCTGAAGAAGAATGAGAGACAAAAACATCTGATAGATTGTATTAAAAATCTGGAAAAACTGAGCGGGCGTAAAATCGGTGATTCCCGGGATCCGCTCCTGTTAGCCATGCGTTCGACCATGCCGGTATACCTCCCGGGATTTATGCCGACATATTTGAATGTGGGGCTCACCAGCTCCATGCTGGATGGACTACCCGATCGATATGGAAAACAGGCTACTATCAGAATTCGGCTGAACAATCGCAAGACCATTCTGGAGGCGCTGGCGCCCAATTTGTTCAGGCATAATGAAAATATCATCAAACCCTATCTTTCAACTGAGAAAAACCTTGAGATTACCATTCAGATCGAAGATGAGATCAGAAAAATTGATCCGGAATTACTCAATAATTCCTATGCACAGATCGCTTTCTTTTTATCATCTATTTATAAGTACTACGATAAACATAAGGATACATTACGTAATTTTATGGGAAAAAGGACCTGTTTCCCATCCGTCATTTTTCAACGCATGGTATGCAGCGTTATAGATAAGCATTCTTTTGCCGGGCTTCTCTATAGCCGACACCCGAGAAACGGAGAGGGGGCTCACCTGCAGTTTGCCCGGATGATATACGGGGAAGAGTTGATGACCGGACGGTTGAATCCCGAAAGCAAACATTTCAGAGATCCAGCAGAGATAAAAAATTCTTTTCCTGCGGTATATCATTTCTGGAAAAGATTAGATCAGCTCGAATGCATTTTTAAATCTCCTGTTATGGTAGAATTCACAGCCGTGCACGGAACCTTTACCATCCTTCAAGCCAACATGGCTGAACTCTCCGGTGTCGGAATGCTCGTTGCTGTCATCGACATGTATCTGTCCGGAAAAATCACTGCAAAGCGGGTCAAGGAATTGATTAAACCCTACCATATTCGTCAGATCGAATCCGATGCCATCGACCCCCATTCTCTGCAAAGGCTGAGCCCATTTTGCAAGGGTTTTTCCGTTCTTCCCAGAAGCGCCATAAGCGGCAGGGTATATTTCTCACAGGAAAAAGCGAAAACCGCGTTAAAAAAGGGAGATAATGTCATTTTGGTTCAGGATCGGTTTGTTCCCACAGATGTTGTATGCATGCAATCTGTGCAGGGGATTGCCAGTCTGACACCGGCTGCTATCCATATCATTACCTGCGCTCAAAATATGGGGATCCCGTCACTGTTAAATCTGGAAAATGATGGAGTTGTTCTGGATCAACAAAAAGATTGTCTGCGGAACCGGATGGGACATTTCATTCAGGAGGGAGAATGGGTAACGCTGTCAAGCCGGCAAAAAACTTTGTATAAGGGAAAAGCCATGTTTACTCCTGCTCGCCTGTTACGCTTCATGGCAGGAGAACCGGTTGACTTGAAATCTGATGAAGTAGAAAAATTCAACAAGTTGTCAACATATTACGATAAGTACTGCTCGACCATGGAGCAATTCGGTGCATCGCAGTTCTTCACCCTTCAGGATCTGGGCCGATCAATTTTATATGGTAAACTGAGAAAGGATCAAGAGAAAGCTGAGCGGTTTGTCAACCAGTGCTATAAAAGCAACCGTGATCATTTGGTGGACGGTATGCTGATGGTTACACTGGGATCGCATCAAGTCAATGTGACCGCTTTTAAGTATCTGACACTGAATCATCAGATTGATATTATGAAAGCATTCATTGATGTGTGTCAAAGAAAGGGGATGAACGGTTATAATGCTGGTTCGTTTATCACGGGATCCCTGTTGCGAGATGTACAGCCTGTTGCCTTTTGGGAGTCATTCATACCCAAAGAGATAGCATTTTTAATCAGTGAATGGATGTTTTTCCATAAGTATCTGGCAGTACTGGATCGGGTTGGCGAAAAGAAACTCAATCGTGCCAGGAATCAGATCCTGTCCGACGGACTAGATGATTTAATCCTTCATGAAGGGCTTCTCACCGATTTTATCACTCTGAAACTCAGCCGTATTGAATTAGGGGAGGTAAAAAAGGCTGTTTCACCCCAATGTGACTCTCAAACCGCCGATATTATTGAGATACTGCGTAAACCATATTCGGCTTTTTTTGACTTTTCCGCTCCCTGGAGTCTTGGCCGCCTCTCCGAAATCTGTAAAAGAGAACATCTCCCGCTCCCCAAACCCGATGACATGTAATCTGGTCATGTTTGATCGGGGTTGATTAAAAAGTAGAAAAAAACCACAGAGTTTTTTAGTCAAAAGTCAAGTTTTTTTTCATAAGTTAGCATAATACTTTTAAGAAAAAACTTGCGTTGTTCTTTGAAAATTATTATACTATTCACGAGATCAATTAAGGAAAGAGTAAGTGGAATGATCTCGTGCTTGGCGGTAACACTGTCTTGAGACATTTTCTTGCTCTTTCCTTTTTTTGTCTTGACGTCGTGAAACTGGTGCATGTTTATCATGTTCCTGATATCTTCTCAGTGTGTTATTTTTTATGTTTTTCTGGTTTTTCTTATGCATACTTCTTGTACGATTTCTCCTATCAACTGCAGGATCAAACGGTTGATTATTTTTGAGCATTCCATAGACAATACGCAGTATTTTATGCATACATACTCCTAGAGCATCCATTTTGCATTTTCCTTTTTGTCGGTTTCTTCTGTACACCTCTTCGATTACCGAATTGTTGTTAATAGCACCCAGGGCAATCATAAACAGTGTAGCACGCATTTTTAACGCTCGGCGAGGTGTTCTTCACCTCGCCGATATATCGAAAAAAAACAACATACTAACTACATGAAAAAAAATGTATTTTATTACACTAACAATTAAAGATTGGATTCACTCAAGTGCAGGTGAATACTTATTAAATAAACCAGGTTTCTTACATATTGAAAAAATATGGCAATAATTTATCTGTCGAAGGTAAAGAACACCTTCGACAGCAGGAATATCTGTGGTTCCATCATTTTAGAACTTATTGGACAGCCTCCGATCTAATAAAGCAATTTTAAAAATACTGCCATTTTCCCCATTCTTCCATTATTCCAACATTCCACCAATACTATTTCATTGATCAACCCCTAACAACATACTTTTTTCTTGACTTTTTATAATTAAATTATTAAGTTTTTTATATCTAAGTTTATTTTTTATTAATTTTTGTATATGATAATTTCCTGCCTCACATAGTATCATTGTGTGGTTATTTAACCAGCTTACTAGTAAAAATATCGGAGAAGAATATGAACTTTTTAAAGAATCTTTTCAACCACAAAGATGAAAAACAATCAGAAAAAGTGAAACAGAATACTCCTGAAATCAAGTCTGAGCCAGCAGAGCTGGTAAAAGATATTGACGGCAATATTTATAAAACCGTGAAGATCGGTAACCAAATCTGGATGGCTGAGAACCTGAAAGTTATTCATTATCGTAATGGTGATCTCATCCCTGAAATTAAAGGAAAATTTGAATGGGAAGAAAGAGAACAGGAACAAGAGCCTGCCTGGTGTTGTTATGAAAATGATACTTCCAACATAAAAATCTACGGTCTTTTGTACAACTGGTATGCAGTGAGTGACCGCAGAAGCATAGCTCCTGAAGGCTGGCGTGTGCCTACAGATGATGACTGGAAAGAGCTCGAAATGTGTCTGGGCATGAATATGTCAGACAATGAAGAACGTTTATGGAGAGGTACTAATGAAGGCAGTAAACTTGCAGGCAATACATCCTTATGGGATGAGGGAAATTTGACCAAAGATACAGCCTTTGGCAAAAGCAGCTTTTCCGCCCTGCCCGCTGGTTTACGCAACTACAGCAGTGTTTTTGTGGGCATTGGTTTCACAGCCAATTTTTGGACTTCTACTGCTGAAAACCATCGTCTCGCCTGTCATCGAAAACTGGAATTTACAAAAACAAAAATTGCACGCCAAACCCAACTGAAGCGATATGGATTTTCAGTTCGCTGTATCAGAGAATAAACTATGTGCAATTTGATTCTACGCTCCGCAAGGGCTCCAGGCCCTGCGGCATCATAATAAATTTCATATAAAACCGGGGGAAAAAATGAAGCACAATACTCACATTTATTTGGCAGCAAGGGAGATCTTTTCTCAGGCAATTTCAAATTTGATCTCAGTCTGGATATGGATGTGGGGAGAATAACTACTGATCCCTTTAGATTTCCAGATCCAAGTGGATTATAAAAATCAGCAGCTAACAAAACAAACTATTTAAATACTTTTCTTATTTGTTCATCTTGTTCATTGCTTAATTCAGGAGTGTAAAGATGTTAAAGATAGTACAAATTTTGGTATTGATCCTGCTGTTGTCTGCTCTTTTTTATTCTATACTGTCCTGTCATGAACAAAATGAGACAACAGAACCTGAAAACTTACCATTTATGATTGAAAATCTGGGTGTCAGGTTCGGTGAATGGGATACTGTAAATAATACAGCAGGTGATTTCCTGTTTCTGGAGATCAGCAATATTAAAAAGATTGTATCTGAATTCGGTGCGGAAGTTGTGGCCTATGACGGCAGCCTGAAAAATCTGCCTACAATGGATTTTACTATCCGGGAAGATGCCCCGGCTTTTGCCATTGCAGAGGGAGAAGTTTCCCGTGTTTTTTACCAGGAGGGTGCGAATGACTGGGAAATTGGGATCCGTTCTATCAACGATCCCAATTGGGAAATCGGATATGATCATCTTGTTGATTTACAGATGGAAATGGGAGAAACAAAGGAAAAATTCTGTTTGTAATTACTTTGTGAACTCTATTTATCCTCTGTGGTTCTATAGTTCTGGATTTTTAAACAACCCCGAATATACAAATTCTAACCTGAATCCCAAACTCCAGTTTTGAAATGAGGTTGAGATCCGTACCGCTGGGGACTCCTGGCCCTCCAGTAAGCACAAGTTTTTCTTGACTTTTCGATGTTTACTTATTATTTTATTTATAATTAAACTTAGTTCTAATCAATTTTCATAGTGGATGATTTTTCCACATAACATAGTAAACAAAAATTCATTCCTTTATATAGGAATATTTATAATTAATCTATAAGCCGGTGAATAAGTTGTTGGGCATTGAGAGGACAAATAAGGTGAAGGAGTATTATGAAAATTTTCGGGTAGAGGACGGAGTTCTGTACGTTCGTCTCTCAGGGGAGTATCCTGAAGAGCGATTACAACAAAAGGAAAATATCTTCCAGCCGCTCATTGACGAATGCACAGCTCACAAATGCAAGAAAGCAATAGTTGATGCCAGAAAACTGCAGATTCATTTCGGTACCATGGAAATGTTTCAGACCGGCAAAGATGCAGCATTCCTGGCTTTTATTGGTCTGCGCATAGCCTTGCTGGCAAGGGAGGACATGATCGATCCTTTTTTCGATGACGTTGCCTTCAATCACGGCGGCAATATAGGCATATTCACAGACATGGAGGCTGCTCGAGCCTGGCTTCAGCAGTAGCCGAAGGGAGAAAGCCCCATCAATACTGACAACTAACAGCTGATAGCAGCTGCTGATGCGCACAGTTATAAAAATAAACTATTGCCTTTGCAATCTTACCGGAGGCGCATAATTGATTTTTTTTGACATTGAATAATTAAATTATTATTTTATAAAGATTAAATTTCACTTCAAATTAATTTTCATGAAAAATGGTTGTGTTTACCTATTATTGTAATGACTGCAGGAACACTTTACCCGACAAAACCGGTGCATTAGATCCGGTGCGATCCTGTCCAGGATGCACCAGCAGAACTTCCATTTTCTGATCATTAAGCCGGATAATGAGCGGATCAGTCACTAAATAAACACACCCTGAATAATGAAGATCAGTGCGATTCAGAAAATATTGATTGTCAACTATTAAAAAACGAGGTAAGAGAAATGAGGCAGAGAGCTCTGTTGATCGGTAATTCAGACGGCATTGGACTAGCAGCCACGTTAAGACTACTTTCAGAAGGATGGGATATCATAGGTGTTTCCAGAAGTGAGTCACCTGTACATAATAAAGCCTATATTCACCACACCGCTGATGTCAGCAGTCACAATTATTCAGAGATTATTGAAAAACTGACAGATAAGAATCCACTGGACCTGTGTATTTATTTTGCAGGCATAGGTGAATTGCTGGACCTTAGTGATATGAGTTATGAATCCAAAGTTATTGATGTAAACCTGACCGGAATGGTTAAAACTGTTGCTGCAGTAATACCCTCTATGGTCAAAAGAAAAAAGGGGCATTTCATTGGTATCTCCAGCATGGCTGATGAACTACTCTCAGCTGAGGCTCCTTCTTACCATGCCTCCAAAGCAGGAATTTCCTATTATCTCGGCAGTCTGGCCCTGGCTCTTAAGACCAAAGGGATTAAGATTACCAATGTGAGGTTCGGATTTGTCGATACTAAAATGGCAAAAGGCGAGGTTAAGCCCTTTATGATAAGTACAGACAAGGCTGTTGATCATCTGAAAATTTGTATAAGTAAACAACCTGTACGCTACACTGCACCGCGTATTGCTGTCCCCCTGGTGAAATTTCGTAAATTGATAATGAAACTGGGAGAAAAATAGTAACTGCTCGCCCTTGATATTTCAGAGCCGGGGCTGTGTAGTTCGGGGTCTGCAAAGGTCCAAATTTAAAATTAAGTGGTTAGTATTAAGTATCATATGAGGAGGTAAATAATGGCATACAGCATAAAACCATCAAAAAATCAAGACTACATTGTGCTGAAAGTTGTGGGCAATTTTAAAGGTCAAGACATGATGAAATATATCATCGAGTCTCACGCTCTGGGAAAAGATTTGGGTATTAATCGCTATCTTGTCGATGTGACTGAAGCGACCAACATTGATTCACTTGCAAGCAACTATAATTTTGCCCATGCTGACTTTAGGAAGGTAGAAGGTATTGACATCAAGGCAAGGGTCGCAGCTATTGTTAGTCAGGGAGACCACTCCCATGATTTTATTGAAACTGTTTTATGCAATGCAGGGTTGCCACTTAAACTCTTTAATGATCTTGACAAGGCATTAGAATATCTTCTTGATAATAAATCTTCTGACAACTCGGCGGAATAATTCGAGAAAGGGAAAATAACAGGGTATGGTAAGAACTTCTTTGTAATGCTTGTGAAATGTTGTAGGTCGTGCTCAGATCACTCTGGCCTTCCTGGTCTGAGAGGATAAAGACTGGGATCTGACCAGGGGCTGACTAAAAATTTAAAAAGATCCACATAGTATCAAATAAAATGGAAAAAAAAATGAGACAGTATGTAATGGTTTTAATGGTTATTCTTATCAGTATACTGTTTCTCTCATGCATTCAGGATCAGGAGTCAACCTCATTGAATATAACCATAGAGCGTAATGGTAAACTTCTTGATGGAAAAATTTACATTCCGGAAGGAAGCGGCCCCTTTTCCACTGTAATTTTCTTAAAAGGTTTTTATGCATCGCAAGAGGATTACCTTGGCATGAGGGAAAAAATATCCGAGGCTGGATTTACTGTATTAACATTTAAATACAGCGGCACAGATCAAAGCCAGGGCACATTCAGTTTTAGAAATACGCAAAAAGATATCCGGGCTGCATGTGAGTGGATTCACTACCCGGAGAACATTGATGCGTACAAAATAGATACAACCCGTATCTGCCTGGGCGGATTGAGTTACGGCGGAGGCATGGCCCTCACCTATGCAGCTGAACATCCGGAAATAAACTCAGTGTTTTCGATTGCCGGAACCGATCATGGTCAATTTATCAGAGAATATTCAAATAATCCTGTTATGAAGCAATGGGTAGATAACTGGATTGCCGGACTTGCCGCACCGGAAGGACCGGTAAAAATGGAAAATGGATTTTCTATGAGATCATTGATAGAAATGGGGATTGAAAATTATTTACCTGCTCTCGATTTGAGAAAAAGTGCACCATTACTGGCTGAAAAATATATTTTGCTTATTGGCGGCTGGGATGATATGAAGTGTTCATTCGAACATCATCTTTTACCATTATACCGGAAACTAAAAAATGAAAATGGGGAAAATGTAACAATTACAGCGGTTCAGGATAATCATTCATTTAAAAATTCCGCCACAGAAGTGACTCATATTATAATTGAGTGGTTAAGGTCAATTGAAAAAAGTGAACATAAATATCACAGTATAAGCGTGTTTCCGAACAGGAAAAAATGTTATTATTAAAAGATAATCCAAAACATTTTGAGAGATCCTCAATAGTTATTTTACTAAGTTTGAATGTTCTTTACTGGATTTTATTTTTTTGTGTAGTGATTGGTATCATTATCTCATTTTTTAACCTGTATGAACTACCTGATCCAGATAAATTTCTCATGGTATTCTTTAAAGAACCGTTTATAATGATCCTTGGCTTGTATACAGCCTGGTTTATCTCTTCTTTCCGCTAAGGAAAATGAAACTCTATAACGTATCGTAAATATTCACCGCTCTATAAAATGGGATGATAACATAATGAAAGAAAAAATAATGAAATGTATGGAAGTTCAGAACATTGAACTTTCATACGGTGCAGCCCCTGTCATTAAAGATCTTTCCCTGCACATCTACTCAGGGTCATTTATCGGATTAATCGGACCCAACGGCGCTGGTAAAACCACATTGCTCCTGACCCTGTCCGGTCAGTTCAGGCCACAAAAGGGTAAGGTGTTTTTTAACTTTTCTGATATTTATCAAAAGAACCTGGAGTTTAAAAAAAATATAGGATATGTTCATGAATATCCGTTTTTTTATCAGCGTATGAGGGTTGAGGAGTATCTGCATTTTATTGCCCGGATTAAGGGTGTAGAAAAACATAACATTAATGAGCAAATTTCTTCGGCATTGAAATCAGTCTGTCTTGAAGAGGAAAAAAACAAACAGACCTCAAATCTTTCCGCAGGTATGCGTAAAAAATTAGCCATTGCAGCAGCATTTCTGGGTAACCCTGACATAATATTTCTTGATGAAGCGCTCAATGGCATTGATTTTAAAAGTGCATTTCAGATAAAAAAGGTACTTACAGAACTTGTTGCCCGGGGAAAAACCATCATACTTTCCACCCATGTAATGGAGGTGATAGAAAAGATCTGTGATCGGTATTTGGTGTTAAAACAAGGCAAGATCATTGCAGATATTGATCCTGAAAAACTTAAATTAACTGATATATTCAAAAAAGAACCTGATATTGAAAAATATATTATCCAATTGCTGGAAAATAAATAACAACTGAGTAAAATATGAAAACTGTCCAAAAACCCAGAAACCATAAAACTACAGGGAACACAGAGAAATACACAGAGATCACAAAATAAATATGAGTAATATCTTACCACTGTATCCTCAGTTTTTACTCAGAGAACTCTGTGGGAGAAAAATTAATTTATAAAAGAATCCTCTATCCCTCACACAAAAAATTGCTTGATTATCTCCCGAGCCTCCCGTATCTTTTTATACCTGAACCTGAAATTAATCATCAACTGAACCAAAGGATCATTGTATGGGAAAAAAGGGTGTAATGACTTCAGACGTATATGAAAAACTGGCGAAACACCTAGACGATTTGCCTTCCGGGTATCCCCGTACTAAAAACGGAGCTGAAATGCGGATCCTGCGCCGGCTCTTTACACCGGAAGAGGCAGAGTTAGCTGTTGATATTTCCCTGATCGAAGAAACTGCAGAAGTAATCGCCAGGCGGGCAAGGATCCCTGTAAAGGAAGCTGCCCGGATACTGGAGAATATGGAGAAGAAGGGACTGATCTATGTACATCACAGAAAGAGCAAACCACCCCGATATCAGGCCTCTGGGTATGTTATCGGATTCTTTGAATTTCAGGTCAACAAACTGAATCCTGAGCTGATCAAAGATGTGGAAGAGTATACTCCCCATTGGTTTGATAAGGGTGCCTGGAAAAAAGTGCCTCAATTACGTACTATCCCTGTAAATGAGAGTATACAGGTCAAGAATGAAGTGCTTCCCTACGAACATGCCGAGCAGCTCATCCAGGACGAAGAAATATTTGCGGTTGCACCCTGTATATGCCGGCAGGAACAGAAGATACAGGGCCATGGATGTGACAGACCTCTGGAAACCTGCCTGGTTTTCGGACGCGCTGCTGAATACTATATCCATAATAATCTGGGGCGGAAGATCGACAGGGAAGAAGTACGGAAGATCCTGAAAACTGCAAATAAAACAGGTCTGGTGCTTCAGCCTTCTAATGCAAAGGAGCCTTCCAACATCTGCACTTGCTGTGGCTGCTGCTGCGGAGTGCTCCGGAACATTAAACGTCATCCCAGACCTGCTACCCTGGTGTGGAGTCCGTGTATAGCTGAACTGGATACTGATGTTTGCAATGGGTGCGGTATCTGTGTATCCCGCTGCCAGATGGATGCTCTGTCCCTTGATAATGAATATGCTGTTTTGAATTCAGAACGCTGTATCGGATGTGGATTATGTATTTCAACCTGTCCCACTCACGCCCTCAGACTTGTACGTAAACCAAAATCAGAGCAACGGCATATACCTAAAAACATAGTAAGAACCAACATCAAACTCGGCCGGGTAAGGGGTAAGCTCAGCCTGGGCAAAATGCTGCAGATGGTGTTAAAATCCGTAATTGACCGGATAGTGGCAACAAAAAGAGACTAAATATTTCTAATGTCATGTATGCTTAATTAAGGAGGCAAGATGAAACCAACAATTATCCTAATAACAGCAATTCTGATAGTGATCACAATGATAAGCTGTGCTCCAAATCCGAACCAGCTGGCAAATTCCCCGGATAGAAATGGAGATATAGCAGGTTTCTGGTCAGGATTATGGCATGGGATCATAGCACCGGTCACTTTTATCATTTCACTGTTTTCCGACAAGGTGCATATCTATGAAGTGCACAACAACGGAGGCTGGTACAACTTCGGGTTCCTGTTCGGGATGATAATTATCTTTGGCGGAGGAGGCGGAAAAGCCGGAAGGGGATCACGGTGTAAAGGGTAAAGAGTAATAATATGTGGGCTTTTCCAAAAATGTTAAACCACAGAGCACACAGAGCAATATGCAGAGATCACAGAGTAAATAAAAATAATAAATTAAACTCTGTATTCTCATTTCTTACTCTGTGAAATTTGTGGTTGTTTTGCTCCGCAGTGATTCTCCTGTACCTGAGGAAATCAATAATAAAAAAATCAGCAATTAAAAAAACAAAGGAGAAACAACATGCACACACAAATAATTCAACCTGTTACACTGGTATTAACTATCCTGTTAATCTCTGCAGCAGTACTCTCTGCACAGGATATGAAAACCATACAGCTGCCCGAACCACAGACTGAAGGCGGTCGACCGCTCATGGAGGTGTTAAAAGACAGACACTCTTCCCGCCAGTATAGCTCCAAAGAACTGTCCCTGCAGACCATGTCCAATCTGCTCTGGGCTGCCTGGGGTATCAACCGTCCGGAATCCGGCAAGCGCACTGCTCCTTCAGCCATGAACAACCAGGAAATCGAAGTATACGTCTCCACTGCTGACGGGCTTTACCTGTACAATGCCCAAGCTCATACTCTGGAGCTGGTTATGGATCAGGATATCCGCGCCTTTACCGGCGGACAGGCATTTGTAAAAGATGCACCGGTAAACCTGATCTTTGTAGCTGATTACTCCAAAATGGGAGATACCACAGAAAAGCAGAAAATATTTTATTCCGCAGCAGATACCGGATTTATCAGCCAGAATGTATATCTTTTCTGCGCTTCCGAAGGATTGGCTACAGTGGTACGAGGATGGGTGGACAAATCGGCTCTGGAGAAAAAAATGGGATTACCCTCCAATAAGATAGTAATCCTGGCTCAGACTGTGGGATATCCGGGAGAATAAGGAGAAGGGAAAAAAAGAAAAGGTAAAATGGAAAAGGTAAAATTATCAACAAACAAAACTAACTAAACGAACAAGAGTTATAAAAAAAATAGTTCGATTTTGTTCGTTTAGTTCGTTGCTAAAAAAAATAAGATATGGAGAAAAGGTTAAAATTATTGTTTTAGTTGTTAACATATTTTTGGACAAGACACTGAATTCTGGCTACTGACTTCTGACATCTGAACGATATCCTTCTCAAGTTCTAAAGTTCTCCGGTTCTCACGTTCTAAAGTTCTGTTTTCCCCTTCTCCATTATGAATTGTTCGTTACTTGCACACTACTTTCTCCAGAAAAAAGTCACTTTCAGGAGTAAGGTCCGGTTGATGATCTCCGTGGCTGCAGGACCCAGCATCCTGCCATCATTGTAGACCAGATAAATATTGCTGCCCGGTGAGTAGATCCAGCGCAGCATCAGATTGCTGACCACTTTTTCCTGACCTGCATACATAAGCTTGTCATCATTGAGCTGCAGGTATGCTTTAAAGTAAAGTTCAGTATTTAAATAGTAAAATATCCTGATACCGTAGGTGTTGGTATGGAACCGTCCATCCGGAAGATCCACAAAATTATAACGATAATCCAGTTCCATGCGCAGACGAGGAATACGGGTTATATTAGCCTGCATAGAAAACCCAAAATTTTTTCCTGTATAATAGGTACCATACTGTAAACCGATGTGACCGGCAATATCCTTACCCCTGTCTGACTGAAATGAGGCAGAAACAGCATATCCTCCGTACGTATCCTTGGGGATTACATATCCTTCCCTGACCTCCCAGTCGTACGGTATATACTCCTGTATGTGATCAATCCCTATACTGGCACGGGCACTGTTCTGAAAATGAACAGAAATAGACCCGCCTGCTTCACTGTCCAGCAGCCGGTCATCATGATCGGTACGGTAATCTCCGCTCAGACTGAATGAATACTGACGGATGTGAGATGAATTTTGGGGACGGGGACTGTAGCTCAGAGAAGCATCGGTTTTACGGAAGTCAGTACGGCGTATATACCCCAATTCCGGATAAAAATCTGCTCCCACATCATTGTGGGAAAGAGACATACTCCACAGATCACTGTTATAGGATAATCCTAATTTTGCAGCAGTATGACGGTGCCAGGAACCGTTTCCGGTCACTGAACCGTATACATCATCACTGGTGCCTGCAACATACCCGGTAATACTGAAAAGAGTTGTAAGAGGCAAATACGCATCAATACCGTAGGATCGGTTAAATCCTGCAGAGTTGATTTCTTCCTTATTCAGCAGCATGAGCCCTATTGAACCCCGATTCAGTAGATCCCGCCGTATCCTGAACACAGAAAAATGAGCTCCGGGATTACGCTGTGAATCCACAGTAACATCATCAGTTACCATGTGAAGGGCACCAATTTGATAAGATCCGATCTTTCCTACAGTTTTTGCCCCTCCCAGAATACGCGCCTCTCTGCCCTGTACCAGTCCAATACGACGGCTGTAAAACAGATCAAATGAGGAACTTCCTCTCCATCTGAAACCACCACCCTCTCCGAAAGTAAAGACTTCTGCCCCCTCACGGAAAAATTCTCTCTTTTCCGGATAGTAGAGACTGAAACGGGTGAGATTGACCTGTTCCTGATCAGCTTCCACCTGAGCAAAATCTGTGTTTAGGGTAACATCCATGGTCATATTACCGGTGAGAGCAATTTTAGCATCCACTCCGATGTCTTCGATGTGATCGGAACTGAAACCGGTTGTTTCGTCATTTTCCAATCCCCCCATAAAGTAAGGTTTGATCTCCAGATTTCCTCCCATTTCCAGATTTCTGAGATTATACAGATCTCCTGCTTCTGAGAGACGGAAAATTCCGGCATGTCCCAGATCTCTGGGAATGAGCTGCCAGTATACATGTTCATTCTTACGCCGTATCATCCGGGCAAAATTGACACCCCACACTGTGGTGTCTTGTTCTTCGAAACGGAGGGTCTTCCAGGGAATGGCTATTTCAATGAACCAGCCCTGGTCATTGACTGAAGTCCGGCATTTCCAGACATTGTCCCAGGATGGATTATACTGCTGCCCCTCATTTGCCAGCATTGCTTCCCGGCGTACGCCGTTAGGATTGGTGATAAAATAAAAACCGCTTCTCTGATCATGGTAGGTATCAAAAATCATTTCAAAATAATCATCATCATCCACCAGCGCATCTCTTCGCATCTCCCGGGCTATTATCTTATCCGGTTCTTTATCATAACATTTAACGCCTATGTAAAGATTCTTTCTGTTATAGGCTATACCTATTCTGGTCTCTTCAGTAGCAGGATCTCCTTCCACTGGTTCCCTCTGAAGAAAACCGCCCTGAAACCGAACATTTTCCCAGGCAGCATCATCCAAAACACCGTTTATAACAGGAGGATCTGATACTTCCCTAGCTTTAATGACCCGCTTGTTATTGCTGTCCACCAGAAAACCCCTGTGGTTTATTGAAAGATCCTCAGACATGGCTGCTGTTAACGCTGAAGCTACGGCAAGCAGGAAAACTATGTTGATTACTAGGTATAAATCTGATATGGCTATTTTCTGCATATATTCCCTTCTTGAAGTGTTGCTTATCACTTGAATGATAATAATCTATTTACTTGTTTATAGTATTGAACAAAACCAGGCTAAAGCAGGTTCCTTGTTTCCATCCATTAAACTGGCAATGTAAAAAGAAATCAGGTAATATACAAGAATTGCATTTACTGGAGTTTTATTCCTAAAAATAAATGATTAAAATCTTACATGGAAAGACTTGATTTTCAAAAATAATATGTATAATAAACCCCTCTTAGTCTCCCTTTATCAGGGGAGTATTTTTTGTGATATTATTTTTGAAAATCACTCTACCTACAAATACTATCTGCCGGCTTCGAACCGCGTACATCTGTCTTCTGAACGTAAATCCTCTCAAGTTCTCATGTTCTCTCGTTCTAAAATTCATAACCCCGTTTTATCTTTTATCCTTTATCTTTTGTCTTTGTGTCATAGGGTCTTAGAGTCATAGAGTCTTACATTAAGCTGGTTACTTTAAATTAACCGCAGGCCACAACCGCCGACCGCTTATAAATCAACCTTCAACAGTACTTCCCCCATACCCCGTTACTCCGATACTCCGCTACTCCGTTACTATAATATCAATGACAGATGACCAACAGATACAAACAACCACTCTCTAATGCCTACACATTTCCATCACTACACGGT
>Ga0180433_10005187_pt1 | contig 17766 bp, 25 predicted proteins | sample SS_ome_8_FD_132980 | JGI IMG/M metagenome (GOLD analysis project Ga0180433, IMG submission 132980) | Hypersaline lake sediment archaeal communities from the Salton Sea, California, USA - SS_1_D_1 metaG | ecosystem: Environmental > Aquatic > Non-marine Saline and Alkaline > Hypersaline >... | reverse complement strand
GGATTGGGTATCCATCACGATGTGAAATATGTGCTTGTATCAGTGGTGATGCAAGTGTTTTCAACCGCCGTCCTGTGCATGTGTCTCTGAGTTGAACCGCCGCAGCCGGGTCGAACAGGGAGGCGCTATGGCTCAACCTCATCCTCGCACACCACCGGATATCCGGTCGCGCCATCCCACAGATCGCGGGGGGCAACATGGGCTTTGTTCCAGTCCATCATGCCGAACAGCATGTTGACGGCGCGATAGCCCATCAGATTCAGCACCGTGGCGGCCAGCTGTCCCATCTGGCCGTTCTGCGAGCAGACGATAATGGTCCTGCGGGGATCGAGTTGTTCCAGGTTCTCCATCCTGGCGATGTCTTTCCAGGGAATATGTATCGAGTGGGGAATATGACCCTTTTAGTAATCTTCCTTCGATCTCACATCAACCAGCTGATATTCGGTCTCCTTCCGATCCCAGCCGTCGACAAGGGTTTTAACGTCGTCAGATCGTATCACCGGGGAGCCCTCGCCTGAGAAATATGCCCTGGCCATCTCCAGAATGATGCTTCGGGCGCCGGTCCGGTGACCGGTGAGAACGGGCGCGGGATAGGATTCCATCGCCCTTGTCGCGCCTGTCTCTATCTCATGATCGGCCTGCCGATCCCAGGGTTCCTTGACCAGGGCGTCGAGATTCCAGTTCATCATTCCCAGGTCGAGACTATAGCATTGGTAACCGAGGAGACCCAAGATGGTCGCGGAGATCATGCTGCCATGACCGTAGTAGCAGTACAGGATCAGGGTCCTGGTAGAGTCAAGCCGGGCGAGACTTTCGTCGGTGACGGTCTGCACCCAGTATATGTTGATCGCGTGGGGAATGTGTCCGGCGTGGCGGTAATCATCCGGAGACCGCACGCTCACGATCTGGTAGTATTCCTTCTGATGATCCCAGTCATCGAGGATTGTTTCCTTGAGCTCGGCCGCCGATATAATCGGCCCCTCATCGCGTACATCTGTCAGCCAGGTTTGGATACTGGCGCGGGTCGTCTGGAACGTATCCGAAGCCGGCGTCTGACCGGTATCGCCGGTCTTTCCGCAAGCGACCATGAGGGCAGCCAGGAGCAACAGCAGAAGCTCTCTGGATCCTCCCTTGCCGGCTCGAACGTCCATTTCATCCGCCTCCTTCGGAAGGGCATTGCGGGAAATCTTCTGCTGTATCAGAAAATACCCGGCAGGAGCTTTTTCGTGCTCCGGCGATATTCCAGATACGCCGTGCCCAGTTCTTCACCAAGAGCAGCTTCTTCAATCTTGATTCTGTAGAGAAAAAGCGCTGTGATCGGGGCAACGATCAGTATCAGACTGAACCAGTTGTGAAATGCGATGCCCATTCCCAGGAAGATGATCAGAAGACCGGAATAGGCGGGATGCCGGATCCGTCGGTAGGGGCCCTCCTGAATGATTCGATGCTCTTTCTGTAAGGCGATGTCGACCGAGAAGAACCGTCCTAAGGTGAGGATGGCCCACCAGCGGATCGCGATGCCCGCCAGGATGAGACAGGCCGAGATCACCGTGTAGACCAAAGGATGTCCCGGGAATCGTGGCGGGGTCAGGAAGAGGACTGCATTGGCGGCAATGATACTGACAGCGATGACCAGCCAAACCCAGACGACAGAGCCGAATCTGCCCTTTCGCCGGCGGACTTTGGCAGCCCGCCGCCGCAGGGAGAGGAGAATCTCGGAAAGAAGCCAGAGGACCAATAACAGGTTGGTGATCATATGGATCGCGCTCCTGAATGGATTTGTTTGCTGATGCAATGGAGATCATACCACGGCGAACAGCGACGCATCCTCAGTCTGATATGCGGGCATTGATGATCATCATACCCAGCTCCATCCCGACCTCACCGGGATCGGTCCAGTCTCCATCTGTATCGTAGCGTTCCACGATGACTAAATTGAGTCCTGGTATAATGACTAATGCGTGAACACCAATACCTGTATGATAATAGCCGGGATGACCGATCATATCGGCAAATGGAGAGCCTTCCGGGAAAACATTCCACATATAACCATAGGCTATCCCGGAGGCACTATCAACAATTGAACACGCTGTTGTACTCTCAGTAATCCATTCGTTGGGTATGATCCGTGAATCCTTCCACATTCCGGACTTTTGATACAGGACACCAAATCTGGCCATATCTCTGGCGCTCATTCTGAAAAGATAGGCTGGATGCATCGATTTTTCTGGCTCATGTTGATAGGTGCAATTTTCGACGCTGAAATCCTCCATGCCCACGGGATCGGCGATCTTTTCCTTGAATTCCTCGAAGATGTCGGTCCCGGTCTGCTGCTGGAAAATGGTCCCCAGGGCGTTGAAATCCCAGTTGTTGTAATAATAGAAGGTGCCCGGAGGATGACTGCCTCTCTCCGGTCTTGCCTCCGCCATGCTGGGAGTTTCCGCAGCAGCCTCATGATAGACGCCGGATCGGGATTGTAAAAGATCTCGTACCGTCGCCTGTTTCTCCTCATCGGTCAAGGTGGGGGGGATATCATCGATATTGAGCTGCTCAAGGGTTGCCTCGGGATCGATGTGCCCCTGCTCGACATGTATGCCGTAGAGTGCACTGAGAAAGGGTTTTCTGATGGAATGACACCAATAATTTCTGGTGATCTCTCCCCAGTGGAAAAAAACTTTACCGTCGCACAACGCCATCACCGCGGCATAACCGCTTTGTTCGGCAAAGTGTCTCGCTTCCTCGAGCTCGGCGGATGAATACCCGACATCCTCAGGAGAGACATACTCGAGTCGATTTTCATCCGTTTCTGAAGATGTGGGATCTTTGGAGCAATGGAGAAAGGCACCGAAACTCAGGGCGGCAAGAAGAACAACCATACTGACAGGGGAGGTACGAATTTGTATCTTTCTGGGACACATTTTTAGCCACCTTGCGGACAGATTCTCTTAGTGACTCTTGGTATAAGCAAAAAGGACATACAATGTTTCCTGTTTCCTATTCATGGGGGATAGGGACTCTTCCAATGAAGCTGGAAGTCCGACCAGGAGATCCTGGTTCTGAAGAGCGTCGATGCCTCCGATGATGAATATCATGCCTCCGATGATCAATGGGATCTTTTGCGTTCTGGCCGTTTTCATGGTGCCACCCGGGTGTTCCCTTTTTGAAATACCCTCGTCAGAATGCCCTTGTGAGATGGCCGGGAAAGACCGGTATCTATTCAGCGCCGAGCGCCAGATCTGTTTTCCGGATCCAGCGGGGGGCAGAATTGACCTGCTGTCTGAGGATCAAGTTCAGTTGACCTGTGTGATGCTGAACGTGCCTCATGTTGTACAGAAGAATCCCTGCCACGCTGATATCAAGCCAGTCAAACCCGCACCGTTGACCGGCTCTTTCTTCTGTCAGAGCCTGAAGAGTCTCCCGGCATTTCTTTCGACCGTGTTCAAGGTATGAGAGGAGTTCATCTTTCGAATAAACACACTGGGGAAGAACGCCGTCTTTGTCCAGCTCATCACGGGTGAAAGGCGCCGGAGGAGAAAATCCCGCATCCGAGTCCGTCAGATAGAAATCAAGGAAAAAGAGGGTATGAAAGACGATGTACCAGAACTCCGGTCGTTGGGAGCGGTCACCCCAGAGAGTATCCGGACAGGCTCGAATGGCCCTTTCAAGCATATCGATGGCGGCACCGAATTGATGCCAGATATCCGTTTTCCAGGAGGTATCCATTGTGAGCATCCTTATGCCTTCCGTTCGATCGGCTTCGGTGGTACAGAATGACCTCTCAATTGGTTCCGGTGCGCTGGTCCTTCTCCATAATCTCTTTGATCTTCCGTTCTTCCCAGGCTTTTCCCCAAAAGCCTCCATAGACGGCGTCACTTGTGTGTGAATATATCCATGGAGATGAACCTGGTGATGATCGCCGCAAGCACAAATCCTATGGCGAAGAGGATCCAGCGTCTTTTTCTCCAGGGGGCAGCAAAGTCGGTCATCTGTAAGAATACGTCCACTATGTAGGCCGCACTAAAAAATACGTTCGCCAGGACAGCGAGTACAAACAGGATGAGGACGGAGTCGAAACTGAAGGCATCAATCGACTGCGGCATGTTGTGGATAAAGTACCCGCCAGCAATGAGCAGCAGCCCGATGTTGTAGGCGATACGCTTCTTCTCCCAGTATCGTACTGCATCGGTGAATGCTGATCGAATGGTATTCTTCATCTTATCCATAAGGCACCTACCGGTTTGAGTTGCGTGCGATGATGATACAACAGATGACGATCAGGATGGCCAATGGTGCCATCAGGAACCGTTCCCTGGGGCTTGAGGACATCACATTGGCTACGAAACTGAGGCTGAACAGGGCCACCAATCCCCAAACCAGCCAACGGGCGGCACCTCTTGCGCCTCTGCTGACCGAGATGACGGCGGAACGGGCCAGAACCGTCCAGATGGCACCAAGGAAAATCAGAGCGGAAATGACACTCATGATTCTCAGTGTTGGTGTGAGTATGTCACTATTGCCTCCGTAGGCGGCTCTTCCAAGGGGCACACCGGCGGGGATTTCCTTTATGATTTCTTGGCCATAAGGACAACAAGTCCTTCCTGTCGATCTTTCTCCGTTCCAGCCAACGAAGGGAACCTCTGAATCTCAGAAAAACCGGCATTCGCCAGAAGGAGGTCATAGTCATCATCTGTATATGCTTGACATGTCGATGCAAACCTGTCAACAGCACCGGTTGCAGCATCTATGATAAAGTAACGGGTTGTCGCTGCATGACAGTCAGGATGCCAAAAATGTTCCTCAAGCCAGAGGTGCGGTTTCTTCGAGAAGATGCCGCCCAATTCAGTATGCCAGGAAGGTGAACGGTTCCCCTCTTTCTCTATGATATCATAGGTCTGGGGCTCCAGGATGATCTTTCCCCCGGGCACCAAAGTTTGATTGATCCTCCCCAGGAGTGTTTGCGCATCCTTCCTTTTAAACACATTGAACTCGCCAAACACAATCATGACCAGATCGAAGCTCTCCCCGTAGTCAACAGTCCGAATATCTCCCTGAATGTACTCTATTTTCAGGCCGGCTTCGGCTGCTTGTGATCTGGCGTATTTGATTGAGGCCGGAGCGAAGTCAACGCCAACACAGGTGTGACCGGGCTGCGCCAATCGTTGCAGGTAGAGTCCTGGTCCGCATCCAAGATCAAGGATGCGAGAAGGGAATCCGTTGAGACAGGTTTCATGTATCCAGGTCACGTGTCGATCAATGATCGCCGAACGGCGACTGGCCATGTCATGTTCTTGAGAAAGGTGTTCATTGAGCATCCGTTCGCTGAAGCTAGGATCGTTCCAGGGGATCTTCTCACCCTCTGCCCACGGTGTGGGCGGTAGACTGCGATTGATGATTGTGTCGATTTTCATACCGTCCTTTCGGGCCTGACGGCTGGGGCATCAGGTGCGACGGTGGGGGCGGAATCACCCATTGAGGCGGTCTTTTTGTCCAGGGCACGATTCATCATCCAGGCAACGAACCGGGGATAGATACTTTTTACTAATCCTGCGTGTGCATGATCGGTAAAATAACGAGTCTTTGGATTCAGCCAGCCGTTTTCTTTCCAGTACATGTAATCCGCCGGGGAATACTTCTCCATGCGGCTATATACCGCCCGCATCGCATGAAACATCAGATGGTCATTCGTGGATATCGCAGGTCACCAACGTACTCGAAGCCCCAGGTTTGTGAAAATATCTTGATATATGTTAAGGTTTCTTTGAGACCGACCCCTCCGCTGACGGCCAGGCCGACAGCATATTTCCCGAAGTATCGAGGCCGGTGAAAGGGTTAGGCCAAGCGGTCAACAAAGCGCTTCAGAAGATAGGAGATCTGCATCGAGTAAACAGGGCTGGCGAAGACCACTGCATCAGCTTCGCCCAGTTAATTCTCAATCATCACTCTATCTCCGAGGTTCGTAAGCGCCTGCCCAAATCGTTCGACTCGATCGTATGTGTTGCCCTTATGAGAGCGCCCCTGGATCGCCACGACGTTCATGATTTCACTCATCAGCACTCCATCTTCTCAGCGTATCTACTTTCTTGCTAGTTATAGGCTAAACGCGTTTCCTCATCCGCCAGTGTTGGTTGAAGAATCTTTTTCCACACGGGAGAATCCCACGTTTTCAACTGTTCGTGCATCTGAAGGTATTTTTGAGGTATCGGGTGCGTGCCATACACGACCTTGAGACCGTATCGTGTGTTGATAAAGTCGTGAAAATACGTGATATGAGGACATGGAGGATACCCAACAACGAGTCCAGTGGCCAGATGTATCACCTCGGCTCCATTTTTCTTCATTTCTTCCACAGCATATTCAATGTTCCCGCCAGGACACCCGTCGCAGGTGGTATACCCGACCACTTCGACTTCCATATTCTTGTACAGGCTAAAGGCACCTTCTCTGTGACGCAAAGACCGGCTTCAGCATGTGTAGCTTTTCCAATGTCTGCTCGGCAACGGACTTTTCTTTGGTGAAATGTTTTATCATCCGGTTCAGGCATTTTTGTTTTTCTCTCTCATCGCCAAGATGCTGAGCACAAGCGTCCATGAACTTTTTTGTTTTTTCTATGTTGGCATTGACCTCTTCCGGTATTTTTTCACTATCATGTTTCACTGCGCCCTCAGGACATATCGTGTGACACACGCCACAACGAATACAATCGCTCATATGGATCTCTGCTTTTTCATCGACCATAATAATTGTATTCACTGGACATTGCGTGACACATTCGCCGCAACCGATACACTCACTTTTGTTTATCCAGGGCATCGCATTCCTTCTCCGTTCTTTTTTTACCGTTTGTCTTTCACCGGACAGTCTTCCACCTGACGGCCGGGGCGTCAGATGTGGTGGGGGAGATGTGCTTCAAAGAGCCATCGCCTGGATGCCTTTGTCAGGTCGCTGCGGCCCCCGTCGCTAGCTCGCTGAATAAAGGTCGGTCGAGAGGTACTTCAGGCCGGAATCGCACAGCAGAGTGACGACCGTCTTGCCGGGGCCGAGCTGATCGGCCACCCGGAGTGCGGCAACGACGTTAGCACCCGATGACGTCCCCGAAAAGAGGGCCTCCTCTTTCGCCAAACGTCGGGCCATCCTCTTGGCAGCAGATGTCGAGACCGATATGATGTCATCCACGAGATCGGCGTTCCACAGCGGGGGGATGAAGCCGGCTCCGACCCCTTCGATCTTATGAGCCCCCGGTGTGCCGCCAGACAGCACCGGAGATTCGGATGGCTCAACGGCAATGATCCTGGCATCAGGATTCCGACTTCGAAAAACTGTAGCGACGCCCCTGATACATTGTGCGGTACCGACTGACTGTACGAAGGCATCCACCCGCCCACCTGTCTGGTGCCAGACCTCATCGGCAAGTGAACCATAGCCTGCTGCTGCGTCAGGATTATTGAACTGATCCGCAAAGAAGGCCCCTGGCGCAGCACTGAGTTCTGCTGCCTTCGCGATCATGCGCTGGATCAGTTCCTTCGTCGTTTTCCCCCTTTCGCTTTCAAGTTCGATGACATTGGCACCCAATGCGCGCATATGGTCACGTTTCTCCTGGCTGAATGCATCTGATGTTACCACAGTGATGGGGAATCCTCGGGCTGCACACACAAAGGCAAGCGAGGTCCCTGTGCTTCCACCGGTATATTCGACAACGGTGCCGGACGGTTGCAGACGTCCAGACTCCACAGCGCGGTCGATCACGGATAGGGCCATGCGATCTTTCATGCTGCCGGTCGGATTTTGACCCTCGACTTTCACGAGCACACGGGCGTGTCCGGCGGGGACGATTCTCTTCAATTCCACCAACGGGGTTCCACCCACGGAACCGCTCACGTCTCGCTTGCCTGTCATGGAACGACCCTTCTTTGGCTGCTGGGGTTTAACGGCTGGGGCATCGGGTGCGGTGGGACGGTGCTTGTTTTAATTTAAAGTACGACATTGCTTTGGCCGCCGTCGCCTGAATGCATTTGTTCGGCGTAAATGGAAACATACTATTTGGCTTGAACCAATTTAACAAGCCGTTCTACCTGCTGTTCATTCCCGAGAATGATCAGTCGGTCCCCGGAACTAAGAATGGTTGTTGGATCAGGATTGGTGATGACCTGGGTGCCTTTTTTGATCAGCATAACGACAGCGCCGGTCTTTTCTCGTACCGCCGCTTCTCTAATGGATTTATTGGCAAGAGGTGAATGATTCGGCACATCAAGTTCTTCAAGAATAAAATTGGCGGCATCACCATGCATAGCTGTATCCAAAAAATCCACGACTGCTGGTCGTAAAACGGCTGTGGCCATACGGTGATTGCATATCTGCCGGCCGGATATAACGACATCTGCGCCGGCCAACTTGAGTTTATCTATAGATTCTTCTGTATACGCCTCGGTGATAATCCGGATAGCTGGATTCAACTTTTTCGCTGTCATGGAGACATAGACATTTTCTGCATCACTGCTTAATCGGCTTAACAGAAATTCGGCTTTTTCGATACCCGCCTGTATCAGCATATCTTCTCTCGTGGCGTCTCCCTGGAACGAGGGAATATTCTTGCCCAGGTAATAAGCCACACGGGTAGGATCATGATCGATGATGGCGATTTGGAATTTGGGTCTGAGCATATCTATCATGCTCTCGATTCCAGTTCCTGCGCCACAGATAATGCAATGTTTATTAAGTGTCGAAGACATTTTCTTCAACCGTCCTCTCCCGACATACTCCTTGAGTTCTCCTTCGATGACAACACTTGTGAGAAAAGCAATACCCAATGCAAATATGCAGACTCCTGATATGATAACTAACAAACCGAAAATACGACCCCAGGTGGAAAAGGAATGCACTTCTCCCATGCCAACAGCTGTTACGATGTTTATTGTAGTGTAAAGTGCATCGATGAGTCCAAGGTTTTCAACGAGCATAAATCCAAGAGTCGACAGAATGATTAAAGCCGTTAAGGAAATCAGTATCAGTTTAAGTCCTTTTAGGTATCTCACCAAATCAGCCTCTCTCTGGCGGGCAAGTAAGCATTTTTATAACTCAGATTATTCTGGAAGACTCGGAATACTCTCCTGAGAACTATTGTGAGGCCTATTTTTTAAGGAAGATGCATATTTAATGGCGTCAACGGGGCATACATTTAAACAACGGGCACAGCTGAAACAATCTGCTGGTAATTTCTTGCCGTAGACGCGACCCTTGGCCGCCTCCAGGGGGCATGCTTTTATGCAGGCGCCGCATTCGGTGCACTTCTCTTTGTCGATTCGGATACGGAAGATACTGAATCGTTCTGCTATCCATGAGATAAATCCGAATGGGCAGATGAACTGACAGAAAGGGAGGTAAACGAAAAAGGAACCGACTGAAGCAAAGATGACTGTGAGCAGAATGCTGAGGGTTTCAAAATCGAGATTGAACAGGTTAAAGGGATTAAGATAATGATAAATGACCGTCCCCTCACGTCCTCCGATAATACCGAATAGGAAAAGTAACATGGCGGAGAAAATAGCTGCTCGGATGGTATTTGTTAAAAAGAATGGGGGCTTTTTCTGTTTTATTCTTCGAAGAATCGGTACACTGTAGATCAACTCCTGAAGAGAGCCAAACGGGCAGGCCCAGCCACAAATCATCTTGTTTCCAATAACAGCAAGGACAATAAAAAAGCAGAAGGCGAGGACTTTCACTCCTGGATCCGGGTATAGCCCCACCATTGATTTGAATACTTTAACGGCCCCCTCCATAGGATTGGGTGATTTCCCCAGAAAGAACCCCGCGATGATAACCGAAAGGAGGAGAGACAAGACATAGGGCCCTCGCGGAAACCAATCGCGTCTATTTTTCACAACGGAATTGTCTGGGCGTCCTACCTTGACCAGGAAAATAAGGCCCCAAAGCACTAACACGGCGAAAAGATAATATTTAAGCGCGCTATCTTTATGTGATAGCAAGTGCTCTACCGTATGATCAAGGGTTTCCCGCTCTATTCCTAATCCTGTAATGGGTTTGTTTTTTGACACATTGAGATCAAGTTGAAGCTCTCGAGCCAAAGATTTTCCAGTAACTCCAAGCTTTGGGGCAATATCCTGAATAGACATCTCGGTAGTGAATGTTTCCGAGGGCATTTCCTGTTTTGAAGAATTCATAACCACTGCAGCATGAAAGACAATGATGACTATGAGCACTGTGACGATCAGCCACAGACGCTGTTTTACGGATAAGAACGAAAACCATTTGGACATTCTCTTCACCTCTGAGCAGTATCGTCACAGTAGCAATCTGATTGCCGCCTTCTTGCAGAGCTTGATGAATGGCTTTGCTGTTTGAGTCCGCAATGACCTGCATATCCTTTTCGCCAATCAAAGAGAGCAGAGGACATTTCACCCGGACAACGTGATATTGTCTTCATGATTTCGGAAGAAGACTTCCTGCTCCTCGCAGGAGTACTTTTATTCCTGAGTCTGTGGTGCAGCAGTTTCCTTGGCAGAGCAAGAGCCGCAAAAAGCAGCAACGGCTATGAACACAAAGATCGTTCTCACCGAGTTTACCGCGATGCCCTTAATGCTATCTCACTGATCAACGGCCAACGGCTGGGTCATCAGGTGAGACCAATCCACGAAGCACTAGCAGGGAAAGGTGTCACCCTGGGAACAGTGATCAACTCCTTTTACATAAAGAAAGGATCTTCTTATGTTTAGTGAAAAAACAAGTAACCAACAAAAATTCCGGCAATGATCCCGGCAGCGTCCGCCATTAATCCGGCTGGTACCGCATAGCGGGTCTTTTTAATATTTACCGACCCGAAATATACGGCAATGATATAGAAGGTTGTTTCGGTCGCACCGCGAAAAATGCTGGAAAGTCTGCCGACGAAATTATCCGGTCCGAATGTTTTCATGATTTCCAGGTTCATTCCCCTGGCAGCGCTACCACTGAGAGGTTTCATTAGGGCCGTTGGCAGTGCTTCCACAAAATCAGCATTGATGCCGAAAAAGGAAATGGCAGAAGAGATGATCTTGACCACATAATCCATTGCTCCGGCCGCGCGGAAAACGCCAATGGCCACTAATATGGCCACCAGGTAAGGAATTATTTTTACCGCAATCCCGAAACCTTCTTTGGCACCATCGATAAAAGCTTCGTAGATATTTACTTTTTTAATCAAAGCTAAAATCACGAAACTGATAATCACGCTAAAAATGATAAATGTGCTGGCAACATTTGAAACTTCAGCAATTTGTTCCTGGGGGATGAGAGAAAAATAGACGATGACTCCGGTCATGAACAGGGTAATTCCACCCAGATAGGAGAGTATCACCTTGTCGAAAAGGTTTATTTTCTGATAGATAGAAACCGCAATGAGACCGGTTATAGTGCTAAAAAAGGTGGCTAACATAATGGGAATAAAAACATCGGTGGGATTGGCCGCACCGACGACTGAGCGATCTATCAAAATTGTCAAAGGAATGATGCTGAGACCGGAGGTGTTTAACACCAGAAACATGATTTGGGAGTTCGAAGCGGTATCTTTTTGAGGATTGATGTGCTGCATCTCCTTCATAGTTTTTAATCCCAGAGGCGTCGCAGCGTTGTCTAAACCCAACATATTGGCCGAGAAGTTCATAATCATGGAGCCAATAGCAGGGTGGTCTTTGGGGATTTCAGGAAATAAACGGGAAAAGAAGGGACCAACCAGCCGGCTAAAAACGCGAATGATTCCACCTTTTTCACCGATTTTCATTATTCCCAGCCAAAAGGCCATGATACCGGTAAGATAAATTGATAGCTCAAACCCGGTTTTGGCCATATCAAAAATCATTTCAATAATTCTGGGAAAAACTTCGGTGTCACCTAATAATATCAGTTTGACTGATGCGACTAAAAATGCAATCAGGAAGAATGCGATCCATATATAGTTTAGGGCCATGTAATTTATCCTTTCTTTTTTTGATGCTTGGTGCTGTTAGATTTTGGGAATCGTTTTTATCATGTGCTTCAAAGAGCTGTTGCCTGGATGCCCGTGTTAGAATCTTTATGAAAGGGTATGTTGCAGGAGAATCTTCACACCAATACCGATCAACAACAAACCCGCGGCAATCTCCACTTTTTTCTCCAGAAGATGCCCGAACACAGCTCCGACGTATGTTCCAACAAAGGACATGACAAAGGTGACCACCCCGATGATCAGTACAGGAAGCATGATACTGAGATCAGCAAAAGACAAAGTGAGTCCCACAGCGAGCGCATCGATACTGGTGGCAATGGACAGGAAAAAGAGAACATAAATATTAAGAGGATCAAATCGCTTCTCATTCCTCTGTGTGCGACAGGCCTCATAGATCATTTTGACGCCCACAGCGAGGAGCAGAAAGAAAGCGATCCAATGATCCCAGGAGGCGACAAAGGTCTTTATTCCTTGACCAGCATGCCACCCGATAAAGGGCATGAGGCCCTGGAATACTCCGAAGAAGGATGCAATAAGGAAAGCGTGTCTGATCTGCATCCGAGAGATGGCTATTCCACTCGAGATGGAGACAGCAAAGGCATCCATCGCCAGGGCCAATGCAATCAGGAAAACAGAAAAAATAGACATAGTACTCTATTGAGTGAATCTAACGGTTGGGGCATCAGTTGCGGCGGGTACAGGACCAGGTTTTGACTAGAAGAGATGTGCTGTAAAGATTCGTTGCCTGAATGCCCTTGTTAAGCGCTTCCGAAATCAACTATAGAGTGACCGGTTTCATGTTCGGCTCTATTTAAGTGAAAGCCAGAGAAGCGTATCCGTTGCCAGGGACGTCAGCCTTTCAGAAAGGTAATATGAGCTGTTCATTTGTCCTTCGCTTGCATCGGCGGCCCGAGGAGCTGGGAGGGTGGGATCCTGCTTTGGGCTCCATCCGCTGAGTGCACGATGATGGGGCGGTCTCTCGCTTCTCGTCGACCGACAGTTGCTTGTGCTGGTTGGATCTTGATTCGTTTGTGTTTTCGGATATCACGATCCGGGAAGGGCGTTCTGTTACCAACTGCCTGAACAGGCTGGATTCTCGTTTGAAAAAACCCTGGGTGTGAAAACTTTCTCCCAGCCCCAGATAGCTGTAGTCCAGATGATGCAGCAACTCGTGAATCAAAGTGCGCATAAAGGTCTTGAAGGCGACGACTCGTCTCTGCGCCCGCGTTCGCATCCACAGCTCGATGAGCGGCTGCTTCCCCTCCTCCCAGGTGGTCAGACCGTAGTACTCGGCCCCGGCTCGGTCAATCGGACGACGGGACTTCACCTGCACGAGCACCGGGCCGACGTCAAACGCCTGGGTCACCGCCAAAGAGAGCTCGGCTGTGGCCGCCTGTAGGCGCTTCAGCTTCCCGGCGCCGAGGGCAGCCTCCAGAGCATCCACCCGGTCCCAAATACGCAGCCGGGCATCCTGAGGGAGAGGTAGACTCTCGATCTCGTCGCTCTTTCGATAGTCCCGCTGCTGCCGCCGGGTAAGCTGGTAGTAAAAATCAAACGGCAACGTTCTGCTATCCTTTAATGTAGCTGTAGCCTAACGGCTGGGGCATCAGTTGTGGCGGGTGAGTTGCGCTCGTTTTGACTAAAATAGATGTGCTTTATAAAGCCTTCGCCTGAATGCCCTTGTTAGGCAACAGAACGGCTCTTTCAATGCCTCTCTTTAGCAAAAGCTGCTTAATTAAACTTCTTTGTGTACACATGGCAATATGGTTTCGTTTTCTTCTTATCGTAGTAGTCTTGATGGTATTCCTCAGCTTCCCAAAATGCACTGGCAGGGCGTACTTGTGTAACCACTTCATAGCCTATTTTTTTTAGAATTTCGATCAACTTCTGTGCAGTCAGCTTCTCTTCTTCATTATTGAAAAAGATAGCGGATAGATACTGTTCGCCGATGTCCGGACCCTGCCCATTTTCCTGTGTTGGATCATGAATCTCAAAGAAAAACTTGGCAAGATCTTCGTAGCTCACTTTGTCTACATCATAGGTTACTTCCACAACCTCTAAGTGACCAGTATTTCCGGAACTCACATCGCGATAGGTAGGATTCTCCTGAGTACCACCCATGTAACCTGAGACCGCAGAAATAACTCCCTCTTTTTGCTCGAAGAGATGCTCAACACCCCAAAAACATCCTCCCGCGAAATACGCTTTTGCGATGTGAGAGGTTTCTTTCTCCGGCACGAATATCATCGATATAGAGTTGACACAGTGCCTCACATTTTTTTCTGTAAGCCCCTCTCCTTCAAAAACATGACCAAGATGAGCACCACAATTTGCACACAGAATCTCGGTTCTCCGACCATCAGCATCAATTTCCCTTCTGATAGCTCCTTTCACCTCATCATCGAAACTCGGCCATCCACAGGATGATGGAAACTTATCATCTGAGCTATAGAGCAGGGCACCACACCGTTTACAGTGATACGATCCCTTTTCGAAAAAATCGTTATATTTGCCACTGAATGGTGCCTCTGTACCCTTATGAACAATGACTCTTTCTTCCTCTGGCGAGAGTTTGTTGTAGGCTTTCTTATCCATACTCGTCTTCTCCTTGCATGACACTAAACTGAGGATCAAACCCATGGACACGGCTATTATCAGGTATGTTCTCATGACTGTTTCCTTCTCATCACATGAATATGAATAGGTTGACCAGAACAAGATGCATAACTGGTCACCATCAATTTCCCCCTTATTTTTCCCAGGAGACTCATTTCAATTCCTCAAGTTCGGGCAATGACGTGATGACCTCAAAACCGACCTTCTGTTCTTTAAAACGGACGATAAAGGCCAGCTTCATAAAATTGTCCTGAGGTCTGGACTCCATACTATCTATATCCTTAACGATTACGGTGAAGAGAGCCAGTACCGTGGTCACCGTGGCGAGGAAGAACAGGCCCAGGCCGGTGGTGATCCCAATTGCCGCAACCATCCAGATAGAAGCTGCTGTGGTCAGGCCTCTGACGAAATCCTTGCCTTTGAGGATGGTGCCGGCGCCGAGGAATCCGATACCGGTGATGATTCCTGCGGCGGCTCGAGCAGGATCCATACTGATGAGTTGAGCGCCTTCTTTTTGAAGGATGATATGCCATAGTTTCCTCTACGATATTTCAAAAAAGCAAAATATTAATTTTCACACCCTAACGGCTGGAGCATCAGTTGCGGCGGGTGCAGGGCTAGGTTTTGAATAGGAATTGTGCTGTAAAGAGCCGTCGCCTGAATGCCCTTGTTATGTGGCTGCGGTGAAGACTTTAGCCAACATACCCAGAACAAATCCAGCCACCGCGCCAAGCGGTGGTGCCCAATGTTTGGCCAGCTTGGCCTGCGGTGCAATATCCTGAAAAGTGAGATACAGAATGCCTCCGGCACAAAACAGCATCAAGGCCGCCAGAAGGGCAGTATGGCGAGAGAAGATCATGATGCCGACAAGGGCAGCCAAGGGTCCTAAGAAAGGCAGGAGGAGAAAGATGGACATGGTTCTCCTTCGGGGGATATGAGATGAAACGGTGAGTTCTCGGAACGCGTTGAATCCCTCGGGGAGATTCTGCAAACCGATCAGGAAGGCCAGTAACGGACCAAAGGTGCCGCCGATGGCGAAGGTGGCTCCCAGAGCAATTGCTTCAGGGATGAAGTCAAGCAGCATGGCCATGAATTGGGCCGCCTGGCCGCCCTTCAGAGCGATGATGCGGTCCAGAAGGAAAAAGCCGATCCCGCCGGCCAGGAAGGATATGACCGAAATCGAACCTGGCAGGCCTTTCATGCCCTCCGGGACAAGGACAAGAGCTACGGCAGCCATCAGCGCGCCGCCGCCAAAGGCGATGATGGTATGACGGAGTTCTTGTTCAAGCCATTGGGGTCGGATATGCTCGATCGCTGCCAGAGCACCACCAGCTGGAATGGTAGCTCCGGCGAGATACGATAATATGAGTGCTTCAAGCATGTCTTATGATCCAGATGGTATAAACCACATATCGGCTGGGGCATCAAGTGCGGCAGGTGTAGGGACGGATGTTGGTAAAAACAGGTGTGCTTCAAAGAGCCGTCGCCTGGATGCCCTTGTTAGGCGTTCCTCATTTCAATGGCAGAAACCGTAACTTCAGCTCCCTTTTTATCTGCCGTCTCAAGGACTACCTCATATCCCTCCAGCGTTTCTTCCTGACCCGTTACTTCGGTGATCTCCATGATATCGCGGAGAGTTACCTGAGGATACTTTTCCTCAACAGCTTTTCTCGCAGCTTCTGGAAGTTCCTCGGCACTGATTTCTTTCTCCCAGTTGTGGATCGTACCGTCCGCTTTGATATCTGCTTCGAACTTTCGACCACTTTGCTTGAATTCAATTGAAAATGAGACCCAGACTGAGAATGAGTAAAAAAAGGCTGAATAGAAATGATGACTTTACCACGTTCCTTCTCCTTCCGTTGTTCATGATGTGGAGGTGAACGGATTCTTACGACGAATTGATTGAATCACCTCGTCAAGTTGTTGAAGGAAACGTGATCGGTCAAGTTTCTTGAGCGGTGAAGGTCCACCCGTTATCTCTCCAGCACTACGAAGGTCTGATAACAGATCCCGAGTCGCGAGAACCTGACCAATGTTGTTTTCCGTGAACGGCTTTCCAGTTGGACCAATGACGTGTGCGTCTTCTTTCAGGCAACGACTCGCAAGCGGAATGTCAGCTGTGATCACGATATCATGAGGTTGCACGTGCTCGACAATCCAATCATCGGCGGCCTCGAATCCATCCTCTACAACTTCGAGTGAAATCCATTTCTCATTAGGAACTCGCATCCAGGAGTTGGCCACCAGAGTGACATTAAGGTGATATCGGCTTGCGACGCGGTACACTTCCTGTTTAACCGGACAAGCATCAGCATCGACGAAAATGTGCAGCAAACGAAGATCCTCTCGATTACTCCGAATCTGGTTCGGCAATTTCCTAGTGTACTTCTGACGTTGCTCTGAGCGCCGGTTTAAGCGCCTCTGTGCCAACACCGAGCACGACAGGAATTTGGGGCATGCGGCACAAGAACCCAGTCACTCGACGTTCAGATGCCGTTGGGCCGTAAAGATTCCCTCTGTGATTGGCTTGCGGGTCGAATCCAACTGATTGATCAGCATCCCGGAGAACGTTCCTTCCACAACGCCTCCGACCTTCCCATAAGCGGACACGGCGATGGTAACGGTTTCGGAGTCGTAGTTGCCGAAAGGGGGCTTGATGAATGAACAGGTCGCGCCAGCGTCCTCATCGAACTGTCCGGTGGCCGTGCCGGGAATTTCCAGCATCAGGGTCCACTCGCTTTCGTCCCCGCCGCTCGTAATGCTGGTGCTGTTTTCACCCGGAAAGGAGTTCGCGATGCAGGTCGTGCCGCCATACTGCTTGCCATCAAACACGAAACTGATGCGTCCAGCAACTACTCCATCATCGCCGGCCGGGCCGCCCACCGCATTGTTATCAGCACCGTTGCCGCCATCGCCGCCTTTCCCGCAGCCAGAGCCAAGGCCGATCGCCAGCATGACGATCCCCCAGACAATGCCAGCGAAAAATGTACGCATCATTTTCAGACCCAGTGTGCGACTGCCCCACCGAACCTTCTTTGTGTCTTCGCCAAACGAGAACGCTCTCATTCTGTGTCCCTCCGTTTGTGTGTCTTGAGTATTGGTGACGTTTGCATTGCCGACCTCCTGGTTGTTGTGTTGTTACCTCAAATCAGTTCTGATCCTCGATTATTTAACCG
>Ga0180433_10005186_pt1 | contig 17771 bp, 16 predicted proteins | sample SS_ome_8_FD_132980 | JGI IMG/M metagenome (GOLD analysis project Ga0180433, IMG submission 132980) | Hypersaline lake sediment archaeal communities from the Salton Sea, California, USA - SS_1_D_1 metaG | ecosystem: Environmental > Aquatic > Non-marine Saline and Alkaline > Hypersaline >... | reverse complement strand
TTAAGGAAAGGCTACTTACGGGTATACCTCTCGTTGACAATACCGCAGGACAAGGAGAATGAATGCTGGAAATAGGAACTGTGGTCTCAAGGAGTTCCCTAAGCATCCTCGGGGAAATTGAAGAATTTGCTTCTATGTGAGTAAAGCCCATTTCTTTAGCTTTGGCGGTAAATTCTGCCATGTGGCTAAATCTACCTTTCGCCCACATAGTAGATAGGGAAATCCTAGGCAACTTGGCACCTTTATGAAACGTATTTAGCTCCCTCAACTAAGGTGACGTATCGATTTACTTTTAGCTGCGTTGTTTGAAATTAGCACTTCTGGCACAAAGGGAGTTTATTTCCCACTTTCAACTGGCTCTAACTCAGGTAGAGTGACGGGGCATTCTTGTCCTTGCCCTACTATAAATGCTTCGGTTTTTATACGCGCTTCCCCATCAGAATATTGAATGGGTGGGGATTTCATAAAATACGCTGAAGGTCCTATTATGGTCCCGCTTAAGCCACGGTCAAGAGCCAGTTTGCAGCATCTTATGGCATCAATAACTACACCGGCTGAATTGGGGCTATCCCATACCTCCATCTTTAGTTCTATATTCAAAGGGACATCACCGAAGGTGCGGCCTTCCATCTTTAGGTAGCAAAATTTGCGGTCGACTAGCCAGGGCACGTAGTCACTGGGGCCAACGTATATGTTGTTAGGGTCAAGAGCGTAGTCTAACTGTGAAGTAACAGCATTAGTCTTGGAAATCCTTTTAGACTCCAGCCTGTCGCGCTCAAGCATATTGTAGAAATCAGTATTGCCACCAAAATTTAACTGATAGGTACGCTCTAGCTTCACACCTCGGTCACGGAAAAGTCTGGTTAGCACTCGATGGGTAATAGTGGCGCCAACTTGGGACTTAATATCATCGCCAATCACAGGTAAGCCCCGCTCGGCAAATCGATTTTGCCAGTAAGTTTCACGTGCAATGAAGACAGGTATGCAGTTGATAAAGCCACAACCAGCAGCTATCACTTGCTCTACGTACCATTTGGTTGCCTCTTCGCTTCCCACAGGCAGATAATTAATTACTACGTCGGTCTCAGTCTTTTTGAGTATGTCCACAATGTTAGCAGTCGGGCCTGGCGCCTTGGTGATAATTTTAGATAGATAGTTACCCAGTCCATCATGGGTCATACCTCGCTCAACACGGATGCCTATCTTAGGTACATCACAAAACTTAATTGTGTTGTTCGGCTTTATGAAAATAGCCTCAGCTAAATCCTTGCCTACTTTGTTTTTATCAATATCGAAGGCGGCCACTAAGTTGATATCAGCTATATGGTAATCTCCTAGGTTGACATGCATTAAACCGGGGACAAAGTCATCTTCCTTGGCATCCTTGTAGTAATGTATTCCTTGTACCAGGGAAGAAGCACAATTACCAACACCTATGATGGCTACATTTATTTTTCCCATTTTCACCCCCATTTTATAAATGCGGAGAACTTATACTATAGGAATTAGACCTTACCTATTCTAAATGCCCTTGTTCTGAACATAAGGCAGATTCCCTGCATTGCTGGTTTACTTTTCCTAATAATTGTGTTCTGGGCATTTTTATCTCTCTTTTTATCTGACATTCAAAGACAATATGCTTGCGTTAAAAACCACCTGGATTTTAAGGCTAGCACACATTCGGGTATCTTTTTCGTATCACTTTATACATATTTATATATAACAATGTCAATACCTTCAAACCACTCTCGGCTAAGACAGGGTAGAGCTATTCAGTGGTGGTTAGTTCCCCGATCAATTTAAGTAAACGTGCCCCTCGTTCAATGGAATCATCATAATGAAAGCTGAGTTGCGGTGTGTATTTCAATCTTAAGTGTAACGCAAGTTCTTTGCGTAAGAAACCCGAAGCATTGTTAAAGCCTGCCAGCATATCCTCCTTGTTTAGTTCGCTGCCTAAGGTGCTAACGAACACCTTAGCATGCTTAAGGTCGGGTGAAATCGTTACCTCTGTTACTGAGATAAGCCTACTCAGCCTGGGGTCATTAACCTCACGCTCAAGCAGACCGCCGATTTCCCGTTGGATAAGCTTACTAGTTCGTTCACTTCGCCTGCTTATTGGAGCCTCCTGGCAGGAAAGTATGATTATTAATCTACTCTTTCCTTACGATAAGATTCAATTATATCACCGGTCTTAAAATCAGCATTCCCCTCTACGCCCAGGCCGCATTCGAGGCCAGCGGAGACTTCGGCAACATCCTCTTTGTAGCGCCTTAAGCTAGATACCCGAGATTCCCCAACAGTTTTATTTTGGCGCAATATTCTAATCTGAGCATCTCTCCATATTTTCCCTTCCGTGACGTAAACGCCGGCTATTTTTCCTAGCTTGCTACTGGGGAAGACAGCCCTCACTTCAGCTCGCCCGCTGAGTATTTCAGTATAAGTTGGCTCAAGCATCCCTTTCAATGTACCGTCCACATCTTCTATTAGCCTGTAAATTACATCATATTGTCGTATGCTCACCGCTTCCAAATTAGCTAGCTGTGTTGACCCTGGAGAGGTGGGAGTATTGAAACCGATGATAATGCCTTTCGAAGCTGAAGCCAAAAGTACGTCACTTTCTGTGATGCTCCCGCTAGCAGCATGTATGACTCTAGCTTTTATCTCGTCTGTGCCTAATTTTTCCAGGGAAGTTCTTATGGGTTCAATACTGCCCTCGGCATCTGTCTTCAAAACGATGGTGAGTTCCTTTATTTGCCCGTGGCTGATTTGGTTGGAAAGAGTACTTAAACTTAGAGTTAGTCGTGGTCTTGCGTATTTTTGTTGTTCTACAATACTTCTTGCTTCATGTTCATTGGAAACCACCATGAAAAGGTCTCCCGATTTTGCTACCTCGTTTAAACCGAGAATTTCCGCTGGAGTGGATGGTTCAGCTTTCTGAATTTGATTTCCTTTATCATCAAACATAACTTTTATTTTTCCCCAAGTATCCCCGGCTACCACAATGTTACCTCGCCTGAGGGTACCCCTCTGAATAAGAAGAGTAGCCAAAGGCCCTTTAGTTTTGTCCAGTTTAGCCTCAATGACTACTCCCTCTGCAGCTCTATCAGCATCAGCTTTTAATTCTAATATGTCAGCCACTAAGAATAGATTTTCCAGTAAATCCGATATTCCTTGTTCTCGCTTGGCGGATATGGGTACACAAACAGTATCGCCGCCCCACTCCTCAACAACCAACCCTAAATCGGCAAGCTGCTGTTTTACACGTTCGGGATTAGCATCAGGTTTATCCATCTTATTAATGGCAACTACTATTGGCACCTTGGCAGCTTTGGCGTGGTCTATAGCTTCAACGGTCTGAGGCATAACGCCGTCATCAGCGGCCACCACCAAAATTACCATATCGGTCGCTTGAGCCCCTCGGGATCTCATGGCAGTGAATGCCTCATGTCCCGGTGTATCTATAAAGGTAATTTTGCGTCCGTCTACGAAAACTTGATAGGCACCAATATGTTGGGTAATTGCTCCTACCTCGCGAGCAGTCACATTGGTTTTTCTGATAACATCAAGGAGGCTGGTTTTACCATGGTCAACATGGCCCATGACAGTAACCACTGGAGAGCGAACCGAGAGTTTCCTTTTGCTACTTTCCTTCCGCGTTGGTAAAATTCTGTGATCTGCCGCTGTTTTAACTTTATAGCCGAAGTCCGCAGCTATTGTGCTTGCAGTATCGAAGTCCATAGTTTGGTTAATGTTAGCCATGATACCTTTGCGCATGAGCTGCTTAATTACCTTTACGGGCTCTACTTTTAGTGTGTTGGCTAGTTGCTTCACAGTTATAGAAGACGGGAGTTCTAATTGTGGTAGATCTTCCTTTAATCTCGGCCTGTTGACATCCAAATTTAGCTTTCCTCCAACAAGTTATGGCTATAATTAATTAAACTCTGGCAGTTGGCATTACTAAGTTTTGTGCGTAAAGCGTACTCTAATCGATTCTTCTTTAGTGCCATTTCCCAACAATCTTTGTTAGGGCACAAGTAAGCACCCCTGCCCGGCTTCTTTCCAGATATATCTACCTCAATAGCTTCATTGCCAGCACGCACTAAGCGAATCAAGTCTTTCTTTTCTTTAATCTGTCGACAAGCTATGCAAGTACGCTGAGGTAGATGCTTACCCTTCGAGATCTTCATCTATAAAATGGTCTTCTTGCTTTTTATACTTTACGACCTTTTCCTTTCTTTTGCCTTTAATTCTGCCTTTATCCTTGTCTGGTGTTTCCGCTTTTAATGTACTCAGTAATATATCTTCAGCGAAGCGAATGTGTTTTTCTTTAGGTTCCTCATGTGGAGCCTCTAACACGCTTGTGAGTTCAATGGGCTCTTCCGCACTGACATCCTCAGCTAGCTCTTCTTCGATTGGCTTCCTTTCCATAACTTCGGGTGCAATGGGTTCCTCTGCTGTTTCGGGCTCTTGTTCCGGGAGAATGGGAACGGTTCTTTCTAATTCAATGGCAGTGACGCTTTTGATGTCGATTCGCCATCCTGTGAGTCTTGCTGCTAACCTTGCATTCTGTCCTTCTTTGCCTATAGCTAAAGAGAGTTGTTTATCAGGAACAACCATGGTAGCTACTTTTCTTTCTTCGTCGATTTTGGTGCTTGCCACTTGAGCCGGGCTGAGAGCATTGGCAATAAATACGCCCGGATCGGCATCCCACTGAATTACATCTATTTTTTCACCATTTAGTTCATTTATGATACTTTGGAGCCTTATTCCCCGAGGCCCCAGACAGCAACCTACTGGGTCGATGTTTTCCTGTGTAGTTGCCACTGCCACTTTACTTCGATGTCCAGACTCACGAGCTATGGCCTTTAAAGCTACGATCCCATTTTGAACTTCAGGAATTTCCAATTCAAACAGCCGACGTATCAGGTTAGGGTGAGAGCGTGATACTATTATTTGAGGCCCTTTACTACCCGGGACTATCTCGAGAAGATAAAATTTGAGTCGTTGTCCTCTGTAATAATGTTCACTAGGAATACGTTCACTGGAAGGGAATATTGCCTCTGTTCTATTAAGTCTGACATAAATTCGTTGATGTTCGGTGAATTGAATTGCTCCAGTAACGACTTCCCCTTCCCTATCGGTGAATTCCTCATAAATAATGCGCTGCTCTGCTTCGCGTAATCTCTGTAGAACGACTTGTTTTGCTGCTTGAGCAGCGATACGACCGATATTTCGGGGCGTGCATTCTAGGCTTATAGTATCACCGACTTGTGCTGTAGGCTGGAGTTTTCTAGCTTCGTCGATGGAGATTTCACGGTTTGGATTGGTAACCGACTCAACTGTAATTTTTTGCACATAGAAATCAATTTCTCCGACGTTAGGATCAACTTTCACCAAAACATCTTGTTCTGGAGCAGATGCATCTTTCTTGTATGCTGAGGCCAGTGCTGATTCCAGGGCAGCAAGAACTACTTCTCTAGGCAAGTTCCTCTCAGCCGAAAGCTGAGTAATTGCAGCCTTAAGATCTGTTTTCATTTCCCGCTTCCTATTTAATTTCTAGCACTTAATTAAAAAAGTGGGTAATCCCCACCTTTGGCCTAATTTATTTAAAATCAATCTAGCATATTTAGATTAAAAATGCAAAAGTTTGCTTAGATCGTTTATTATGACTGATGAACTAATTCTGCAAGAAGCCTATTAACTTTGGGTGTTAGGAAATTGTGGAAGGCTATTGAGAACTTACAGCAAGAGGGTGTAATATATCAATAGGGCTTGGACTATGACAGAGGGGTGTATTTTCTGTCGAATTGTTGCTGGAGAGGTACCTTGCGATATAGTCTATCAGGATGAAGATTTTCTATCATTTAGAGATATCTCGCCTCAAGCACCTACACATTTGCTGATTATACCTAAAATTCATATTGTGTCTCTGGCTCAACTTACTGAAGAACAACAAGAGCTTGCTGGGCGCCTTGTCATCATAGCTAAGAAACTGGCTGAGAAAGAGGGAATAGCTGAGAGAGGCTATCGTTTAGTGATGAATTGTGGGTCTGAGGGGGGTCAACTAGTGCCTCATCTGCATCTTCACCTGATAGGGGGCAGGAAGCTGGGTGATGGACTTGGTTAAAAATCATAGGGATATCAGCTTGACCACTAATTCCCCCACAGCTTCATCTGGGGTGGATGCTCCAGCAGTAATACCAACATGGCGCTTACCTAAAAACCAGGAATTGTCAACCTCATCTGCTGTTTCTATCAAGTGAGTTTCTACCAAAGGGGAACATACTTCGACAAGGTGCCTAGCATTGGCACTGTTGATTCCGCCTATTACTATCATAAGTTGACTCTCACGAGCTAGTCTCATGGCAGCGTCTTGGTGACCCTGCGTTACAGGGCATAAAGTGTTAACGAGGCGCATTTCTTTAGTCTTGGGACTAACTATACTTATAAGTTGCCTGGTAAATTCGACAAAGGCAGGTCGAGTTTGGGTTGTCTGGGAGATAATGCCCAGGCGTGGTGATAATTTTTCCATACCATCTAGTTGCTGCATGTTGAGGACCGCTATACCTTTGCCACCTGTCCAACCCAGTAAACCTTTGACTTCAGAATGCTCTGCTTCACCGAATATAATGATATTAAAACCAGACTCGGCTAACTCCATGGCTGTGTTTTGAGCTTTTCGGACTATTGGACAAGTAGTATCAATAATGTGAATGTGGTGAGATCTGATCTCAGATAGTACCGCCGGGCTTGTACCATGAGTGGTAATAGCCAGGATTTTGCCTTGGGCTTGGTCTAGGTGATTTATCGGTTTTATTCCTGTATTAGCCAATTCTTGCACTAGCAGTCGATTGTGTGCCACATGGCCCAGTGTTTCAATTTCTCCGTATTTGTTGGCTGCCTTCTTTAAAAGCTTGATAGCCCGTCTGATTCCAAAGCACAGGCCCAACTTCTCAGCCTTCTCAATGTTCATGTTCTCTATAGACGCCTTGATATTCGGGAGGTAAAAGAGCGGCGATTTCCCTCATTAGTTGTGTGGCTAATAGTCGCCTTTGCGACTTGCTCATGTTGTTGTTACTTGGAGGTAGTCTTAAAGGTTTGCCAATGTTAATAACTATGCTAGGGCGCTGCCATAACCAGCTTATACCTTTAATCTTGTCTGTGCCAACGATGCCGACGGGAAGAATGGGGACGTTTGTTTTTGAGGCTATAACTGCAGAGCCGGGCTTGCCTTCTCTGAGTTTGCCGTCGCGACCCCTGCTGCCCTCAGGAAACATTCCTAGAATTAGTCCCCGTTCCAGTGTATCTCGGGTGCGCTTAAGTAATTCTTGTTTCTCTTTAATCTTCCCTCGACGGCGTATAGAAAGAGAGCCAGCCCATCGAAGCCAGGGTCTTAAAAAGGGCGAACGGAAAAGCTCCTCTTTTGCCATGAAATGAATCCATCGTGGAAAGCTAAACAATAGAAAAAATGGATCGAGGAGATGAACATGATTGGCTACCAAAATAAGCGGACCAGTCAATGGTATATTTTCTCTTCCTTCAACTTTCCAGAAGAAGAGAATATTGAGTAAAGGCTTACATATAGTCAAGACAATCTTTTGAGATAGGGTCATAGATTTACCGCTAAAGTGTATATTTCATCTATAACCTGCTCCAGGCTAAAGTTTTCTGTATCGATAATTATGGCATCTTCAGCAGGTTTAAGTGGCGAGATAGCTCTCTTGATATCTATCTCATCTCGCTTCTTTAAATCGGCAAGGACGATTTCTAGGCTGATATTTTCTCCTCGTTCCAATAATTCCTTGTGACGGCGCCTAGCTCTCTCTTCGGTGGAAGCGGTGAGGAAAATCTTCAACTCTGCCCAAGGTAAGACTACCGTACCAATGTCCCTGCCCGCCATCACTACTTTTCCTCGCTGAGCTAACTTTCGCTGTTCCAATACCAACACTTGGCGCACTCCTGCTATCTTCGATGTCTGAGAAACCCGTTCCTCTATTTCCGGGCGGAGCAGCTTGGAGGAGATATCTTGATCATCAATAAGGGGGGAGAGATACCATTCAGATTTAATCGGGGCAAAATCAAATTTAGTAGTATTTGCCAGCTGGCAAATCTTCTCTTCGTCCCCTGGTGAAATGTCTGATTTGAGAACCTTCCAGGTAAATGCTCTATACATCATACCTGTATCGAAGAAAACATAGCCTAATCTTCTTGCCAGCAGTGAGCCTGTGCTACTCTTGCCGACTGCAACAGGACCATCTATAGCAATTAGTTGTGGTTTCAAATTTACCTCCATAATACCATTCCAAGCTAAGCTGTCAAGTTTTTAAGTCTTAACTCAATTGGCTCGCCAGTCAATCTAGGGGCCGCCATTGTCCATCAAATTAGGCTAAAACCCTGCAACATGATATCACAATTGCTTATGGCAGCTACAACACCCATAGTTGTGGATCCAGGGGACTAAGCCCATTATGGAAGACTGCTAATCATATCCATGGATAAACCTATCATTTTAGGAAAGGATCAGTCCGATATCGTAACTGAGCTTGGCTAGGTTACACATTCGGTATATAATAATCGTCTATGTGGCAAAGTTAATTTGTAAGGAGGAGTTTAAATGGGCACGGTTGATGAAAGGTTAAAGGCACTGCAGGACAAGGAAAAAAAGGAAAAATCTTTAGGAGGTTCTGAGCGGGTAGAAAAGCAGCACAAATCGGGGAAATTAACTGCTCGTGAAAGGCTTGAGCGGCTTTTTGACCCCGGCAGCTTCCATGAACTTGATTTGTTTGTTCGACATCGAGCCACGCTTTTTGATATGGATAAGATTGTTGTTCCTGCAGAGGGAGTTGTTACTGGATATGGAACGGTGAATGGGCGTCAAATATGTGCTTTTTCCCAGGACTTTACATCCATGGGAGGGACATTGGGTGAGATGCATGCCCAAAAAATATGCAAGGTAATGGATTTAGCCAGGAGGTGCGGTGTCCCTATAGTAGGCTTTAATGACTCTGGAGGGGCTCGGATTCAGGAAGGGGTTGATGCTCTTTCTGGGTATGGTCAGATATTTTTCCGAAATTCTGCCGCTTCAGGAGTGATTCCCCAGATCTCGGCAATAATGGGGCCTACCGCCGGAGGGGCAGTCTATTCACCGGCCATGACAGATTGGATATTTATGACAAAGGGAACAAGTTACATGCACATTACAGGCCCGGCGGTCATTAAGCAGGTTACCGGGGAGGAGGTCACTTCTGAGGAGTTGGGAGGTGCCATGACCCATGCTACTAAAAGCGGCGTCTGTCATTTCGTCTGCGATAGCGATGACCATGCTATTGAAATCATGAAAAAGCTCCTGAGTTACCTTCCCTCAAATAATATGGAGGACCCCCCTTTAATTGAGCCTACCGATGACACCAACCGTGTTGACAATGCCCTTGACAGCAGCATACCAGACGAGCCTGGCAAGGTCTATAACATGAGGGATGTTATCCAATCCATTGTGGATAACGGGGAGATACTTGAACCTCATTATAATTATGCTAAGAACGCCATTATTTGTTTTGCCAGGCTTAATGGTAGAACAGTGGGCGTTATCGCCAATCAGCCAATGTATCTTGCTGGCTGCCTTGATGTCAATGCCTCAGATAAAATCACTAGGTTCATCAGGTTTTGCGATGCCTTTAACATTCCCCTATTGACCATTGTTGATGTCCCAGGGTACCTGCCAGGGGCGGACCAGGAGTGGGCAGGCATAATAAGGCATGGTGCCAAGGTTCTTTGGTGCTATTCTGAAGCTACAGTGCCCAAGATTACCTTGATTATTCGCAAGGACTATGGCGGCTCATATCTTGCCATGTGTGGTAAAGATTTGGGCGCTGATTTTGTTTTTGCCTGGCCTACAGCGGAAATCGCAGTGATGGGTGCCGAAGGCGCCATACCGGTTATATTTCGTAAGGAGATAAAAGCCGCACCTGACCCTGAAGCCAAGGAGAAGGAAAAGATTGAAGAATATCGTAATTCTCTGTATAATCCTTACATTGCTGCATCGCGGGGCTACGTTGACGAAGTTATTTTACCTCGGGACAGCCGATCAAAAATAATCAATGCTTTGGGACTTCTCATCACTAAACGAGAAACCAGACCCCCAAAGAAGCATGGCAATATCCCGGTGTAAAAGTGTTTGAGCAAAGGAACTATTGAATAGCAAAAGGAAAATAATAGCCGCCATTACCGCTGCTGTGGAGGCATATATGGAAGAGGAAGAGATAGCTGTGGCGCCGGCAATGCCTCGGCAAAAGCCAGTGGTGGTTTCAAGAATGTGGGGTAGTTCCGGGCGTGAGGAGATAATGCTTATGCGAAGGCTCTGGCAGCGAAGAATTGTTTCCAAATAATGATATTTGACTGTTATATTGGGATAAAGCCTCGTGTGAGGCGAGAAAGCTAGCAAATGATGTGAATGTTTTACTTGCTTGGAATGGCAGTAAAGGAGTGATTAATGAACGGAATAGGAAACGGTCCGATCTCGGCTAAGAATTTAACCACCGATAAGGTAAAGGCGAGGCCGAAAGCGAAAAACCCGGTTAAAATCTGTGATACTACCTTTCGTGATGCGCATCAATCAACATTGGCTACAAGGATGCGAACTGAGGATATAGAATGGATGGCTCCTGAGATGCATAAATGCCATTTCTATTCCATCGAGGTTTGGGGTGGAGCAACCTTTGATGTCGCTCACCGTTTTTTGGGTGAGGACCCCTGGGATAGACCCCGTAAATTGAAGAAACTCCTGCCTGATACTCCGCTACAGATGCTTTTGCGGGGGCAGAATTTAGTTGGTTATCGGAATCACCCCGATGACCTGGTAGATGCCTTCGTGGAGCAAGCCGCCGAAGTTGGCATTGATATTTTCCGTGTTTTCGACGCTGTCAATGATGAGCGTAACCACGAGCGTGCTGCCAAAGCGATTAAGAAGGCTGGCAAACACTACCAGGGTGCCATATGTTACTCACTCACACAGCCAAGGATGGGTGGACCAGTATATAATCTGGAATACTATATTAAGAAAGCTCTCATTTTTCAAGACATGGGTGCAGAGTCCATTTGCATAAAAGACCAGGCTGGACTTATCTCTCCTTATGATGCCTATGTACTAGTCAAGGCTCTTAAGGAAAATTTGAAGGTACCTATTGATCTTCACACTCACTACACCAGTGGACAGGCATCCATGTCTGTGTTGAAGGCTATCGAGGCTGGAATTGACATTATTGATGTCGCTTTGTCTCCCTTTGCACTACGTACCTCGGAACCCCCTGTTGAACCTTTTGTGGTTGCTCTGTATGGAACAGATAGAGATACGGGATTGGATATTGAGCAACTGGTTAAGTGTGGTCAGATGCTTGAACAGATGGCCCCTAAATATAGAGATTTTCTGGACACATCGGCGATGTCAATCATCGATGCTGGAGTGCTGGTGCACCAAATTCCTGGCGGCATGACCACGAACCTGGTATCACAGCTAAGGCAGGCAAATGCCCTGGACAGATTGGATGAGGTGCGAGCAGAAACTGCTAAGACCAGGGCAGAACTTGGTTATCCTCCTTTAGTTACGCCTACTAGCCAGATTGTTGGTGTTCAGGCTGTACAGAATGTCTTGGCAGGGCGTTACAAAATGATTACCCAGGAAACCAAGGACTATTGCTATGGGCTATATGGAAGACCGCCAGCGCCAATCGATAAAGAAATCCAGAAAATGGTGCTCAAAGACTACGAGAGAGGTAAAAAGCCGATTGATCGCCGGGCCGCTGATATGCTGGAGCCAGAGCTGGAGAAAGCTCGAAAGGAGTCCAAAGAATTTGCGAGAAATATTCAGGATGTTCTCACCTATGCTCTCTTTCCCACTACCGGCTCGCGCTTCTTGAAATATAAATATGGCATAGATACAACTATTCCTGATGATTGGAAACCACCACGTGCTCCCAAAACCCTGGAGGCGGTGAATGAGGAGGATGAACTGATTGCTAAAGCTAAAGCTGGGAAGCTGGTGGAAAAATCTGAGAAAGTGGTTCCTGAAAGAGGGCCTGGCATGAGGACATTTAATGTTTTCGTTGAAGATGAATATTATAAAGTGGATGTAGAAGCTATTGGGGGTCCTCCAGCTACTACCGTTCCTCGACCGGTAAGTGCCGTTGCTCCTTCACCTATATCACCTATTATGACGGCAGCACCGGCGAAGTCAGAGGAAAAGCAAGCACCGCCTGCCGCAGTTGATGAAGGAACTGAGGTGCCTGCCCCTATGCCCGGCATGGTCATCCGCTATTTGGTTCATGTAGGGGATACAGTAAAAGCTGGCGACCCATTGCTTATTCTGGAAGCCATGAAGATGCAAAATAATATTTGTGCCCCGGTTGATGGAGTTGTTAAGGCAACTAACTTTGAGGCCGGGGCTTCGGTAAACACGAATGATATCTTAGCTGTTATTGCTTGAATTGCCTTTCATATTCATAGAGGTAAGATAACAGAATAAATAAGGAGGTAAGTGCAATGCGGGGTAAGATTTCCATAATTGGTGCAGGGAACGTTGGTGCCACTTGTGCTTTCAGCATTGCTGAAAAGGGATATGCGGATATTGTATTGCTGGACATAATTGAAGGGCTTCCGCAGGGCAAGGGACTGGACATGCTGGAAGCCACTCCCATAATTGATTCAGACGTTGAGATTGTGGGTACTAATGACTACAAAGAAACTGCCAATTCAGATATAGTGGTCATAACCTCGGGGGTAGCGCGTAAACCGGGAATGAGCCGGGATGACCTGGTGTTAACCAACATGAAAATAGTACGGGAAGTTACCGAGAAGGTTGTCCAGTATTCGCCTAACTGTATAATTATCGTGGTGTCCAATCCTTTGGATGCTATGACCCAGTTGGCTCTGAATATAAGTAAGTTTCCCAAGAATAGGGTCTTCGGGCAGTCTGGCATTCTCGACAGCGCCAGATTTCGGACTTTCATTGCACAAGAGCTCAAAGTCTCAGTAAAGAACGTATCCACCTGTGTTTTGGGTGGCCATGGTGATACGATGGTGCCAATCACCAGGCTATGTACTGTCGACGGTGTTCCTATTACTGAACTGTTGTCTGGGGAGAAGATTGAGAGCTTGGTAGAGCGCACGGTTAAGGGTGGGGGCGAAATAGTGAGCCTGCTAAAGACGGGCAGTGCCTTTTATGCTCCGGCAACCGCCACAGCTCAAATGGTGAATGCCATAATTCTGGATAAAAAAGAGATTTTACCTTGCGGTGCCTACCTGGAAGGAGAATACGGTATTAATGGAGTGGTTGTAGGAGTTCCTGTTAAGCTGGGCAAGAATGGTATTGAGCAGATAATAGAACTCAAGTTGACCTCTGAGGAGGATGCGGCACTAAAGAAATCGGCCAATGCTGTGCGAGAGCTAATAGGTATTATGAAGCTGTGATGGGTGTTATCGAACAAGCACTTCGAAGCAGTGTATTTGCTATAAACAGAATTGGAGATGCGCAAAACACCGAGAAGGTTAGCAGCCTCTACTTCTGCTGATAGAGGCTGGAAGAGAGAAACCATATCAGCTATGAAAATGGAAATCCCTTACGGAAAGGAAAAGGTAGAGATAAAAGTTGAGAGTAGCAGGGTTTCCAGCGTAATTGAACCAAACGTCGTTTCCATTGGCGATGAAACCGAGATTATCCGCAGGGGAATTGAACGACCCGTTAAATCCAAGAGATTTGACGAATTTATCGCCGATGCTAGAGATTTGCTTTTCATCGTTAATGATTCCACCAGACCCACTCCTACGGCAAAAATACTGGAAGTGATTTACCCTGAAATCAGGGATAAAAATACAAGGTTTATCGTTGCCGCCGGAATTCACTGTGCACCGACTGAAGAAGAATTCAACTATATCTTCGGAAATTACTACGACCTGCTAAAGGACAAAATCTATGTTCACGATGCCCGGAAAGACGAAGACATGGTGTATTTGGGAACTGCTTCCTCGGGAACGGAGATGTATGTTAACCAGTTAAGTATAGAGGCACATAAGCTGGTTACTGTTAGCTCAGTAGAGCCTCATTATTTTGCCGGTTACACTGGAGGAAGGAAATCATTTCTCCCGGGTATTGCATCTTACAAGACTATAGAGCAAAACCATAAACATGCCCTTAATCCCCGTGCGCAGGCGCTGGTTTTGGAGGGAAATCCAGTTCATGAAGATATGGTTGATGCCATCAAGACGGTGCAAGGAAAGGAAATATTTTCCATCCAGACTGTGCTTGATGGGCAAAAAAAGATTTACTATTGCACCTCGGGGCATATCCACGATTCATTTTTAATGGCCGTAGAGAAAGCTCACGAGGTTTACTGTGTAGATATTAAAGAAAAAGCGGACATCGTCGTTGCTGTTCTCGGCTATCCATCGGATATGGATTTGTACCAATCACAAAAGGGGATTGAAAACGCTAAGCTGGCTCTAAAAGAGAGAGGAATTCTCATCCTCGTCTCTGAGTGCAGGTCTGGCATAGGAGATGAAGCGTACTTTAATCTCCTGGCCAGCAGTAGGACTCCTCGGGAGGTTCTACAGAGAATCGAACAAGGCTACAAACTGGGTTATCATAAGGCTGCCAAAATGGCGGAGATTGCTACCTGGGCAGAAATCTGGGGAGTAACCGGACTTGGAGATAGAGATTTGGAACGGGCATTTATTAGGCCATTTCATGACCTTCAACAGGCGATAGATGAAGCAATTGAAAAGAAGGGAGAGACGGCGAAAATATTGTTCATAATGGATGCTAGCCTCACCATGCCAAAAGTCATGGGATGAAGTTGACAGTAGTCGATAAAACCAGAATTAAGAGGCTAGTATAAGCCGGCGAAGAAAAAAATGAGAGAAATCAAAGTTGTTGATATAACAAATACAATAGCCCGTTTATTTGAGCATTCATGCCACTATTTACCCGCAGATGTCATAATTGCATTGAAGCAAGCGAGAGAAAGGGAGAAATCCCCTGTTTGCCGTAGTGTATTGGATAGAGTCCTGGAAAATGTAGATATTGCCGGCAACGAACAAATTCCTCTTTGTCAGGACACTGGTGCCGCCGTAGTCATGCTGGAACTGGGCCAGGCAGTACACATAGCCGGTGGAGACCTTTATGCAGCGGTCAACGAGGGAGTACGCCAGGGGTATGGCCGGGGTTATTTGCGTAAATCCATTGTGAATCAACCTTGTTTTGCCAGGGTGAACACCAAGGATAATACACCGGCTATGATTCATACCGATATAGTATCCGGGGACAGGCTGAAAATCAGTGTTTTACCCAAAGGAGGTGGCTCAGAAAACTGTTCTCGCCTGACTGTTCTAACTCCAGCTAAAGGACGCCAGGGGGTTATAGATTTTGTCGTCAACCTTGTTGACGAAGTTGGGGGCAATCCCTGCCCGCCTGTTATTATTGGTGTCGGCATCGGTGGGACGACGGATAAGACCATGTTTATAGCCAAGAAGGCGCTGCTGCGCAAAGTTGGCGAGCCAAGCCCTGACCCTGAGGTTGCCGATTTGGAGAGAGAAATTCTGGAAAGAGTTAACAATCTGGGCATAGGTGCTATGGGCTACGGCGGCACAATTACTGCCTTGGCAGTTCATGTGGAAACCTTCCCTTGCCATATTGCCAGCATGCCTGTAGCAGTCAACATGCAGTGCTGGTGCGCTCGCCGTGAAGAAGCAGTCCTGTAACTGAATTTAAAAAATAAATAAAAGAGTGAGAAGGAAATGTCTGTAACTATTTCATCCAAGAGGATGGGAAGTGAGTTTGTCAAGAAAGTCAAGGAGCTCAGCGGAGAAAACCTTAATCTGTGTTATCAGTGTGGTATGTGTACAGGAGTGTGTCCCGCGGCTTCCAATATGGACCTTTCCCCTCGCCAGGTTATTGAGCTGGCACGGTTAGGGATGCAAGAGGAAATCGCCGAATCAAAGACTGTTTGGATTTGCGCTTCCTGTCTCGCCTGCACTGTAAATTGCCCCAGAGGATTTGACCTGTCCAAATTGATGGAGGCAATAAGGCTTCTCACTTTGAGAAAAAATGTTGATCACGTGAAGCCTGAACAAGTTCTCCCCGAGAAGCGAGATGACATTCCGCAGATAGCCATGGTCAGTGGCTTGAGGAAATTTACCGGTTAAAGAAGGAACAAGGATGAACTTAGCTTATTATCCCGGATGTACCTTAAAAACTAAGGCGAAGAATCTGGAAGAGCCTGCTATTGCCTCCATGGAAGTTTTAGGATTTAAACTGGAAGAGATTACCAGGTGGAACTGCTGTGGCGCAGTACATTCTCTGGCTGATGATGATTTAATCCACCAGGTAGCGCCTGTTCGCAATCTCATTCGAGCGAGGGAGCAAAAGAAAAATGAACTAGTTACCCTGTGTTCTTTCTGCTTTAATACCCTGAAGAGGGCTAACCTTCTAATGAAGGCGAATGCGGAAAAAAGAAATACTATCAATAGCTTTATGGATGATGAAATAGATTACAGTGGAGAGGTAAATGTAGTCCATCTTTTGGAGGTATTGAGAGACGAGATAGGATGGGAAGCCCTTGCGCAAAAAGTTAAACTCCCTCTTCGAGACTTAAAGGTAGCTCCTTATTATGGGTGTATGCTACTTCGCCCCCGAGAGGTAGCTATAGACAACGTGGAGGACCCCGGCATCTTACGCAAGCTTGTCGAGGCGCTGGGTGCTACTCCTGTAGATTTCCCCGAATCCACCAGGTGTTGTGGGTCTTACCAAATCATAAGTGACCCAGGTGTAATTTCTGCATATGCCTGGAATATCTTAAGCTCGGCGTTGAGTCATGGGGCGGAAACCCTGGTTCTTAGCTGTCCTCTGTGTGATTACGATTTGGGCCAGGGGCAGAAGGAATTGGTTAAAAAGCGTGCAGAATTTAAAGGGATGCCCATATTCTACTTTACACAACTTCTGGCTCTTGCATTAGGGCTTGATCCTCAAGTGTGTCACTTTGAGCTGAATTATGGCGACCCGGTATCTCTTCTGCGGGAAAAGAATTTGCTTTCGTGAGGAGGCAAATTTTAACCCCTGATTAAATCGGGAGTTGGAGGTTAAAATGAGTGTCAAAGCGAAGAAGAGTCCAACGAAAACAAAGGTCAGGAAAGAAAGAGAAGTACCAGAAGTTAAATTGATTCCTGTGTATGTTATGGGAAAGCGCTATGAAGTTCCCGAAGGGCTCACTCTTATGAAGGCAATGGAGTACGCTGGCTACAGATTCATTCGGGGTTGTGGGTGCCGGGGGGGCACCTGTGGTGCCTGTGGGACAGTTTATCGTAAGCCTGGTGATTACAAGTTACAGGTTGCGCTTGCCTGCCAGAAGACGGTCGAGCCTGACATGTATATAACCCAAATACCCTTTTTCCCTGCCAACCGTGCACAATATGAATTCGCAGAGTTAACCTCTGCCCCTGAAGAGGTTTTCAAGCTATATCCCGAGCTATTCCGCTGTGTAGCCTGCAATGCCTGCACCAAAGCCTGTCCCCAGGGCATCCAGGTCATGGATGCTATCTCAGCTTTGAAGCAAGGAAATATCGCCGAAGCATCCCGACTTAGCTTTGAGTGTATCCAGTGTGGGCTATGCACCAGCCGGTGCTTTGGAGAATTGGCTCAGTATCATATGTTTCAACTTGCCCGCAGGATTTATGGAGCCCGAATTGTTCCCAGGGCAGAACATTTGGCCGATATGGTCAAGGCAGTT
>Ga0180433_10005184_pt1 | contig 17775 bp, 21 predicted proteins | sample SS_ome_8_FD_132980 | JGI IMG/M metagenome (GOLD analysis project Ga0180433, IMG submission 132980) | Hypersaline lake sediment archaeal communities from the Salton Sea, California, USA - SS_1_D_1 metaG | ecosystem: Environmental > Aquatic > Non-marine Saline and Alkaline > Hypersaline >... | reverse complement strand
TTCATGAAAAAAATCAAAAACATTATCATTAGCATAACTATCGTAAGACCAAGCACCCATTTTTTCTTAATTAAAAATTAGGAAAAAATAAATCAATTTTTATAAAATATTACAATTACATAAGGTTTTAGTTTGAAAATCATTATTATTATCTTGAAAACCTGGACAATTTTGAAAAGCAGTAATATTACAACGATAATCAGAGAGGATATTTTTGGTTAATTTGTAAAATACTTCGGGAATTTTAGGAGAATGTTGGTTAACTTCTACATAATCACATTTAAGTTTTCCTTGTAAATTATAAATTTCTTGATAAGAAACTCTTCTGGGTAAATCACTTTTTAGTCCTACTAAAATGAGGTTAAAATAACTGTCTTTTTTACCCAAAAAAGAATTATACCAAATTAAAACATTATCATAGGAGGTTTTATTAGATAAGTCAAAACATAAAATTAATCCGACGATATTTTTAAAATAAGATTGAACGATGTTAAAATAAGTGGAAGAACCACTGGTGTCATAAAGGTGAATTTTAATTTTGAAATCATCATAATTAAGACATAAGGGTTGGAAATCAACGGCAATAGTTTTTTCAGGGTTAAAGTTATTTAAGTAAGAAGAGATAAGAGTGGATTTTCCAATGTCTTCATCACCTAAAATTAAATATTTGAGTAAATAGTCATACATGTTTATAAATAGAAATTAAAGAGGGATTGATGGAAAAATCATTTTTTTCAGGATTAGTTAAAATAACTTTATCATCTAAGAGATAAATTTTAAAGTCATTGGTTAATGATTTAATATCAATTTCTAAACTTTTCCAAACATCTTCTTCATTTTCCAATTCTTGATATTCGTGTTGAGTATATTGAGTATCTAAAACAATGGTTTTTCTTCCATAATTAGAAATTCCATGAAGTAAAATATTATCTAAATTATCTTTATGAACTTTCTTACAAATACGCAGTTTTGAAATTAAATCATTAGTTAATTCATAATGATAAATTAAACTAGTGTCAATGATATCTATAGTATGATTATATTTACTTCTAAGGTAAAAATTTTTTTTCTTATTAATATCAATTTTTTTAGAATAAGATGGATGATATTTTATCATTAAGATATCATTTTCATTTAATTTAGAACATTCTAAATTTTGAAAAACATTTTTAAAAATATGAGTGTTGTTATTAAAAATATTTAATAACACTTCTAGTTTAATAAAGCCATCAGGTTGAATATGTTTTAAAAAATAAGTGTTAATCCCTTCGTGGAAAGGATATCCTTGACATAATAGTTTGTAAAGGTAATGACACAAGGTGTCATATTTATCATCATAAGATAAATAATGGCCCAAAAAAATTATATTGTCTGACATAGTTTTTTTAATTTATTAGGGGTTATGTGGAAAAAAAATCAATTTTTTTAAATGTTTTTAAAAATAAGGAATGGTCAATCTCGCAATAGTTCAATTAACAAGGAAACATACAGAGATTTTTGGGGTATTTATCGAATTAATTGTAGTTAAATTTAAATGGGATTTAACTATTTATTATAATTTAGATGATGATAAATATACCTTTGTTAATTATTATCAAAACCTTTTTAACACCAACATAAAAATCACACCCACCTATTTATTGAAAAAAAATAGAAATAATCATGATTATTTTATTTTTACTTCAAGTGCAGATGTTTTGGAAGAAGCTTTTTTAAATTATGAATTTTTATCAAAATGTATTTTTGTTAATCATCAAGCCCCACATTGGAAGCAGTACATGTTTAAAAATATCACTGTTTCACCTCTCATTCATTCACCAGAATTAGATAATACGCAGGTTCAATATCTTTTACCAGTTTATAAAGCTTATGCTAAATTACATGCTGATTTTAATAAAAAGAATCTAGCCATTATTGGAGCCATTAGGTTAAATTTTAAGGATAAAGATATAAATTTGTTGTTGGATTTAGTTAATGATGATGAGATGAATTTTAAGATTTTTATTTTTATGAGGAAGAGAGATTGGTTTAATATTGCCAATAGATTTCCAATTTTAAAAGAACATTCAAAAATCAAAGTATTTTCAGGATTAACTACTGAAAAGATGATAGAGAAATTAAAAGATGTTAAATTTATTTTACCATTAGCTAAAAAAGGAGGGTGGTTTCATTGGCAAAGATTAACAGGCACTATTCCATTAGCCTTAAATTTAAATATCCCATTAATCTTAGATAAAAAATTAGCGTCAATTTATGGGATAAATGATTGTGGATTATGTTATCAGGATAGTATCTTAGAGGTGATAAAAAAGGCAGAAAAAATAAAAAAAGAGAATTATTTTCAAATGATAGAAAACATTGTTAAATATAAGAAGGAAATTTATAAACAAAATAAAAAAAATTTATTAAGGTTATTTTTAGAGAAAAAAACAGAAGAAAAAATTGATTTAAATTAAATTAAAACCTTTAAAGTTAAAAACCAGAATGATCAAGGACCAACCTGTAAATTTTCTTTTTAACACCAAAATGATTGATAATATAAAAACACTAGATTTACTTTTGAACACCGAAAATAAAATTTTATTTAAAAAACCAGTTTCAGTAACTCAGAAATCTAAAAATTATTTATTGGTTTTAGAAGATATTAATTCTCAATTGGAAGAAAATAATTTATCTAAAACCAATGTTAATCAAATAGTAATTAATTTAACAGATTTAATAAAAATAGAAGAATTTCGTAAGACTTTAAAGTCAAATTATTATTTAGTTAATTTACTTTTATCTTATCAATTGGGAATGGTAAAAATTGGTAAAAATATTTTAGAGGAATTCAACTTTTTGAGTATTGATAATATTTTTACTTTTTATTATTTTTTAAGAAAAATTTTAAAAATTCCGGCTGGTAATCAAAAGGACAAATTAAATGTTTTATTGGAGAAAATTCATCCTGATAAAAATTTAACTTCTGTCCTCAAATGTTTTAACTTTGCTCTCAAAGAATTCAGACAAAAATATCTTATTCAAACCAAAGATTATGTAATAGCAACTAAAAGTTATTCAAATAATTTTAATGAAGAAGAGTTTTTTAAAACCTTAACTTGGGATTTTGATAAAGATTTTAAAATGATGATTAATAAGGGATTAATTAACAATAAAGTTTATTATGAACCTGAATTAACTAATAATTATTATTTAAATTATTTAACCATCTTATTTTTAAGAGCCAATATTAAATTGGAGCTTCCTGAATTTGATGATGATATTTTATTAGAAATTGTTTTAGGAAAATGTTTTTATGGAGGAAATTCTTTAAAATCAACGGTTTTATTTCAAAAAAATAATCAAATTGAATTACTCTTTGAAGACCTACAAAATTCTATAAAAAATTTATCTAATGTAAGGGGAACTTATCAAAAGTTTAGTTTTGATAATTTTGAATTTGATAAAAGTACTAATTTTTTTTACTTTAAGAATTTTAAAAATCAAATAGTAGATTTTCCACCTGAATTGTTGTTCAAAATAATACCTGATAATCAGGAAAAAACCTTTAACTATTTTATAGTTAATGAAGTTTAAAAATATATTGATTTATAAAATAAAATGTTTGAGAACTACCACGCAGTAAAAATACAAAACTTTTATAAAAAATTTATAAAAGTTGAAAGAGATTACGATGATTGTTTTAAATTCAAAAAGAATATTACTTATCAAACTAAAAAAGGTTTAACTAAAACTAAAAAAATAACCGTTAAAATTCCTAAACCTATTGACCCTTTATATCGAATTCCTTTCCAAGAAAAACATTTAATTAGATTAACAGAATATAATAAAAAATATGCGGTTTTTTATTTTAATATTTCTACCCTGATTAAATGGTTAAATCAATGTAGAGAATGGACAAATCCTTTAACCAATTGTCCTTTCCGTAATACTTCACGCAAAAGAATTGTTGATTTTTGTCAAAAAATAAAAACCCCTGTTTTAAGACTAAAATATAAAAGAAATCATCTTGAACCTGAACCTCTTGAACAAAATGATTTTGAAACTAAATTAGTAAAATATATTGATAATAAAGATGTTTATCGTCTTAATAAATTAATGAATTTAGGTTTATCACAAATTCAAACCAAAAAATTAACACTAGATTTTAAAGTAAAATCTAATATTTATAATGAATTAACTAAAGAATATTTAACCGATATTTATCTTATCCACTATACAATTTTAAAAGGAAATTACTCAATTTTTAGTATGCTTTTTAATTATTTTGAAGAAATAGATTGTTTAACCTACCCTGGTTATTTCACTCCTATTCACCTTTGTGCTTTTAATAATCAACCTTCTATGGCTTTAAAACTTAAAGATGGCGGTTGTAATTTAAATGCCGTTTGTTCCTTTCAAGACCAAGAAGATGTCAGTATTTTTGAAATTTGCGACTTACTAGGTAATCAAAATTTTATAAATTATTTATTCAATCATTAAACTCCAAGTTTAATAGTAATCATCATCATCCTCCTCATCATCCTCATCATCCTCTACCTCCTCTGGTTCTGAATAAACTGGTTCTTCTCTCTCATAAGGTTCTTCATCATCTGAAGTAGAATTGTTAATAGACGAAAAATGAGATGAAATATTCATCATTCTTTTAGACTGAATACTCAGATGCTTATCATTTTCCCTATTCTTCTTAATAGCATAAACACCAGGAGAAATTCTTGTTGTTTCTTCCACTGGAACTTCCTTCTTTTTTGGTTGAGGTTTAGCAAAAACCTTGCTCATATTACCTCCCCAAACTCCCATTGAAACTGGTGTAACAATTGGAGAACCTAAAGTTGGAAAATCATCAACCTTCAACCTAAGTTCTGGTTTTGGATTATGCTTCTTCATCTTCTGCGCCCATTCCTGAACATCAAATTTCTTAGGTTGAACCATTCTCGGTGCTTGAACATTTGATTGTTCAACTTTCTTGGGTTCTTCCTTCTTAGGTTCTTCCTTCACAGGTTCAACCTTCTTGGGTTCTTCCTTCACAGGTTCAACCTTCTTGGGTTCTTCCTTCACAGGTTCAACCTTCTTGGGTTCTTCCTTCACAGGTTCAACCTTCTTGGGTTCAACCTTCTTGGGTTCTTCCTTCACAGGTTCAACCTTCTTGGGTTCCTCCTTCGACTTCAACCAAGAATCCAAAGTTAATTGTTTTTCACCATTAACCTTTTCAACCTGAGTTTTTTCAACCTTAGGTTCTTCAACCTGAGTTTTTTCAACCTTAGGTTTTACAACCTTAGGTTCTTCAACCTTAACTTCAGTAGTATTAGTAACAACTGGTTTTGTTAAAGGAATAAATTTTTTTCCTTGACCCCAAACACCTTGCGGTTGAGTTTGAGGTTCAGTTTTTTCATTTCCCAAAGAAGGGAAATATTTTTGATTAAACTGATTTTCACGATAAGTTTCATTAACAGGTGTAGATGCCTTTTTCCGGAAACCAGTATAAAAGTTATTCTTTTTTACTTTTTCATTTTTATATTTTTGATAAAATGAAGGTTCTTCTCCGTTTGCACGAGACATGTTGAATTATACGAACGAGTGGTCACTGATTTAGACCTCTTAAAATCCAGATGATTTTAATACATATACGTTTGTTTTTTTTTAAATCAATTTTTTTTATAAATTATGAACAAAAAAACTTTATTAAATTTTCTCAATTCTGCAGAACAATTATCGATAAAAGATTATAAGTTTGCTGAGTTGGATATTCAAAAAATTAAACCATCAAGTTATATTAAGTATATGTATAAGTATAATTATAGTTTGCAGGATGGGGGAATTTTAATAGAAAATAAATATCCAATTTTAGTTTTAAGAAATTATCAAACTAAACAAAACTTTTCTATCAATGCTGAGAAATGTTTTATATTTTGGAAAGAAAAGAAAAACGTTAGTAAAAGGGAAATTTTTGAGAAATTATTGGAAAATTTAGAAACCATGTCTGTGAAAAAATCTTCAACTTAATAATGAACATCCAGATTTTAAGAAAGAAAAATCTGCAATTGATTAATATTTTATCTTTGATAAAATTATGAACCGACAAAATTTATTTCAAAAAGTATCTACATTTGACAAGAAAAAAACAGTAAATAAATCCAAAGAAGAACTTAAAAATGACGTTAAAGTTAAAGAACAATTAGTAAATAAAATTTTTTTAATCTTAGGTTTAACTAAAAATTTTACCACTCAAGAGATAGAATCAGAAACTTTAACTAGACCATCAGTTATTAGAAAACTTTATGGATTACAAAAGGATTTAAAAAAGGTTTTTTCAAGTGATAAATTAACAGCCTTACATCAAACAGCTTTAAAAAAACAATTTCCGGGCGTTAATTTAGTCAGACAAATTTTAAAAGAATTAGGATATCATTTAAAACCTATTGTCAGAAGTAATGGGTATATTGGAAATAAAAAAATAGTTAAAAGAACCTATCTCATTGTTCCTTTGAAACGTTCTCTTCCTCAATAATTTCTTTAATTTTTTCCTCAATATTTTGAGGTAATTTAACTTCTTCTTCAGTTTGTTTTTCTTCAGTCACTTGTTCAATCGGTTGTTCAACAACTTCATCAACAGGTTGATTTTGGGAAGGGTCTAAAGGTTGAGTTTCTTTTAAAGCATCTTCTTTTATTTTTATTTCTAATTCTTGTTTCCTTTTATACATTAAATAAGCAAAACTGATGATATCAACAGTTAAAAGTGCTAAAACATTTTGGTTAAGATTATTGATTTCTAAACCAGTGAATTTAACCACAAAATAAAACACACCAAAGACTAGGAGTGCTAAAAAAACAGCAATCATCATTTTAACAGTTTCATTTGAAGTAATGTTAAAATAATCTAAAACTTGAAAACAAAGGTTTGCAAACATATTTTAAAAAAAGAAATCATTCCTAGGTATTTAGCGTACCTTAAACAGAGCCTTTCTTAAAACATCTCCTCAAGTTAACCCTCTGCTCAGTCTCTCTATTATCATAAAGAAAAACACTAATCTCTTCAGCTTTCTTTGAATTATTTAAATATTGACCTAATTTATCAGTTAAATATTGTCTATTAATAGGTTTTTTAGAATTTGAAACACTATATTTTAATTTACCAGTGCCGGTATTACAATCTTCAATACTATTTTTAGCCATAAAATCAAGTATAGGATCAGTTAATTCTTTTTTACGTTTAGTTAATTCTTTTTTGGCTTTGTCTAGTTGTCTAATATCATCATCAAAAGATAACCATTCTTTAACTAGTTCTTTAAATTTATTAACTTCATTTTCGTCAATGGAAGACATAAAATAAATAAGATTATAATTTTTTTGGTTAAACCAAATTTCCTTCTTCAGGAACAGGTGTCATCTTTCTGGACTTTTGGTTCTTCTTCTTCGGTAATTCCCATCAAACCTTTTAATCAGTTCATCAGAATTAGTTTCCAAATATTCCAAATATCTAGTGTGACTAATAGTTCGATGTTCAGATTCAATTTCAGTAATTTTTTCCTTCACAATTTCTCCATTTTCATTTGAATAATAAACGTTCTTAATTCCATAAAGTCGCAGATAATAAATGCAATTCTCGCAAGGCTTACTATTCACCAATTCGTTTTTAGTATTAATTCTAATAACCACCATATTTAATTTCTTCTTCAAACACCTGTTCCTCTCCTTGCTAATATAACCTTTTCTCTCGTAAAAGACACTGATGGTTCTGCCTAGCCTTGGTGGTGTAACGCTCATCACTCATCAAAGACTTCAAGCCATACAATCGATAAGTATTCAACAATCGAGACAAGGCATCCATCTCTGCGTGAGTAGACAAAACAGTGTTTCCACCAATACATCCACGGTTATGATTATAACCGGAGGTAATTCCAATTCCCTGACCAAAAACAGCTGCACTGTGCATACTGGTCATTCCACCCTTCTTAGCCTGCTCGGCAATCCGAGAAACGATATTGTGAATCTTCTGGTGCTTAGACATGATACTTAATAGTTTAAATATAATAAGTTTTTAAATTTAACTATCAATTTTTTTAAACAAAATCAATTTTAAAGAAATATTTTTGACTTCTATCTTCCAAAATTAAATCATTTCTCCGGTAAATATAAATCTCATAATGGATAGCAAATAACTCGAAGGCTACTGTATATTCAATAATTAAATCCCCCGTAAAACCCAATTTCGCATTCATCGAAGTCGAAATAACCACTTGACCCAACATTGAACTAAGATAAGATTCATCCATTATGGTTGTTAATTCATTCACATTCGCATTTGAAACACTTAAAAAAAATGTAAAAATAGGTCTTCCTTGAATGGCTAAAGCTTGTAATGCTACTGTCATAGTTGAATAAGAAAAAACTTGAGTTGAAACACTCGGTAAAAAAGAAGCCAATAAAGTATCAATCTGAGTTTTAATTAAATTATTAGCATAACTGTAATAAAAAATTTGTCTTTCAGGTAATTTCCAATCACCATCATAAGTAACGTGTTGGGTTTTAATGGCATTAATATAATTTTCACATTCAGTCAAATTATCATTTCCGACATCCATAAAATAATAAACGTAAAGTTGGTTAAATTTAGGGTTATTTTCGTATCCACCGACGAAAGTATTTAACCAATTAGTATTAAAGTTCATGACATTTGCGGGTTCTTCATTCATATTTTAAAGTAGAAAATTATCTATTAAAGACATTTTAGAAAAAAATTGATTTTTTTTAGTCAAGATAATAAATGATAAAAATGGATAAATGTTATCAAACGAGAAAATTTGGGGGAGAAGGTTTACCAGATTTTATTAATGAAATCTTAAACTTAAAACCTGGAAAAATATTTTTCGGAGGAAGTTCTTTAATTCACGATTTATATTTTCCGAAAGAAGAATGGAAAAGAGATTATGACATTTGGTGTTATTCCTTTGAATTTAAACTCATTAAAGATTATCTTCAAAAGAGAAATTACCAAAACATTACAACTATAGAAAATAATTATCAAGTTTCTAATATAAAAAATATTGAAAATTACCAAGTTAATCAAAATATTTTACAAATTATTAATGTCAGTCAAATCAAAAAAATAGTTGATGAAATAGATTTTAGTTTTAATACGGTCTTTTATGATGGTCTCAAACTTTATTTTGTTAAAACCTCAGAAGAAGACATTAAAAATAAAATTGGAGAATATCTTTATCAACCCCACTTAGAATGTCATTGTTGTCAAGATAAAGATAAAATTTTAAATGAAAGAATTAGTAAATATCATTCCAGAGGTTTTACATTTAAAAACTTTTGTTCATTATGTTTTCCAAAAAATAATAAATTTTTAACTTTAAATCATTTAATAATATGTGTTTTTAAAAAAATGCAAATAAGATATGATGTTAATCTGATTAATTTATCAATTAATAAAGATTTAATTAAATCTTTAAATGTTTTAGAAAACCAACAAGAAGTGAAAGAATATTTTCAATCATTATTAGAAAAACATCAAGAAAATAAATATCTATATGGATTTTTAGTTTTGTTTAATAATTTTTTTGAACCCATTAATTTAGAACCTTCATTGGTTTATTACAACCAAAATTATTTGGAATTAATTTTATTGTATGTTGGAAAATTAGGTTTAACTAACTTATTCAAACAATTTTATCAATGTTATCAATCAAAATATTCCAGTCAAAAGTTTGAAAAAAAGGTTTTAGAAACTATTTGTTATGAAAATAATGTTGAAACAGCCAAATATTTATCTTCACTCAACCCAAAAATAAGTTTAAAAATCCAAGGTGATTTTATTTATTCTTATGAAATCAAAAGTTTGTTTCAATGTTTTTTAGAAAATAACAAGATAGAAATTTTAATCAATGGTATTAAAAATTCTCAAATTTCTAATAATCAAGAAGAATGTTTTATCTGCAATAAAAATAAAAATAATATCAGTTTAAGTTGCAACCACTCTTTTTGTGGTGCTTGTTTAGCTGAATATTATCATCTTAAAGAACTAAAAAAAGAAAAACTTCAATGTCCAATGTGTCGTTCTGAAGTTGAAATTTCTGAATAATTATAAATTTTACGCACAAATTCCGCGACTTGTTGTTCCATTAATTTCATTTTTTCTTCATTATTTTCAAATCCTTCATCTACATTTAAAATTAAAACTGGAATATCAGTTTTATTTAACAGCCAATTCTCATGAAATTCATGTAATCTCTTAATGTAATCGTAAGGAATTCCATTCTCTTCCTCTCTTTGTCTCTTTTGAATTCTCTCATAAGCTATTTCCGGAGAACATTGTAAATAAATAATTCCATTGGGTTTGGCCTTAAATTCTCCAACTAACCATTGATACCAATTTAAATAATAATGCCATTCTACTTCATTCATTTTACCATCCTCTTTTAACATATGAGCGAAAAGATGATGATCACTTTCTACACATCTTTCCGTTAAATTAACTTTATCTTCTTTCTTTTCTTGTTGATATTTTTGGATCCGAGTGATAAAGGCGTTAGTTTGGAAGGTATAAGACCAGCGTTCCATATTGGAATAAAAAAGTCCTAAAATATTGTTGTCTCCGTGTTTTTCCTTCCATAAATCTAAAGGTTCCGGGATAACATTGTAAAGTTTGTCCCATTTTTCAACTAATTCTTTTAAAAAAGTGGATTTCCCGGCTCCAATATTAGCTTCAATTGAAATCATTTTTATATATTCCTAATCTAGATTTTTTAAAATCAATTTTTTCAAATTGATTTTAATAAATATTTGGAATTAACCTGTAGGCAACTTTTCCACAATATTCCTTCCAAAAATCTCCATATTTATCTGAACATTTCTTTTCATCCCTATAAATCCGATGCACCAACAAAGCAATAATATAAAATAAATAAGTAAAAGGTAAAACACCCAAAGGTAAGGCCACAGCACACCAACAAGCACTTAAACCAATTTCAAAAGTGTAATTCATATGACGGGTTTTACCCCACCAGCCACTTAAAAGAAGTTTTCGGCCATCCTTTTCTAAAAATTTTGGTTTTTCTCCCCAAATCTCTTTTTGATTATCAGCTTTAAATTGTTCTTTTTGAGCATCCACCTGATAATTTAAATAAATGAAATATAAACCTAAACATAAAATACCAATTAATAATGCACTATTTAAATAAGAAGGATAATAACTTAAATAATAAGTGGTAAAGGTGTAAATCACCGGTAAAAATACTAAACAACCCCAGCAAATATAATAACCACCTCTATCTAAAGTAATATCTAAGGTATTAAAATAACCGGTTTCCCAGTAAAAAAATTTAGCGATATAAATACTTTGTAAAATAATAGAAACCCAAATAGCTAAGTTCCATCCATAAACTTGATAACTGGCGAAACCAAAGATGATAATGAGGAACTGCCAGAGCATCATTCCGAAGCGACAATTAGTAAGTTGTTTGATGTCGACATTCAAGATGCGGGGATGAAATTTTAAACCACGGTAAAACTTAAATAAAGAAGACATGCCTTGTTTGTCATCTTCTTCTTTTTGGTAATAATCATCTTTATCTTTGAAATATAAATATAAAACAAATAAGAAACCGAAGATATTACAGGTCATGATGAAAGGGATGAAGTTATCGCGGAGTTGAAGTGGAAAATCTTTCAAGGTAAAACAAACTAAAAAAGTTAAAGTTAAAGACACTAGGTAATAAAGAAATCCATTTCCTTGATAAGAGGGAGTAAAACCGTCGACGTTAGTGGGTCCGGTGAAATTTTGGGGGAAAAGTTTGAGGGAAGCGAAGGCGTAAAGGAAAAGAATGATAAAAGTCAAAACAGAAAATTTATTGGGGAAGATTTTATCACTTTTGGAGGTTTTTCTTAAAATGAGGAAGAGTAAAATTGGTACAATAAAAATAAAAAAAAAAGGAGAAAGGTAATTTTTGGAAATCTCCATATTTTTAAAAAATAATTTATAAAAATAAATAAAACCTAAGATAAATAAAAATGGATGAATTTTTAATAAAAAATATTAATGCTCATGAAATTGAAATTAGAATTGGAACTTTTCAAAAAGGAAAATTTAACCCCAATTTATCTGAAGATGAATATCAATTTTATCAAAATCTTCCTATTTTAAATAAAAAATCAATTCAAAAAAAAAATTATGAAATCTCTATCATTGGAAATGGAAATAAAGTTTACAGGGAATATAATGGAAAACACGAATTAAAAGAAAAACTTGGTAATTTTGATTTAAGATTAATGAACCTTAGAATTAGTGCCAATAATGAATTTGAAACCCAACCTCGTTCCGGTAATAAAAAAACCTTTCAAAAAGAGCGTGAAAGTCTCATCACAACTGACCAAAAATTTAGATTTGATTTCACCAAAACTAACGGAAAATTAAGTTTAGAAGTAGAATATTTAGGTGAAAGTATCAGTAAATTAGAAGAAATCAAAGAAATGGTTTTAAAACTTTATGCTTATCAACTGCAATATCATTTTTGGAAAACCGTAAATAAACCAGTTTCTTTAAATCACGAAACAGTTTATTATTTAAAAAAAGGTTATGCTATTACTGAAAAAGCAGATGGTTCCCGAGTTTTATTATTAATTGGTGAAAAATATGGTTTTGAAATTTCATCAACAGAGGTTTTACCTTTCCCAGTTTTAAAAACCTTATCATGTCGGAATGCCCCTTTTACTTTTTTCTTAATAGATTGTGAGAAAGTCCAAGATACTTATTATGCATTTGATATCTTAAATTATTGTTATTTTAAAATTGATAGAAAAGATTTAAAAATCAGATATGATCATCTCAAAAGATTAGTTTCAGGAACTCAATTAGAAAAACAATTAAAACTTAAACAAATGCGAATGGGATATCAAAACATAGTCGAAGAAGTTAAAAAAGTTTATGCTAACAAATATAATTATAATATTGATGGAATAATCTTCACACCCATTCATACAGGATATAAAGACCGTTCTCTTCCAGTTTTAAAATGGAAACCCATTAAAGATTTAACTGTAGATTTTTTAGTGAAAATTAATAAAGAAGTTGAACTTTATTGTAAAGATAATGGACCAAAATTATTTGAGAAAGTTCCATTAACCACTTTTACTAAAAAAGAGCGAGATGAAATGAATAATAAAATCGTGGAATTAAGTTTTGATAAAAAGTGGAAATTTTATCGGATTAGAGAAGATAAAACCAAAGAATATCAAACTAGCAAAGAATTTACAGGACCTAATTATTGCGGAGTTTGTCAATCCACCAAAAATTTAATCAATCATCCCTTAAACCTTAATAACCTCAATAAAAATGTTTATTATAAAAACATCCAAAATTCTCACATGACCCAAATGAAAAAATATAACAACCGCATTAAATCTTACATGATTAATCAATATGTTAATTCTGGGGCGAGGGTTCTGGATATAGCGGGTGGTCGGGGAGGAGATTTGATGAAGTATGAGAAGAAGAAGGTGGGGGAAGTATTATTGTTAAATATAGACGAGGGGGGTTTAGCGGAAGCGAAGAGGAGATTTCCGAAGATGAGTTTTAGGACGCAGTTGGGGGATGCTAGGAAAAATCTAAAAATAGAGGGGAAATTTGAGGTGGTGAGTATTCAATTTGCGATTCATTATATGTTAGGGAGTAAGAAAGAATGGGAGACTTTTTTTAAGAATATAGATGGAGTGTTGGAGAAGGGGGGATTATTTATGTGTTCATTTTTAGATGGGGAGAGTGTTAATGATAGTTTGGAGAAGAATGGAGAGGTGAATTATTTGGGGAATGATAATTCAAGTAGTATTTTTAAGTTAGAGAGACTTTATGAGGGGAAGATGAAAGATTTGGGGCAGGAGATTAAAGTTATTAGTGAGAATTTTGGGGAAATGAATGAGTATTTAGTGAATGTAAATTTTTTGATAAAATATTTTGAGAAGAAGGGGTATGAGTTGTTAGAGAATAAATTTTTTAAGGAAATAGAAACGACTAATAGTTTATCAAAAGGAGAAAAGGGATATGCGGATTTAGAGAGATTTTTAGTTTTTAGAAAGAAATAAAATTATTGGGTTATTTATGATATTTGGAATCATAGGAAATGGTTTTGTGGGTCAAGCCACTAAAATTTTAAATAATTCACAAACTCAAATGTTAGTTTATGATATTGACCCAAAAAAATGTGAACCGGAAGGTTTAACAGTTTCAGATTTGAAAGATTGTGATATTATTTTTATTTCAGTTCCTACACCGATGGATGCGGAAGGAAGAAATCATTTAGGAATAGTTAAATCAGTGGTTGAACTTTTAAGGCAACAAGAAGTTAATTCACATATCGTAATAAGGTCAACTGTTTTACCGGGGACTTGTGATGAATTAGATTGTTATTTTATGCCTGAATTTTTAACGGAAAAGAATTGGCCACAAGATTTTTATGAATGTGAAAATTGGATTTTTGGATTAAAAAAAGAAAATAACGGAGATTTTGAAGAAAAAATAAGACATCTTTACCAATTAGCTTTTGAAGATGGAAAGATAAAACATAATGTTTTACATTTTGTTTCTAATTCAGAAGCGGAAATGATAAAATATTTTAGAAATACTTATTTATCAGTCAAAGTATCTTATTGTAATGAAATTTATGATTATTGTCAACATAAAGGAATAAATTATGAAAATGTAAGAAAATTAGCGACTTTAGATAAAAGAATTATGCCCTCTCATACTCAGGTCCCAGGACATGATGGAAGAAGAGGTTTTGGAGGAACTTGTTTTCCTAAAGATACTAATGCATTATTAAGGGATTTTGAAGATGAAGGTTTAGAAAGTTATGTTTTAAAATGTGTGGTTTATCGTAATGAAAAGAAGGATAGACCAGAACAAGATTGGAAAGAGGATAAAGGTCGGGCTAGTTTATAATTTTTTTTAAAAGATATTTTATGAAGTTATTTATTCTTGGACATCGAGGCTGGATTGGTCAAAAATATGTTAAATATTGTCAAGATAACAATATTGAATTTGCATTTTCCGATCAAAGAGCACAAGATCAAGAGATAGAAGAAGAAATTTTAAAATCAGGTGCAACCCATATCGTCTCTTGTATTGGTAGAACTCATGGAGGAGGCATACCTAATATTGATTATTTAGAAGAAAACGATAAATTACCGATTAATTTAACTGATAATCTTTATGGTCCTTTAAATATTGCACATCTAGCTGAAAGACATAATTTACATTTTACTTATATTGGGACAGGATGTATTTTTAAATATGATGAGCAACATCCATTAGATTCAGGAATAGGATTTAAGGAAGAAGATGAACCTAATTTTTTTGGTTCAAATTATAGTATAGTTAAGGGATATACGGATAGATTAATGAAAAATTTTAAGAGGACTTTAAATTTGAGGATTAGGATGCCGATTACGGATGAAAATCATCATCGGAATTTTATAACTAAAATTAGTCAGTTTGAAAAGGTTTGTTCAATTCCTAATTCGATGACAGTTTTAACGGAATTAATACCTTTATCATTTAAGATGATGGAAAATGATGAAACCGGAACATTTAATTTTACTAATCCTGGAGTAATTACTCATAATGAAATTTTAGAAATGTATCGTGAAATAGTCAATCCGGGTTTTACTTGGGAAAATATGACGGTTCAACAACAAAATGGAGTTTTAATCGCTCAAAGAAGTAATAATTTATTAGATACTAGTAAATTAGAAAGTAAATATCAAGTAGATGATATTAAAACTGCGGTAAGAAAATGTTTAGAACGTTATGAATTGTAAAAAAAGGTGGTTAACACTTTAAATTTAACTATATCTCTTTTTCTTTCTTTAGATTTAATTCTAAGATGAAAATGATTTTGGTTTAAAATTCTTTTAATAATTCCAGGAATTTTTTTATTTTCCTGCAAGTTACACAATGCATCACATCTTTTTAAGAAATTCATTTTGATATCGGGATTGGTAGTTATAAGTTCACCAATAGATAAATCGTCAATTAAACTTTTATTGAGATGTTTTTGATTATTGAGGATAAATTCTAAGGTTCTTTTATTAATCCAAAATAAGGCACCGGAAATATAATGAATTCTTTTGTACATGGCAATATTTCTTTTACCTGCATAAAGATATCCTTTTTTTTGATGTAATTCTTTAGAAATTTCTATAATTTGTTTTAAAATTAGGAAACTGCTAACATTAGTTCTAATAACACTTTGATATTGATAATTTTCATTGATAAATTGAAAGGCAGAAATAGTTTTATCTAAAATACCGGGGATATAAGTTTCTTCTTTGTTTAAATTAATGAGATTATCAGGATTAACGTTTAAATATTCAGGATAATTATTATATAATAAAAATATTTTAATTTGAGGGTAATTTTTATTACAATAAGCTATCATTGGGTTCCAATACCATTTAACAATTTCATCATAAATCTCACCCTTAGATACGATAGTAATTATTATAATATCTTTTTTAATCATTACTCTTTGTTAATAAAAAAAAATATAAAATCTAATTTATTAAGTGATTTTTCCATTCTTCCAAAATTTTGTCTTTACTTTTTTGATGTTGCCCTATATGATTTTGATGAATAATGGAATTTTCATTTTTGTAGGTAAACAAAGGTAAAACATAAACATGTTTTAAATATTTATATAAACATTTATCGGCGACAATCTCAGTTCGACCAGTAAAATTAAATTGATATTTATCATCTTTTTTAGTAAAAAAAGGAGCATTTAATATTTTTTGAGCTGCTTTTCTTTTAACCAAATAACATCCGGTAGAATTATGTCTATCTAAAATAAATTTAGTTGGTTCAATTTTCATTGGTAAAGGAGTATTAACATTTAATAAAATTAATTCCCAATTATCAGGTACTAATTTAAGATAATTATTAAAATCTGTTTTCCAATATTGACAATATTCAAAAGATAAATCATCTTCACAAATAATTGCAATTTCATCGTTCATTTGATTAACAAAATATTCTAAGGATTTTAAATGACTGCAAGTGCATCCATAAATTTTAGAACTATAACTGGTAGCAGAAGGTATATAAAAGTTATTAGAGGCAAAACCATCACAACCAGAAATTCTGATGTTTTGGAGGTGATGTTGATTAAATAATTTTTCCATTTCTTTTTGACGGTGAGTACTTCTGTCGAGATTAATCCATAAAAATTTAGGAATATTTTTAAGTTTATTAATAACAAAAATAGGATTTTTTAAAATATCATTTGAAAATTGATTTTGATGGAGGAAGATAATAGAATATTTTTTACGACAATAAACTTTATTTTTATTTGGAAATAAATTACTTAAATTTAATTTTTTTTTTAAAAAACAAAAATATTCAGTTTTAAAAGGATTTAATTCTAAGGATGTTTGAATTAATTCTATTGGAATTTTTTTTTCTTTTAAATTAATAGTAAAACCTTCATATTTTTTATCATCATCATAAAAAATAATTTGATTTTTTAAGTTAAAATCATTATTATAAAGAATATATGTAATATTCACCATATTTAATAATTAGAAAAGTTTTTCTAATCCTTTTTCAAATTTAATGTTAATATCCCAACCTAAATCTTTTACTTTGGCATTGGAAATATAATATCTTTTATCATTGAAGGGTCTATCAGGTACAAATTCAATCCATTCATTAAAATTATCAGTATTTTTTATTTTTTGGATTAAAATTTTGGCAACATCTAAAACAGAATATTCCATTCC
>Ga0180433_10005180_pt1 | contig 17780 bp, 18 predicted proteins | sample SS_ome_8_FD_132980 | JGI IMG/M metagenome (GOLD analysis project Ga0180433, IMG submission 132980) | Hypersaline lake sediment archaeal communities from the Salton Sea, California, USA - SS_1_D_1 metaG | ecosystem: Environmental > Aquatic > Non-marine Saline and Alkaline > Hypersaline >... | reverse complement strand
CATCTCGCTGATGTTCTTCTTCCCCGTTTTCACCAGGATGACGCCGGCGCACAAGAAGAGGCATCCCTTCATCAAGGCGTGGTGGGCGATGTGCATCATGCCCCCCAAGCCTCCGTCGTAGCTGAGCATAGCTATACCCAGCAGGATATAGGAGACCTGCCCGATACTTGAATAGGCCAGCCTTCGTTTCAGGTTGTCCTGGGTGAGAGCAAAGACGGAGGCCACGATGATGGTGATACATGCAAGTATGGCCAGTATCAGATAGACACCCAGCTCCTTTATCAGGTCGACCCCGAAGATGAAGAAGAACATACGGATGATACCGAAGGCACCGGCTTTGAGGATGACGCCCGACAGCAGAGCGCTGGCCGGGGAAGGGGCCGCAGGGTGGGCATCGGGCACCCATCCGTGCAGGGGCATAATGGCCGCCTTCACCCCGAAACCGGCCAGATAAGTGAAGAAGATCACCATCAGGGCAGCCCGGCTGGCGTTAGCCAGGCTGAGAACCCCGGAGGTACTTGAGAAGCTGAGGTTGCCGTCCCCCCAGAAATAATTGGCTACCAGGGCAAAGAAGAGCACGGCGCCGGCGGCTATGGCGTAGACCAGGTACTTATATCCGGCGCGGCGGGCCATGGCCGTTTCCTCGTGGATGATAAGTGGGTAGGAGCCGAAGGTCATCAACTCGTAGAAGATGAAGTAGGTGAACATATTGCCCGAGAAGGCACAGCCGATGAGGAAGGACTCGCATAGTGCCATGAAGGCGAAGAAGCGTTTATCCTTGTGGTCGATATAACCAATGGAATAAGAGGTGGCCATCATGAACAAAAAGGCCAGGACCAGTCCGAAATAATATCCCAGGGTATCAACGGTTAGCCGTATGTCCAGTCCCTCCACCACACTGGCCAGCTTGATGCTGTAGACGTTTCCGTCAAGGATTCCCGGCAGCAGCACCATGACCAAGGCGAAGGTTATCACGCTCCCTAGAAGACAGAGCCACTTGCGTATTTTCGGGTGCGCCTTAGGCATGGCCAGTATGACCACCAGCGAGATCCAGGGTAATACTATGGCCAGCAAAGGTATTACGGAGAAAGTTGTCTCTTCAGGCATCGACTACCCCCTTAGTCTTATAACAAAAATTTTGCGGCTTCTATAAGCCGCTCGACAATAAACCAGGTCAAACCGAAAACCAGAGTCCCTATGGAGAGAAGCCAGATGGGTATCAACATGGATCGTGGGGCATCGTGCACCCTGTTCTCCCACGCTCCCTCCTCTCCCGGTTGGAAAAACATATAATATATGATTCTGAAACAATATACCGCAGCCAGTATCGCTCCCACCAGAAGGATTACCACATACAGCTCTCTGCCCGCCTCGATATTTCCCACGATCAAGGTCCACTTACTGACAAAACCCGCCGAGGGCGGGAGGCCTATCACCGACCAGACAGCCAGGGCGAAGGCGAAGCAGGTAAAGGGCATCTGCTGCCAAGCTCCCTTCAGCTGGTCTATACGGCGATATCCTTTCACGTAAATAAAACAGCCCGCGCAGAGGAAGATGCAGGCCTTGGCCAGGCCGTGGTCCAGCATATGGTACATGGATCCGGCCACTCCCTCCGGCGTCAAGGCGGTGAATCCCAGGAATATGTAGCCTATATGGCTGATAGTGGAATAGGCTATCATCACCTTCAGGTCCTTTTGGAGGATGGCCATAATCCCCCCGAACAAAACGGCGGCGGCGGCTGCGATGCTCAACACATCAACCGTCCCCGCGATGATGCCTTCAGCGCCGGTGGTAAACAAGGATAAGGTTACCCTTATGATAGCGAAAGCAGCGACCTCCACCACCAGACCCGAGAGCATGGCACTTATAGGTGAGGGCGCGATGGAATGAGCATCGGGGAGCCACATGTGCAGGGGAAAAAGCGCCGCCTTAACGCTGAAACCAACCACCAGCAGGATGTAGGCTACGGTGAGGATCTGGGTATATTCGGATAACTGTATCTTGCCCGCCAGGTCAGCCATGTTCAGTGAACCAGTAACGGAATAAAGGAAGGCGATAGCCAGAAGCACCATGATAGAGGAAGGTGCCCCCATCAACAGGTATTTGAAGGCCGCCCGTACAGCATTACGGTTGCCGGTGATGGCAACCAACGCATAGGAGGATATGGCCAGGATCTCCATGAATACGAAGAGGTTGAAGATGTCTCCCGTGGCCACGAAACCCAGCATGGAGCCGGATAGCAGCAGGAACAAGGTATAATAAGCGATCAATCTTCCCCCCGTTACCTCCTTGGAGATATAGCGCCAAGAGGCGATGAGGGCCAGGAGGCTGATGCTGCACACGATCATCATCAGGAAGTATCCCATGAAATCCAGGCGTATCTCTATACCCCAGGGCGGCGCCCAGCCTCCGAGCTGATAGCTGAGATAGCCGTCGGAGGGGATGCGCCCGATCATCAGCAACCCCAGTAGGGTGGAGATCCCCAGGGGTACGGCGGCGGCATAGGGAACCCACTTGCTGCGGAAGTACCCCAGCATGGGAAGCAGGACCGCGCAGACCAAGGGCACGGTGATCATGAAGATGGGAAAATGGTGCCAAGCCGGCATCTATTCCTCGACCTCCTCTTTCTCCTTCTCCTCGTCCACTTCCTCCCTCATGAGATGGTCCACATCCAACGTGCCGTATTGCTGGTAGAGGAGGATGACCATGGACAGGGCCACGGCGGTAACGCTGACCGCCACCACGATTCCGGTGAGGATCAGCGCCTGGGGCAACGGGTTCACCATCTGGGAAGCTTGAGCTTCACCCACGTGGATGGGGGCGACCCCTTGCTCGAGGTACCCGATAGAGACCAGAAAGAAGAAGACCGAGGTCTCCATGATGTTCAAACCGATGATCTTCTTGATGATATTGCGGCGCACGATCACGGTGTACAGGCCGATGCAGAAGAGCAGCATCGCCCCTATATAATGATAGTTATGAAGCAGATTATGCCACGACACCCTCTTTTTCCTCCCGAATCATACTGAAGAGTATAGAGGTGAAGATCATCGCACCCCCGATACCTATGCCGATCTCCACGATCACCGTTAGCCAGTTGCGCAAGGGTTCACCCACGTTCGCCGACAGCCCGGGCAGGAGCAGAGTGAGAAAGACGCCCCCTCCTATCACGCCCACCACTCCCACGATGAAGAAGGTCAATACCGCCGCTCCCTCCAGCGGGATGCGTACTTTCTGGGGAATGCGCTTGGAGGCCTCCCAGAGGCCGAAGATGGTGGTGAAGATGATCATGCTGGCGCCGATAATGGCGCCGCCCTGAAAGCCTCCTCCCGGCGATGTATGGCCGTGGAGGATAGTGTATACCGAGAACATTATTATGAAGGGGACCAGGAATATCAAGAAGACGCGCACGATGGTGCTGGAGCTGACCTTGGAATGGTCGGTGTAGGCGTATATACGCCCCTTTTTCTCCCTGCCCAGTACGGCCAGAACGGCGGCCAGGGCGCAGAAGATCACCGTTACCTCCCCCATGGTATCGTATCCCCTGTAGTTGATGATCACGCTGGTCACCGCATTCTCAGCCCCCGTCTCCTCCTCTCCCAGCTCCAGATAACGGGGGGCCACATTAGTCGCCGTGGGAGTATCGGGATCTCCCATACGGGGCATGCTGCCCACGACATAGAGGAGAATGGCCACCAGGCCCAGGAGGAATATCGCGGCTACAGCTCTCTTCATTCCTCTTCCTCCTCCCTCCTCCTGGTCTTGAAGATGGCCACGACGAAAAGGACGGTGGTGATCCCCGCTCCCACTGCCGCTTCGGTCAAAGCAAGGTCAGGCGCCTGCAAGCGCTGCCACATCAGGGCCATAATCAGGCTGTAGACGGAGAAGATGATCACCGCCGCCAGGAGGTCGCGGCTGAACACGGCCAGGAGGGCGGAGACTACCAGCATTACGATGAAGGTGATGTTAAGTGCGTGACCCATCCTGGCCTCCCTTGTCCTCTTTTCGCCAGTGTCGTATGCCCCTCTTGACGGCGGAACGGCCGATAGAATGGCCGATGGTGGCACTCGATAGCAGAAGAAAAAAGATGATCAACAGCAGCTTGAGGGTATCGAAGGACCATCCAGCATAGACGCACATGCCTATCATGACCGAGCAAGCGCCCAGGGTATCACATTTAGTGGCGGGGTGGAGGCGGGTATACAGGTCGGGCATGCGCAGCAGGCCGGTGGTGCCGATGATGAAGAAAAATGTACCTATGCAGCAGAATACGGCTACTACTATATTCCGAGCCAACCTACTCCACCTCCCTCCATCCCTCGGTCTCCAGGTAGCGGGAGATGGCTACGATGACTATGAACAACAGCAGGGCATAGACTATGGCCACGTCCAGGAAGAAGCTCTCGGCGAAGATGAAAGTGACCAGCACCACCAACACCAGGGCCTTGGTCCCAACGATGTTCACCCCCAGCAGGCGGTCCTGGGTGGTAGGGCCCACCGCCGCCCGGTAGAGGCATATGGCGGCATTCAAGGCTATGATCAGAGCGATGGCCGTGAGGAAGTCATCCATTCTTTTTCACCCCAAACAACCAGGCCACCAGGCGTTCCAACGTCCCCTCCCTGAGCCCATCCTCGTGATGGGCGGCTAGGCAGTGCACGAAAAGCTTCTCCTCCTCCAGCTCAACGGTGACGGTTCCGGGGGTCAGGGTTATGGAATCGGCGAATATGACCTTAGGCAGATCGTCGGGAAGATAGGTGCGATATTCGATTATGCGGGGGTCGATGGGCAGCTTGGGGTTGATGATTATCAAGGCCACGTCTATGTTGGCCTTTATTATCTCCACTGCCAGGGCCAGTGAGAAAAAAGGGAAGCGCAGGATTACCGCCGGCGTTATGCGGGGATCCAGGGTATAGGCCAGAACCGAAAAGGAGATGGTAGCCACCAGCGCCGAGCAGATGGCCCCCAAGATCAGCTCATAGGCGGCGAGGGTGGCGGTCAGTATAATCCAAAAGACGAATAGAAATGAGGCGAGTAGTACTTTACGTCGAAAAATATATCCCTTAGTCAACTATTCTTCCCCCGACGAAAGCCTTTAATACCTGCTACGATAAGGTTTTTGCACCGGTCAAAATCTGTGACATTTTATCATAAGGCGCGAAAACCTGACAAACAATCACCACATCTCTAATTTTCTTCGGGGGCGGCAGCCTCTTTCCTCCTCTTTCTGCGTTTCACAAGATAATAAACGAGCATGATCACTACAAGCAGGGCGAGGAGGCCCCACCCCATGTAGCTGATGAAATTATCTATGGTCTCCCAGTTGTCTCCGAACAGGTACCCCAGGGTGCACAGGATGCTGACCCATATCAGGATACCCGGGATATCATAGGAAACATATCTCCTGTAACGCATGCTGCCCACACCGGCAGCGAAAGGTATAAAAGCATCTACACCGGAGACCATACGGCCGAAGAGAACCGTGGCCCCTCCAAAACGCCGGAAATAATCCTCGGTTTTGCGAAGGCCTTCTTTGATCCTCTTGCGCTCGCCATACCTGTCCAGCATCCAGTCTCCTCCCTTCCACCCTATGGCATATCCCACATTGTCTCCAAGGAAGGCGCCCAGGACCGCGCAAAGGCCCACCAGGAAGATGTTCAACTGCCCCTGGGCGGCGTAGAAGCTTCCGAGAAGGACGACGGTAGTGCCAGGAGCCACCCATCCTATCACGATGATGCTCTCCAGAAATGCGCCGCCGAACACTATCAGGTAGCCCCAGGTGGAGAACAGGGGCATGAAGTACTCCACTATGGTGTCGGCAACCGAAGGATTCATAGACGCTCCGGTGGTATTCCCCCACCGCTTTTAAAGGGGCCCCTAAACTTAGGTCGCTTCCTCTATCAGGTCCTTGAGGATCTGCCCGGAGGGGTCCTTCTTGAAGGACCGTACAAAGACCACGAACTTAGGCGTCTTATAATAAGGGAGCCTTTCCTCGCAATACTCCAATACCTGCTCATCCGTGAGCCTGGAGCCGGGCTTTAGCTTGACAAAGGCTTTGACCTCTTCTCCCAGGTACTTATTGGGTATGCCGACCACGGCAGCTTCGGAGATAAGCGGGTGAGAGGCTAATACCTCCTCGATCTCCCGGGGATAGATGTTAAAGCCGCCGCGGATGATGAGGTCCTTCTTGCGGCCTACAATAAACAGATAGCCGTCCTCGTCTACATAACTCATGTCCCCGGTGTACAGCCATCCCTCCCTCAGAACCCTCTCGGTCTCGGTGGGATTATCGTAATAGCCCTTCATGATGTTAGGGCCACTGATGATCAACTCTCCAACCTCACCGGTCTCCAGCTCCTTGCTCTCCTCGTCAACTATCTTTACCTCGATGCCCTCGGGCGGCACCCCGATGGAACCGATCTTGTAGGCCCCTTCTATGGGCTGCATGGCCACCACCGGAGCGGCCTCGGTAAGGCCGTACCCTTCATAGATTCTGGCCCCCAACTCGTTGTTCCAGCGTTCCATGACCTCCTGGGAAAAGGGAGCTCCACCACAGACCCAAAGGCGCACTGATCCCAGGTCGTACTGGTAGATCAAGGGATGGTTGAGGATATACACGTACATGGTGGGGACGCCGAAGAAAACCGTTACCTGCTCGTGCTGCAGGGACTTGAGCACCTCGCCGGGGATAAAGGACTCATGGAGGACTATACTGCAGCCGAACTTCAAGGAAGCGTTCAAGACACAGGTCTGCCCATAAGCGGCGAAGAATGGCAGGACACCTATGACCACATCATCCGGGACCAGGCTGCATTGACCGGCTACCACCTCGGCGTTCCAATCCAGGTTTCCATGGGTGAGCATGCACCCACGCACCACCCTGGCGGAGGTAGGGGCATACAGGATGACCGCGACGTCATCCTCTTCGCAGTCCGCCATCTCCAACTCTTTCGATTGCCCCTCGACTATCTTCTCGTATTGGATGACCCCCTTCAGCTCCGGAGCCTCGCTGACGATTATGCGGTTCAACTGGGAGCCGCAGGATTTCTGCAGTTCTTTCACCAGGTCATCGAACTCGAAATTAGTGATCAGGGTCTCCACCTTGGAGTTGCATACTATCTTATCTACCTCCTCCGCAAGGCACATGTAACAGAGGGGGACCACGGTGGCGCCAAGGGCGAGAACGGCGTAGTAAGAGACGGCGAACTCGGGGACGTTTCGCAGCAGGATGGCCGCCTTGGAGCCCTTCTCGACTCCCAGGCCGCGAAGGGCGTTTGCCAGTCGGTTGGTACGGGCCAGGAGCTCCCCGTAGGATATGGTTTCGTGGCCAAAGTAAAGAGCCGTAGCTTCGGGTTTTTTCTCCGCTGTTTTTACGAGGTTATAGTATAGATTCATATTTCATCTCTCCCGTTTCTTACGATCTCCTTCTACCCTGGAATGAGACTTATCCTGTGTGGTTAAGCTCCTTTCTCTGGCTTCCGCAATCCGGTAATATTCTATCATCGAAACATAAGTCGGTCAGCAAAGACCTCCGGTTTCAACCGGGATTTCCCTGCTTATTCCCTGCTGGAGCTGTACTCCAATTCCTCCATCGGTTTTCCGGTCACGATACGCACCGCTGCCACCTTGTACTCCGGTATCTTGGCCACCGGGTCCAGCGCGGGATTGGTCAAGGCATTAGCCGGCGCCTCCCCGAAATGGAAGGGGATAAAGACCACCCCGTCCGATACCTTGTCCGTCACCCATGCCTCCAGCCGTATTGTGCCGCGTCGAGACTGTACGGCGACCTCCTGGCCGTTCTCCACATCCAGCTTCTCCGCGTCTACCGTGTTTATCCACACCCGGTTGTTGGGTTCCAGTTCATCCAGGGGCTCAACCCTCCGGGTCATGGTGCCGGTGTGAAAGTGGGTGAGCAGCCTGCCAGTAGTCAGGATGAGCGGGAATTGGTCATCCGGCATCTCAGCTGGATACTTATACTCCACCGGGGTGAACTTCCCCTTACCCCGGGCGCATTCGCCCACGTGCAATATGGGTGTCCCGGGATGATCGGGGGTGGGACAAGGCCAACGCAGCTCTCCTAATTCCTCCAGCCTTCCGTAGGAGATGCCCCCGTAAGAGGGAGTGAGAGAGGCGATCTCCTCCATGACCTTCGGGGCGGAGATATCGCCCATGTCGTAGCCCAGCCTGGCGGCTATCTGGGCGATTATCCATGCATCCTCCCTGGCCTCTCCCGGAGGTTCTACAGCCTTGCGTACCCTCTGTATCCGCCTGTCGGTATTGGTGAAGGTCCCCTCCTTCTCCGCGAAGGAGGTGGCGGGCAGTACCACGTCCGCGTATCTCGCCGTATCGGTGAGGAAGATGTCCTGGACCACCAGTAAGTCCACCCTTTCCAGGGCTTCCCTGAGATGGTTGATATCGGGGTCGGAGATGAGGGGGTTCTCCCCCATGATATATAGGACATTCACATCCCCCTTGATAGCGGCATCCATCATCTCCATCAGGGTGAGTCCGGGATTCCCCGGCAGATAATCGACGTCCCAGCCCTTCTCGAACTTCTGCCTTTTATCTTCCTCGATGACCTTCTGGTAGCCGGGGAAGACGTTGGGCAGAGCCGCCATATCGCAGGCGCCCTGCACGTTGTTCTGGCCTCTCAACGGGTTTACCCCCGTTCCCTTCTTGCCCAGGTTGCCGGTGAGCAGGGCCAGGTTAGCCAGGGAGAGGACGTTATCCACGCCCGTGGTGTGCTGGGTTATCCCCATGGCGTAAACGATGGCGGCGGAGTCCGCCTGGGCGTAGGTGCGGGCGGCCTTGCGGATATCGGCGGCATCAAGCCCGCATATCTCGGCCGCCTTCTCCGGTGTATATTCCTCCACCACTTTCTTGAAATCCTCGAAACCCTCGGTACGCTCTTTTATAAAATCCTCGTCGGCCAATCCCTCGGACAGGATTACGTGCATCATGGCGTTGAGAAGGGCTACGTCGGTACCCGGACGATGCTGCAGCCACTGGTCGGCATAGTAGCAAAGGCGGATATGGCGAGGCTCGGCCACAATCAGCTTGCAGCTGCCCTCCATCACCGCCTTCTTTATCCGCAGAGCGACGATGGGATGGTTTTCAGTGGTATTGGAGCCGATAACCAGGATGCATCCCGCCTCTCCCAGGTCATCTATGGAATTGGTCATGGCCCCGCTCCCGAAAGCTGCCGCCAGACCGGCGACGGTTGAGCTGTGTCATAACCTGGCGCAGTGGTCGACATTGTTGGTGCCCACCACCGCGCGAGCCAGCTTCTGCATCAGATAATTCTCCTCGTTGGTGCACCTGGCCGAGCTCAGGAAAGCCACGCTGTCCGGGCCCTTGTCGTCCATGGCCTCCTGGATGCGACCGGCCACCATGCCCAACGCCTCCTCCCATGTGGTCTCCACGAACTCCCCGTCCTTTTTAACCAGGGGCCTGGTTAAACGGTCCTCGTGGTTGACGAAGGAGTAGCCATAGCGACCCTTCACACAGGTATTTCCCTGGCCCGGTCCTACCATGACCTGTGATGACACCTCCACTATCTCCCCGTCTCGCACATGAAGATCGAGCTGGCAGCCGCAGCCGCAGTAAGGGCAGGTGGTCCTGGTCTTCTCCACCTGCCAGCCCCGCCCCTTGCCCTTGGAGGGAAGAGAGGTAATGGCGCCGGTGGGGCAGGTGGAAACACACTGGCCGCAGAACTCGCAGGGCGTCTCGGTCATAGGTTTGTCGTAAGGGGTTCCGGGCACCGCCTCGAAGCCGCGGTTCACGAAATCGTACACTCCCACACCCTGCACCTCGCGACAGATACGGATACAGCGACCGCAGAGGATGCATTTGTCATAATCCCTCTCGATGAGGGGATTGTCCTCCAGCACCTGGAAATGGTGCTGCTCACCACGGAAGCGCACCTGTTTCACGCCGTATTCGTAGGCCAGGTCCTGCAGCTCGCAATTGCCGGTGCTCTCGCAGGTCATGCAGTCCAGGGGATGGTCCGAGAGGATGAGCTCGATAATGGTGCGCCTTATCCTCCTCAGCTGCTCGGTGTCGGTGTGCACCTCCATGCCGTCGGTGACCTTTGTATAACAGGCAGGCAGCAGTCCCCTCGCTCCCTCCACCTCCACCAGGCACACGCGGCAGGCGCCGTAGGGCTCCATGCGCTCCTCGTAGCAAAGCCTGGGTATATATATGTTGTTGTCCGCCGCGGCCTCCAGAATGGTGCGGTCGGAGGTGGTCACGATCTCCTCGCCGTTGATGCTTAAACGTATCTCCTCCATCATGACCTCCTCACTCCGCGTAGATTGCCTCTTCTGGACAGCGGCTCAGGCAGAGTTTGCAGCGTATGCACAACTCCGGGTCTATCTCGTGAGGTTCCTTTTTCTCCCCCGAGATGGCTTCGACCGGGCATACCTTGGCGCAGGCGCCGCAGCCCGTGCAGGTATCCGCATCGATATATAGGGTTATAAGGGCGGGGCAGACGCCGGCGGTGCATTTCCCGCGCAGGATATGGTCCTCGTATTCGTTGCGGAAGTACTTCAGAGTGGTGAGCACAGGGTTGGGTGCCGTTCCTCCCAGAGCACAGAGGCTGGAGTCCTTGATGTCCGCGGCAAGTGTCTCCAGGTTCTCCATATCCTCCGGCTTGCCCTTTCCCTCACATATGCGGGTCAGGATCTCCAGCATACGCTTGGTCCCCAGGCGGCAGGGGACGCATTTCCCACAGGATTCCGCCTGGGTAAAGGCCAGGAAATAACGGGCAAGGTCCACCATGCAGGTGGTGGAGTCGGCTACTATCATGCCCCCCGAGCCCATTATGGCCCCGGTGGCGGTGATGGCCTCGTAGTCCACGATGGTATCGAGCAGCTCGTCCGGCAGGCATCCCCCCGAGGGCCCGCCCATCTGTACCGCCTTGAAGTCGCGGCCTTCTCGCACCCCGCCGCCGACGTCGAAGATGACCTGGCGCAGGGTGTAACCCATGGGCACCTCGGCCAGTCCGCATCGGCTAACCTTGCCGGCCAAGCAGAAGACCTTGGTCCCCTTGCTCTTCTCCGTCCCTACCTCGGCGTATTTCTCTCCCCCGTTCTCTACTATCCAGGGGATATTGGCCAGGGTCTCGACGTTGTTGATATTGGTGGGTTTGCCCCACAATCCCTCGTTGGCCGGGAAGGGCGGTCGCGGCCGGGGCATGCCGCGTTTCCCCTCTATGCTGGCGATCATAGCCGTCTCCTCGCCGCAGACGAAGGCGCCAGCCCCTTTCTTTATCTTTATCTCGAAATCCCATTCCGTCCCGAATATCGACTTCCCCAGGAATCCCTTACCGTGACAGTCCTCGATGGCTTTCTCCAGGCGGTCCAGGGCCAGGGGATACTCAGCCCTGCAGTAGATATAACCGTTCTTTGCCCCGATGGCGTATCCCGCGATTATCATGCCCTCGATCACGGCGTGGGGATCGCCCTCCAGGACGCTGCGGTCCATGAAGGCGCCGGGGTCTCCCTCATCGGCGTTGCATATCAGGTACTTCTCCTCCCCCTTGGCCTTGCGGGCGAAGCCCCACTTGGTGCCGGTGGGGAAACCCGCTCCCCCACGCCCCCTCAGTCCCGACTTGCCCACCTCGTCGATGACCTCCTCTGGGGTCATGTAACTCAAGGCCTTCCGGGCCGCCTCGTAGCCTCCGGTGGATATATACTCATCCATGCTCTCCGGGTTGATGTTGCCGCAATGACGCAGCACTATACGGTGCTGGTTCTCGGTGAAATCCCCCTCACCGAAGCTGGGGTCGTCGCTGCGGCAGACCACCATGTCTTCCACTATCTTCTTCTCGATAAAATAGGCCTCCAGAAGCTCGGGGACCTTCTTGGGGGTAAGATCGCCATAGACAATGGAGCTGCCGTCGGTTTCCACGAACTCCACGATGGGCTCCCTGTAGCAGAAGCCCATGCATCCGGCGATATCCAGTACCGCGGGGTATTTGCCCGTCGCCAGTTCCTCTTCCAGGGCCTCTTTCACAGCCGTGGCGCCGGCGGCAATACCACAGGTACCATAACCCAAAACCAACTTGGTCTTGCCGTTACCGCTCATTATTCCTTCTCCCCGCTATCGCCCCTGTACTTCTTGAGGACCTTACGCACGCTGGTGGGCTTGAGTTTTCCATGCGTATCTGAGTCCACGATCATGATGGGAGACAGGGAGCATGCGCCCACGCACATCACTGTCTCCATAGTGAACTTGCGGTCGGTGGTGGTCTCGCCGTCCCTGATTTTCAGGATATTGGCGATCTCCTCGTCTATGAGGTCGGCTCCGGCCACGTGGCAGGCGGTGCCGTGACATACCTTGATCAGGTGCTCCCCTATGGGTTCCAGTCTGAACTGGGTATAGAAGGTCGCCACCCCGTAGACCTGGCTCAACTGGTAACCTGCTCCTCTGGCCAATGCCCTCATTATCCCTTCGTCCAGATAACCGTAGGCGTCCTGGACGTCCTGGAGCAGGGGGATCAGGGATCCCTTCTCGCCCACATATTCCTCCAGGATCTCCTCTAGAGGACCCAGGTCCTCCGCATCGGCGTAGCGCTCTTTGACAGTTGAAGCCTTCTCTCCCATTAATATCACCTCAACTCTTGAAGCCCGGATAACCAGCGGTTCCGGCTCGTCGCTTCTCGCCTACAGCTCGAGATAGGAATGGCAGTAAAGGGTGTCCTCCATGATCACCTTGTAGGTCTTTAGGAGCTCTACGCTCTTGGCATCGCTCTCGTCTATGGCTTCGCCGTTCACTATCTTCTCCACTATCTGGTACTCCTCGTTCTTATCTATCACGCCCATGAGCTCCTCATCATTTGGGTCGACGATGGCCGCCGTCAATCCCTTGGCCATCAAAACAGCCAGAAGGGTGCGGTTGATGAGGCTGCCGATCTCCTCGTCGGGTACGCCGTTGGCTACGTTGGACAGGCCGACTACCGTGCCCGGAGGCGGATCGAACTCGGCGAAAATGCCCTGCAGGATATCCATGGATTCCACCAGGGCATGTACCTGGTCCTGAGTCACGCTGATGGGAAGGACGATGGGATCTATAAGCAGCTTATCCATGGGAATGCCGTATTCCTGTGCGGCCATGATGATGTTATAGGCCACCTCCACCCTCTCGCTGGCATCGCGGGGTACGTTGCCCTGGGCATTCAAGGTCAGGCCGACTACCCAGGTATCCCGCTCTACCGCCAGAGGCATAAGGGCTTCGATGCGGTCGGGCTGAGAGGATATGGAGTTAATCATCACCGTGCCCTTTACCACCTCCAGGCCTGCCTTCATAGCTTCGACGTTCATGGTATCCAGGGCGAGGGGGACATCGGTGACCTCCTGAACCGACTCCACCACGAAGCGCATACGTTCCGGCCCTTCTTTGGTGGCCGGTCCCAGGTTTATATCCAGCCAGTTGGCTCCTCCCTCTACCTGCAGTAAGGCCATCTCCTGGATGGGCTTCTTCTCGTAGGCCTTCATGGCCGCGCCTATTTTCTTCATCATCACGTTGACCTTTTCGCCGATGATCAGCATATTCTTCCTCCTTCATTCACCTTATGGTCGACCTGACTTGCGATTCCTTCATTACTCATATCTAAAAGCTCTCTCGCCCGGTAGGAACTTCGTACAAAAGGCGCGGAGGCAACAACGGAGATACCCGCGTCCTCCGCCTCTCTCTTGAGCGCCTCGAACTCGCCGGGAGAGAGGAATCTCTCTACCTTGATCTGTTCCCTGGAAGGCCGCAGGTATTGGCCAATGGTGAGCATATCACAACCGGACTCCCTCAAATCAACAAAGGCCCTTCGCAGTTGAGCCCCGGTCTCCCCCAGACCGACCATCATGCCGCTCTTGACCATTACCCCCGGTTCCATCTTCCGCGCCCATCGCAGCACCTCCAGGGACCTCAAGTAATCGGCCTGCGGCCGTACCTGGGCATACAGTGCCTTAACCGTCTCCAGGTTGTGATTGAGGACATCCGGTTTCTCCGCCATGACCGATGCCAGCGCCGATTTATCGCCCTGGAAGTCGGGGACCAGCACCTCCACCGTCGCGCCCGGCAGCCGTTCCCTCAATGCCCGGACGGTGGCGGCGAAGTGGGCGGCTCCTCCATCCTCCATGTCGTCCCTGGTAACACTGGTCACCACCACGTGCTCCAGATCCATGGCGGCCGCGGCCTCCGCCACCTTGACGGGCTCATCCTCATCCACACGGCGTGGTTCGCCTTTGGCTACCGAACAGAAGTTACAACTTCTAGTGCAAGTATCACCCAGGATCATAAAGGTTGCTGTCCTGCAGGAGAAGCACTCCATGCGATTGGGGCACTTGGCGCTTTCACATACGGTATTCAAACCCAGCCTGCGTAGTATGTCCGTTACGTCATGCAGGTTCTTTCCCGCATGGATGGGCCGGTGGAGCCACCGCGGCATCCTGCCGTCGTAATGCCTCTCCCTGGTCTGCCTTTTATTGATATCCAAATCCTACTCCCGTAAAAACCTTATGGGCTCCTGCCCCGCAGCAGCTCTGAGAGTTGCGCCGTCAGGGCGTAGGCCCTCTCCGCTTGCTCCTCCTTCAATCCTTCAAGACCACAGGCCGGGGTTATCATGGCCCTTTCCTCCAGGAGGTCGCGGGGCACTCCCCGGGAGACGAGGAGAGACTTTCCCTCCTCGAAACGCCTGGCCAGGCTGTCCACAGCCTCCCTGTCCACCTCGGGGCTGTTGACCACCAGGCCCCAGGCGAGGATGCCGCCTCCCTCCAGATAAACCGCCAGCTCCTCCGGATAGAGGGCCATGCTCTCCATGTATTGATAAGCGTCGAAATTCACCACTTGCACGCCGGCACGGAACAGCAGGCTCCAATCTGTATTGCCGCAGCAATGGGCTCCGGTCAGGCAGGTCAAGCCCTCCATGCAGAGCTTCAAGGAATCCACAACCCTCTCCGGGCTGACACTCACCAGAGCCGAACCCACGGAGACCAGGTAGGGCTCATCGAAGAAGATCAGCACCTCCTCGGCCAATCCCGTATCCCTGAGGAAGTCCTCCATCCACCTGGCCTTCATGTTCAACACCCTGAACATTGCGTCGGCCAGTTGATCGTTATAGAGTATTGGCCGGTTGTTCTCATCCAGCACGGTCAGCCCGAAGCTGATGGGACCCGTCACCTGCCCCTTGAGAAGGGGATAAACCCTGCCCTCTTCCCTGACCTTCGCGGCAAAGGTATACAGGCCGGCCGCGAATTCCTCACCTATGGCAAAAGAGGCGTAGTCGCCCTCCACGTAGGCTTGGTAGACCCTCTCTATCTCCTCTAGGAGGTCGCGGGAGGTATCGCAATAGACTTTAAGCCCCTCCATATCTATCACCACGCCCGGCAGGCCCTCGCTGTACTGTGCGTACATGTTCTCGCGGAAATCGCGGCGAGGGAGCTGCGGCCAGGCTGGAGCCTCTTTCAGATACCTGAGGGTAACGGCACATGCCTCCTCCGGATCGGAATACGGGAGACTTCCTATCGCTGTAGCAGCCATGCCAGGTTCCCAGGACACTGTTTTCCCTCTCTGAAAACGGGGGAGGCCAGGGCGCCTCCCCTTCTTTTTCGGTGGGTCAGTACCTCCATGCTTGTCGTGAGGAGGTAAAACCGACGCGGCGATCTCTTGTCGAGAACGCCTTCCGCCTGTCGTCCATACTAAGCATACGCCCGTCCGACCTATTACATCTTAGTGATATCTACTCCGGCTTCTGTAAGGATCTGGGGCACCACGCCCTCTTTTCCGATGGCCATGATATGTACCCCGTCACATATCTCCTCGTCAATGAGCTGGCGGATCTGGCGGGCCATGATGCTTATACCGGTGTTGAGGCGTTCCTCCTTGGAGGCCTCCTCCATCTCCTTGGCCAGGTTCTCGGGTACGACTACGCCGGGGACGTTGGCGTTCATATACTTAATGGCACCCACGCTGGTAAGCAGCACTAATCCGGCACAGATCTTCACCGAATCGTCTATCTTCCGCGCCCTTTCCATGAAACGCTTGTAGTTATCCATGTCGTATACGGCCTGGGTCTGGAAGAACTGGGCTCCCGCCTTGATCTTCTTCTCGAATTTGAGCATCTGGGGCTCGATGGGATCGGCTTCGGGGGTGACGATGGCGCCCTTGTAGAACTTGACAGCGCCCCCGAGCTCGTTACCGCCTGAGTCCTTTCCCTCCTCCATGTTCTTGATGAGTTGGAGCAGCTGTACGCTCTCCAGGTCGAAGACGCCCTTGGCGTCCTTGTGATCGCCCACCGGGATGGAGTCTCCGGTGAGACAGAGGACGCTGCGGATGCCCCGGGTATAGGCGAAGAGGAGGTCCGCCTCTATGGCCAGCCTGTTGCGGTCACGGCAGGTCACCTGCAAGTTGGGCTCCCCTCCATGCTCCTTGATGATAAGGGCCGTGGCCAGGGAGGGATAGCGCATTACCGAGGACTGGTTATCGGTGATGTTCATACCGTGGACCAGGTCCTTCAATAGATCGATATGCCCTATCATCTCATCGATATCTGAGCCCTTGGGGGGACCGATCTCGCCGGTGATCAGGAACTTGCCCTCTTCGAGGATATCCTGGAGGCCGGGCTTGACGTGTTCCTTGATAAGCATGGTCAACCTACTCACCCCCCTTGCCTTTCCTCTCGATGATGACCTTACCGGGCTTCATAACCGCCTGCCAGTTCTTCATCCCGTAGATCCTGCGGAAACGGTCAAGCTGCCCCAGCTTCTCAAGCTGGTTGTAGATGAGCGTCCAGGCGCAGTCCTTCTCCTTATCCGTTTCGCACTTCCCCTCATCCGTCCCGCCGCAGGGTCCGTTGAGGATACCTTTGTGGCACCTGGTCACCGGACAGATAGCTCCGAAATCCTCCAGTACGCAGTCACCGCAGAGGGAGCATTTCTCCGTGTAGTTACCATGCCTCTGGATATTGCCCAGGAACACGGTATTGCAGGAGGGATGCACCGCCTTTTCCGTGGCCTCGCGCACCGACTGCACGCCGGCCCCGCAGCACATGACCAGAAAGCCGTCGGCGGCCTCCACCGCCTCCTTGTTCTCCCGGAACTTGCGCTTGGTGTTCAGCTCGTGGCAGACCTCGTCATAGACGATGGTTCCGGCCACCTTCTTGCCCTCCGCCTCCAGCTTCTCCTTCATCTCGGCCACCTCGGGCTCCCCGCCCGTCTCGCAGTCGGTGGCACAGAGGCCGCAGCCGACGATGAATACATTGTCCTCGCCCTCGAGCTCTTGCAGTACCTCCTCGAAGGGCTTCGACGTCGTGATTATCATGTCTCGTTTCCTCCTCTATCCTGTGATCATTGCCGCATGTATATCCCTGGCCTGCACGATAATTGCACAAGTGAGATCCGAACAGCCTCACCATTGCAACGTGCGGCTTTTCCACTTCCTCAGCTGGTGGAGAACTGGCGCAGGAAGGCGGGGATATCCGCGGCTTCCCTGGTACCGATGATGATCTCCCAATCGGGCAGCTCCTCCTCCAATTCTCCCGATATCTGGGCCACGTAGCCCGGGATGATCAGCTTGCGGTGCTTGACCTTATCCACTATACCCGAGGTGTTGACGAACTTGGCGATGGCCTCGGCCACGAACTTACCCGCCGCCCAGGCGGTGAGCACCGACTGGCCGTCGCAGTCCACAATGCCCAGCCAGGCTGGGACCTTGCTCCCCTCTATCTCACCGCTGACGATGAAGTAGGTGAGGGAGAAGTTGGTGGTTATCAGCACTGGGCTGTTCTCGT
>Ga0180433_10005179_pt1 | contig 17783 bp, 11 predicted proteins | sample SS_ome_8_FD_132980 | JGI IMG/M metagenome (GOLD analysis project Ga0180433, IMG submission 132980) | Hypersaline lake sediment archaeal communities from the Salton Sea, California, USA - SS_1_D_1 metaG | ecosystem: Environmental > Aquatic > Non-marine Saline and Alkaline > Hypersaline >... | reverse complement strand
CTTTACCTTCAATCTGCGGTCGTGTTTGTCCGCGATTTTGCGAAGATCAATGCAGGAGAAACATGATTGATGATCCGGTTAACATCTGCGACCTGAAAAGATTTGCCGGAGATTATGACTTGGGAATGATTGATTCCTACAAAACAGATGCTGCTGCTGATAGTGGTAAAAAAGTAGCAGTGGTTGGTGGTGGGCCAGCGGGTTTGACTGCTGCGTACTACCTGGCTTTGAAAGGCCACCAGGTGACCTTATATGATCGTGGTCCAAAGCTTGGCGGAATGTTGCGCTATGGTATCCCTGAATACCGCCTGCCGAAAGCGCTGCTTGACCGGGAGATTAACCTGATAGCCGGACTCTGCCGGGAGGTCCGCTTGGGAGAAGTATTTGGAAAAGATTTTACCATTGATGATCTAACTGATCAATACGATGCCGTCTTCCTTGGTTTAGGCTGTCAGTCAGCCCAGGGGATGGGTCTCGAAGGAGAAGATCGGCCTGGTATCCTCAAAGGGATTGATTTTTTACGCTGTGTGGCCGAAGGTAATCCCCCGGTCCTGGGCAAAAAAGTGGCGGTTGTCGGTGGCGGCAATACGGCAATGGATGCCGCCAGAACAGCGCTTCGTTTAGGGGCAGAAGAAGTTCATTTAATCTACAGGCGCAGCCGCAATGAAATGCCGGCAGCCCTCATAGAAATCGAAGAAGCAGAAGAAGAAGGTATTAAATTTGATTACCTGACCAACCCGGTCTCGGTTTTGGGCACCGACTGTGTTATGGGTGTAGAATGTGTGCAGATGGAGTTGGGTGAACCCGATGAAAGTGGTCGTTGTCGTCCCTTGGCAGTTGAAGGATCAGAGTTCAAACTTGAAGTCGATAATGTGATCATGGCGATCGGACAAACACTGGATCAGGAAAGTACCTGTTCATGCAATCTCGAGCTAAAAGGAAAAACGATGGCCGCCTGCTCTGATACCGGTCAAACTTCTGTTGAAAAAGTATTTGCCGCCGGGGATGCTGTAACCGGTCCGGCTACAGTTGTTGAAGCCGTTGGGGCAGCAAGGAAAACTGCACTGGCCATGGACCGATACCTTCAGGGTCAAATGGTTGAATCTGAACCGCACATCTACAATTGCTCGATGGGCCGGCTTGACCAGCTTGATCCCGATGATTTTTCTGAATATCCGAAAGAAGAGCGTTTGCCGGTGCACCATCTAGCCCCGGAAGAGCGCAAGAAAAGTTTTGCAGAATATAACCAGGGGTTGAGTGAAGAAGATGTTGTCAAAGAAACAAAGCGCTGCCTTTCCTGCGGTTGTCAGGATGTTTTTGAGTGTTCCTTACGCCGATTGGCTACTGATCTCAACCTCGATAACGAACGGTTGGGGACAGAAAAGAAAAGATATCCCATCAGGAAAGATCACCCCTTTATTGTGCATGATCCCAACAAATGCGTGCTTTGTGCGAACTGTGTCCGTATTTGCCATGAAGTTCAGGGGGCTAATGCACTCTGCTTGGTTAATCGCGGTTATGATACGCTAGTCAGTCCAACTTTACAGCTGCCTCTAAATGAGACTACCTGTGAATCTTGTGGACAGTGTGTATCGGCTTGTCCTACCGGGGCTCTTACCGCAAAAGGCTATTTCTCCAAACCCGGTCCCTGGTTTCCCGATCGAGTGGTTGAAAGTACCTGCACACGTTGTGGGATCGGCTGCCGCATCGAGTTGAATGTAGTGGCGAACAGGGTAACAGCGATAAATTCTCCTTTGCGTCAGGATCTAAATGATGGCAATTTGTGTCTTAGAGGTCGATATGAGTCGCTTTTTGCTCAAGACACCGATCGGATCCTGAAACCATTTGTCAATTTTGACGGACAAAAAAAACAAGAAATAAAATGGCCGGAAGCATTAGAAAGGGCCGCTTCCGGATTGTTACAGGTTAAAAAAGAATCTGGTCCGGAAAATATTGCTGTTGTTATCTCATCATCCCTGTGTAACGAAGAGATGATCCTGGCCCAGAAATTAGCTACAGAGCTTATTGGGACAGATCAGTTTTACGCAACGGGGTTACCTTTGTCAGCAGCAAATAAAAGCATTAAATCTTTGTCTTACAAAAATATTGCTGAAAGCGATTTTATCCTGGTAATTGATGCCGACCTGCCTGAAGATTATCCGATTGTGGCTCAAAAAATACGTAAGGCCCTGAGTCAAGATGCAAAACTTGCTTTTATTGGGACGGAAGTAAATCGTTTGTTTAAAGATGCAGATGTTTCTGTGCTTTACAGCCCGGGGAAACTTAAGGCAATATTAAAAGTGTTGCTGTACTATGAAAGTGGCAAAGAAAAAGTCCTTTCACTCAGTGATGCTGAGATTACTGCAGCTTTAGCCTCTTTGCCCCAGGATCTTTCTGATAATCCGGCTGTTTTGGTGCAGATAGCCTCTTTATTCTTAAATTCAAACAAGCCGGTAATCGTTGTTGATGGAGATAAAACCGGCAGCGAAACATATGACCTTTTAGCAGAACTTTACAGACAGGCCGGAAATGATCTTAACCCCGGCATTCTTGCTCTGCACAGGGGTGGAAATACTGCAGGTCTGATTGAACTGGGTTTTGCCACAGGACTGGTGGATGAAAATGTTTTAGCTCCTGGTTGCATTAATGATCAGGTAATGGTGGCAGACCTGTTTAAGCAGATGAAAGGTTTACTGCTGATTGGCGATGAGCCGGCAGCACTGATTGATCTCGCAGCACCAGATAGTTTTATTGTGACGCTAGCTGCTTATCATCAATCCAAACTGCTCGCTTCCGATCTGGTTTTACCATTGGCCGGCTATTTTGAAACAACCGGAACGGTAGTTAACGCTGAAAGAAGGCTTTGTGAACTAAGGCCAGCCTATGCGCCGCTTGCGGGGAAAAGCAATTCAACGTTGCTGATTGACTTCGCGACAGCGCTAGGTGGCACCTTGGAACCAGTAACAAAAGCTCAGGTTGTCGAAAGAATGAGTCGGCATTTATTTTTTGAAGCCTAATGGTTTGTGTTGTTCTTTTTCAACATTACTTACCGGGAATCAATACTAGTCAGCCGGGGAGGTGTGTTCCAAGGCTAGTCTCATCATAAAAAAGGGGATTTAAAAGTAAGAATAATAAAAGTATCATGAAATCTGAAAAACTGAATGCGGGAGGATTATTATGTCCACGAAAATCAAAGAGTTTATGAATACTGTGATTGCTAAAAATCCTGGTGAAGTTGAATTTCACCAGGCAGTTGAGGAAGTTGTTGAAACGATTTATCCCTATATTGAAGATAACCCTAAATACCTGAAGGCAAAAATATTGGAACGTTTGGTAGAACCGGAAAGGATTGTCATGTTTAGGGTTCCCTGGCTCGACGATAAAGGAGATGTGCAAATTAACCGTGGTTACCGCATTGAGTGGAATAGCGCCATTGGTCCCTATAAAGGTGGTATTCGTTTTCATCCCAGCGTTAATTTGAGCATTCTCAAATTTTTAGCTTTTGAACAGGTTTTCAAAAACGCCTTGACAACCTTGCCGATGGGTGGCGGTAAAGGCGGATCTGATTTTGATCCCAAGGGCAAATCAGACAATGAGATTATGAAATTCTGTCAGAGTTTCATGACAGAACTGAGCAGGCACATTGGTCCGAACACTGATGTCCCGGCTGGCGATATCGGGGTAGGCGGGCGTGAAATTGGTTACATGTTTGGTCAGTACAAAAGGTTGCGCAATGAGTTTACCGGTGTTTTAACCGGTAAAGGCCTTAATTGGGGTGGCAGCCTGATCCGGCCTGAAGCAACAGGATATGGATGCGTATATTTTGTAGAAGAGATGTTGAAGACCAAGGGTGACTCTTTACGCGGTAAAATTTGTGCTGTTTCGGGTGCCGGTAACGTGGCCCAGTATACTATTGAAAAACTACTTGAAATGGGCGCTAAAGTTGTTACCTGCTCCGATTCAAATGGCTATATCCGGGCGGAGCAAGGTCTGGAAAGAAAAGATCTGGAAAGCGTTTTGAAACTTAAAAATATCAAGCGTGGGCGAGTGAAAGAACTGGTTGATGAATTTGCCTGCGAATACTACGAGGATCAAAAACCATGGTCGGTTAAATGCGACATCGCTTTCCCCTGTGCCACACAGAATGAAATTGATGAAAAAGATGCCAAGATGCTTGTTGAAAATGGCTGTATTGCCGTTGGCGAAGGAGCGAACATGCCTACGACGCCGGCCGGTGTTGAAGTATTTCAGACAGCGAAAATTCTGTATGCTCCGGGTAAAGCCTCCAATGCAGGTGGGGTTTCGACTTCCGGCCTGGAGATGACCCAGAATAATATGCGCTTGGCCTGGTCTAGAGAAGAAGTTGATCAGAAGCTACGTTCTATTATGGTAAGTATACATAACCAGTGTGTTAAATATGGGACACAGGATGACGGCTACGTCGATTATGTCAAGGGAGCTAATATCGCCGGTTTTGTGAAAGTAGCCGATGCGATGATTGACCAGGGAATTGTTTAAGTCGATGCCTGTATAGAAAGCAAGTAAGGCGCTCTCTTTAATCAGGGAGCGCCTTTTGTCGTCTTATCCCTGGTTAACAATGTTTTTTCAAACCTCAAGGTTTGACCTTCTGTTTGCTATTATGTTAATCTAAAGCCGTTGGAAAAGCGGTTTTCGGATTGATGGCGATTTACGCTAAATTAATTATTTTATTCTGGTGGGCTAACATGGATTTAGAACGCTTGAATTATTACTACACTAAATTTAAATTTGGCGAAGATAATTTCCACGATCTGATGCAATTCAGAGTTCGGGAAATTTTGCTGATCTCCACCCTCTATGATGCCTATACCTTTGAACAGGAGTCAAGGTTAAGTCAACAGTTAGTCGGCGAATATCATGAATTAAAATTGACGACTATACCGCGGATCACCAATGTACCCACTGCTGAAGAAGCTCTGGATAAATTAAAAGAGCAGCGTTATGATTTGATCATTACTACCATGCGCATTGCCGGTTTGACTGCTTTCGAACTGGGTCGGAAGATCAAAGAACAATACAGTGACATCCCGATTTTGCTTTTACTGACTAATAAAGCCGATCTAAGTATTGTATCGGGCAAACAGGGTGAAATGGCTTATTTTGATAATGTTTTTCTCTGGAATGGCGATTCCAAGCTGATCCTGGCGATGATCAAATACATCGAGGATAAGCAGAATGTCGAATACGATACCCGCAATGGTCTGGTCAGAGTGATCCTGCTGGTGGAAGACTCGGTTGATTTTTATTCCCTTTATCTGCCGGCACTTTACAAAGAGATTATGTTACAGACCCAAAGGCTAATTTCCGAGGAATTAAATGATGCCCAAAAGTATTACCGGATGCGAGCCAGACCGAAAGTCCTCTATGCCAGAAATTATGAAGAAGCGATTGCTCTTTACGAGCAATATAAAGAATTTATTCTTTGCCTGATCTCTGATATTAGCTTTGAAAAAGATGGTGAAATAAATCGGGAGGCCGGAATAGAGCTAATCAAGACAGTCCAGAAGGATAAATGGGAAATACCGGTTCTCTTACAGTCTTCTGAACCGGCTAACAAAAAAGTAGCTGAATCTTTGCAAGCTAGTTTTATCTGCAAATACTCCCCGAATCTTTTATACGAAGTGAAAAATTTTATCTGTACGAATTTAGGTTTTGGCGATTTTATTTTTCGTAATGCAGACGGAGAAGAAATTGATCGCGCAACCTCTTTGGCAGACCTGGAAAAGAAGATTATGTTAGTTCCAAAGGAAACCTTGCTTTATCATAGCAAGAAGAATCATTTTTCGGCCTGGCTGATTGCCCATGGTGAAATCCAGGTGGCGAGAAAAATACGTCCGGTTAAGAACACTGATTTTGCCGATACTGATCAGCATCGGCAATTTTTGGTTAATGTCTTTAACCAGACCAGGAACCAGCGGCGAAAAGGCAAGGTAATCGCATTTGAGAAAAATTCACTGGCCACGGAAAATCAGATTATTAAGTTAACCGAAGGTTCGCTTGGGGGTAAAGGTCGGGGAATCGCTTTTTTTAACAGTTTATTTTCAATTATAAATACAGAACGGGAAGACGATGAAACTGCGATAAAAATCCCGAGGACTTTTATTATTGGCACGGATGAGTACGATTCTTTTATCGAAGTTAACAAACTACGCAAATTAATGACCTGTGAAAACGATCAATTGATCAAGGAGCAGTTCATTAAAGGAAAACTCACCTCTGAACTAACCGCAAAGCTTACCGAACTGCTGCAGGTTATTACCAAACCCCTGGCAGTGAGATCCTCCGGCCTGCTGGAAGATTCGCAGTCCCAGCCTTTTGCCGGGATTTATGAAACCTACATGCTGCCCAATAATGCGGAGCAATTATCAGCTCGTCTTGAACAGCTAACGCGTGCGATTAAGTTGGTCTATGCATCAGTATATTTACAGAACGCTAAAAGCTACATCGAAAGCCTTCGGTATCGGTTGGAAGAAGAAAAAATGGCGGTTGTGATGCAGGAAGTAGTAGGGAAGGAAACGGCGGGGTTTTATTATCCTCACTTTTCAGGTGTGGCCCAATCGTATAACTTTTATCCCACTTCTTATCTTAAGCATCACGATGGCGTAGCGATGCTTGTTGCCGGCCTCGGCCATTCAATAGTTGAAGGCGGTAGAACCCACCGGTTTTGCCCCCGTTATCCCGAGATGAACTTTTTTTCGCTTGAAGATCAGATCCGTTACACCCAAACAGAAATATTTGCCCTGGATATGCAAAAAGGCAGCACCGAAAACGATAAAGTTGAACTTACTACCCTGGCTATGCTGCCAATTGAAACTGTTGAAGAACAAAAGAATTTGAAACATCTGGCCTCTGCCTGGGATGCAGCAAACAATCGGATCGAAAGCGGACTTGCTACCGAAGGACCGCGGGTAGTTAATTTTGCCAACATTTTACAGTACGATACTTTCCCCCTGGCAAAGCTTTTGGTTGATATTCTTGGCATCTCTGAAGTTGCCTTTGGAGTACCGGTTGAAATCGAATTTGCAGTTGATCTGACAAGTAATCAAGCTAGTGGCGAAATGCCTGCGTTTTACTTTTTGCAGGTTCGTCCACTTACGGTTAATACTGGTGAACTTAATATCGATCTTGATACACTTGGGGCTGAAGCCCTAATCCTATTTACAAATGAAGGGATGGGACACGGTGTAGTTGATAACCTTTATGACCTGGTAGTGGTTAATCCTGAGCACTTTAATAAAACCGAGACCATTAAGATTCAGCAGGAGATAGAATATTTTAATCAAAAACTAAAAAATGAAAACAGACGTTATATTTTGATTGGTCCCGGGCGTTGGGGTTCCCGCGATCGTAGCTTGGGTGTTCCGGTTAGCTGGGGGCAAATTTCGCAGGCCCAGGTTATTGTGGAAGCCGGTATTAAGGATTTTGATATTGAACCATCCCAAGGCACCCATTTTTTCCATAACCTTGTTGCTATGAATATCGGTTATTTTAACATTAATTATCATTCAAAAACCGATTTCATCGACTGGGACTGGATCAAGATTCAGAATCGGGATGAAGAAAAGAGCTATACTTTTCACCTCAAAAGTGAACGGCCCTTTGTCGTTAAAATGGATGGTAAAAAAGGAACTTCAGTGATCATGAAGCCCTGATCGATGGAGTTATTTTGATTATAATAATGATAAGATCGATCATTATAATAATTATATTTAAATATCCGGTAGCTTTTTGTCACTTTCTGTCGGCCGCTGATTAGAATTTAATTTAGTAGTCTTATTGTCCGAGGGAGGGGATTTGACTTTTGACCCGAACCAAAGCAAAAGAATCCGACGCACTCTTAAACATTAATCACCAGTGGTGTAAAGGGTGCGGCATCTGTATGGCTTTCTGTCCGCGGGAAGCTCTTTTTTTGAATGACAGAGGAAAAGCGGAAGTAATCAGCGACAAGTGCACGGCCTGCGGTGTGTGTGAGCTGTTCTGCCCGGATTTTGCACTTTCTTTGATTAAGAGGAGGAGTTCAGCAAATGCCGGAAACGAAACCGCTTTTAATGCAGGGCAATGAAGCCTGTGCCGTAGGAGCAATAGATGCCGGAGTTCGTTTTTATGCCGGTTATCCGATCACTCCTTCTACTGAAATAGCCGAAATAATGGCTGCACGGTTGCCGGAAATTGGCGGTGTTTTTATTCAGATGGAAGATGAGATTGCCAGTATGGCAGCCGTCATTGGGGCCTCGATTGGTGGGATGCGAACCTTGACGGCAACCAGCGGACCCGGATTTTCCCTGAAACAGGAAAACCTTGGTTATGCAATCATGGCCGAGATTCCTACCGTGGTTGTCGATGTACAGCGGATGGGCCCCAGCACCGGTGTGCCGACCGCACCATCCCAGGGTGATGTGATGCAGTCACGTTGGGGCACTCACGGAGATCATCCGATTATCGTTTTTTCACCGGCTTCAGTTTACGAAACATACTATCTAACTATTGCTGCGGTTAACCTGAGCCAAAAACTGCGGCAGCCGGTTATTATGCTTCTTGACGAGGTTATCGGTCATATGCGGGAGAAAGTTATGATTCCCGAAAGTGGCAAACTTTTAGTTGAAAAATCAAGCAATGAAGTGCCCGCCGATTGGAAACCTTATGATGAGAAGGGGCTGACGCCCCTGGTTCCCTTTGGTTTTGGTCATTATTATCATGTAACCGGTTTGTATCATGATCAGTATGGTTTCCCAACCGGTGATCCGCTCCAGGTTGAGCGGGCTCTTGACCGGTTGCATGATAAGCTCGATAAATATCGCGATGAGATTATCCTCACCAATTACATTGGTCATAAGGAGCCACGGGTCGCTTTAGTTACTTACGGCTGTACTGTTCGTTCTGCTCGGGCGGTAGTGAAAAAAGCATACTGGCAGAATCGCCTGCCGGTCGGCTTGCTTAGCTTACAAACCATTTGGCCTTTTCCGGCCCGTGAAATTGAAGCCCTGGCCAAGCAGGTTGATGTCATTATTGTTCCGGAGCTTAACAGGGGACAGTTAGTTGGTGAAGTTGAAAGATATGCTGCCGGTCAGGCTAAGGTAGTACCGTTTAATCGCTATGATGGTGAAATGATCTTACCGGATCAAATATCTGATTTAATTGGGAGGTGGCTGTCATAGAACAGCTGACCCAGGATTTTTTACGAACCAGGAAATTGCCTCATATCTGGTGCCCAGGATGCGGAAACGGCATTGTTACGGCTGCACTGGTTAGGGCCATTGAAAGAGCGGGTTACGATCAGCGTGATGTGGTTATTGTATCGGGTATTGGCTGTTCTTCCCGTGCTGCAGGTTATCTCAATTTTAATACCCTGCATACTACCCATGGCCGGGCGTTGGCTTTTGCCACCGGATTGAAAATGGCCAGGCCGGAACTGATTCTTTTTGTCATTATGGGAGATGGCGATGCCAGTGCCATCGGTGGTAACCATTTAATTCATGCAGCCAGAAGGAATATAGATCTGAATGCCGTAATAGTAAACAATCATATTTACGGGATGACAGGTGGTCAGCATTCACCTTTAACTCCGACCGGCAAAAAAGCTACTACGGCACCTCATGGAACCCTTGAAAGGCCGTTTGACCTTTTGGAACTGGCCCGGGGTGCGGGTGCAACTTTCGGAGCCAGGGGCAATGCCGCACAACCCCGCCAGTTGGAGCAGTTAATCGCCAGGGCATCCAGACATAAGGGATTCTCAGTAGTTGAAGCACTTTCTCCCTGCCCAATTTCCTACGGGCGCCGCAATAAGCTGGGCGGGGCAGTTGATATGCTGCGAGACATGAAAGAAAAGAGTATCGCCGTTGAGCGTGCTGCTGAAATGAAAGAGGAAGAGCTCGAAGGGAAGACGCTGAACGGTGTCCTCTTTGAAATCGATCTTCCCGAGTTTTCAGAAGAGTATCACCGAATGATCAAAAATGCTTAGATTTGATTACGGGGGGATTATTGTTGAGTAAAAGACAGGAGATATTGCTGACTGGAGCCGGTGGGCAGGGATTGATCTTGGCATCTATCGTCCTGGCTGAAGCAGCTGTTAATGATAATAAAAATGTTGTTCAAACCCAGTCTTACGGGCCTGAGGCGCGCGGTGGGGCCAGTATGGCTGGAGTGATTATTGATGTTGACACAATCGAATATCCCAAGGTAACCAGCCCAACGGTTTTGCTCTGTATGAATCAGGCTTCATATAACAAGTATTTACCGAAAGTAGAACCTGGCTGTGTTATTATAACCGATTCAACTTTTGTCAGCGGCCCATACAAGGAAGAATATAAAGTTCGGTCTTTCCCCATAACCAAGATGGCCAAAGAAATACTAAAACGCGAAGTAGTTGCTAATATGCTGGCACTAGGGGTGATCAATGCTGCTACCGGGCTGGTTGATCGAGAAATCTTCAGGGAAAGCATATTCAAGATGGCTCCCAAGGGAAGTGGTGAGCTTAATCAGCAGGCGTATGATCTTGGTTACAGCATTTTTGAGGAGGGCCCTGGACAGGTTAACGGAGTATCTGCTCAAAACCCTCAATAAAAAGGTGATCCTGGTAGTAACCGTTACTGCTATTGTAACGGAGCTTTTTGCCGCAACCGAAATTGGTCCCTTTCGTTTCTCGATTGGAGCGATTGTTTTTATTTGCGCCATCTTAAGCTTTCACCAGTTGCCAATAATTACCACTGCAGTTCTGGTCGTCATTTCCTCATTTTTATTGCGTGTCGGTTTGGTCTTTTTCATCTCTTCTCACCATGTTCAATTTTCGCTTACTCTTGATAATTATTATTCTAACTTGGTATTTTTCATCTCGCTTTCCATTCTGCTTTCTTTGGTCAATATCAGAAAAATTCCTCGCCGGATTACCCTGCTGATGTGCCTATATCTCTGGTTTGCTCTTACTATCGCGAACCTGGCTGAAGCGCTGATCAGATTACCCGGCCAGGAATTAATGATTATTGATGATATTTGCATCCTATTCCTGATGGCAGCGGTCCAGGTATTCCTGATTATTAGCCTGCTTAAGATCAGCCATCTTCAGAGAACGTTGATTTTGGATGAAGAGCAGAAAGCCAACTATGAACGGATGCTCATTGTAGCTTCAGATTTGTATGATGAACAATTTTTTATGCAAAAATCAATGGAAAACATCGAAAATATTATGGCTAAAAGTTATATTCTGCATAAACGGTTAAAAGAGATGAAACTGACTGATTCCTTACCGGAAAACTCTGCCCTTGAAATTGCTGAAGAGGTCCATGAGGTGAAGAAAGATACGATGCGTGTTTTAGCCGGGATTGGCGAGGTAATTAAAATACGCAGGGAAAAACCTTCGATGAATCTAGCTGAGATCATTGATCTTGTCGTTAAGACCAATAGCAGCTATGCGCAGAGCCTCACCAAAGATATTCGGTTTAGTTTTACTGTGGAAAAAGCATTAACCACTAAACAGATCTATCCGCTTTTATCAATCTTAAATAATCTTGTTTCCAACGCAGTAGAAGCGATATCCGGAGCAGGATTGATTCGCCTTCAGGCTAGGGCGAAAGGTCCGATTTTACGTATCACCGTCAGTGACAATGGTGAATTGATCAGGACCGATAACCAACCGCTGATCTTTGAAGCCGGTTTTACGACGAAGTATAATGATGATGGTGTTCCTTCAACCGGTATAGGTTTGGCTTATGTCCGGGGTTTGGTTGAAAAATTCAGGGGCCGGGTTCTTTTTCGCCAAGTTGATCAGGAGAAGTGTTTTATTATTCTGATTCCCCTTAGTGCCATCATGGAGGATCAATAATGGATTTTACATTTTTTATTATCGATGATGATCTAGCCTGCCGAAAAATATTAGCGCAGATTATTGAAGATGAAAATTTAGGCGAAATAGTCGGTGAGCTTCCGGACGGTCACGGTAATATTATTGGCACAATTGCCTATCACCAACCTGATGTTTTACTGGTTGATCTTCTAATGCCTGGGAAAGACGGCATAGAAGTAGCTGAACAGCTCAGAGCAAGAAATTATCGGGGCAAGATTGTGATGATTTCTCAGGTTGAAAATAAAGAGATGGTAGCCCAGGCTTATGCCGCAGGAATAGAATTTTATATCAATAAACCGATAAATAAGATCGAAGTAATTTCTGTAATCAGAAATGTAACTGAAAGAATAAGGATGGAAGAATCTTTTGAGCAAATGCGCGAATCTTTGGCTAACCTTGACCGGATCGGCAGTTTGCGCCGTACGTATAGACAAATGCAGTCCAGGCAGCTTGATCGTGATACCATTATTGAAAGAACCAGTGAATTGCTAGCCGATCTGGGCTTGATAGGAGAACCTGGCAGTCATGATTTGATCCAAATTGTGATTTTCCTTTTTGGTGTTCCTGATATTGAAAAATATCTTGGTGAGTACCGTCGTTTAAAGGATCTATACCTGGCGATCCAGAAAACCTATTTGCGTGAAGAAGATAAGCAAAGTGACATGCGCGCTATTGAACAGCGGGTGAGGCGGGCGATTAGACACTCAATGGAACATGTTGCTGCACTTGGCCTTGAGGATTATAACAACCCAATTTTTGAGCGTTATGGATCCAAATTTTTTGATTTTAATGAATTACGGCTGAGGATGAAAGAGCTGGAACAAGGCCCGGAACCTGCTTCTAAAACCAGGGTTAATATCAGGCAATTTATCAATGCCCTCTATGGTGAGATCAAAAAAACCTCATAGGCGAAAAGATTAGAACAGCAAGGGAGGATATGAAACAGCGAATGGAAAAAAATATTTGTTTGGAAGCGCAGCTTGCAAAGGAATGGGTTGGAGAATCAGAACTGGCTGAGTTTGAACCGGCTTTAAGAAAAGCTCATCACGCTCTTCATGACCAGAGCGGAATGGGTTCTGAGTTTACCGGCTGGGTTAACTGGCCACGCAACTATGATCATCAAGAACTGGATCGTTTGCAGGAAACTGCTGCTCTAATCAAGGAGAAAGCAGACGTCTTTATTGTCATCGGTATTGGCGGTTCTTATCTAGGTGCACGCTCGGCAATCGATTTGATGCAGCCGGATTTCTTTAATCAACTATCACCTCGGGAACGCGGCGGTCCGGAAATTTATTTTGCCGGCAATAATTTATCTCCCGCTTACCTTGCAGATTTAATAAGAATAATTGAAGATAAGGAAGTTTTTATCAATGTGATCTCCAAATCCGGGACAACCTTGGAGCCGGCCATTGCCTTCAGGGTGCTGAGAAAAATGCTCGAAGATCGATATGGCCAAAAAGAAGCTGGTAAGCGGATTATTGCTACGACCGATCGCAATAAAGGTGCCCTGCGACAACTGGCGGCCGTTGAAGGGTATCAGACCTTTAGTGTGCCCGACGATATTGGTGGTCGTTATTCGGTTCTGACGGCCGTTGGGTTGTTGCCGATTGCTGTATCAGGACTAGACCCTGATCAGATGATGAAAGGAGCATTTGCAGCCAGCCGGATTTATGGTTTATGCAATTTAGACTCAAACGATGCTTACCGGTATGCTGTGATTAGGAATATCCTTTATCGGCAGGGGAAGACCATGGAAATTTTAGCTGCCTATGATCCCGCTTTTAATCAGTTTATTGAATGGTGGAAACAGCTATTTGGTGAAAGTGAAGGGAAAGATGCAAAAGGAATATTTCCAGCCGGAGTAAATTTCACTACTGATCTTCATTCGATGGGGCAATATATTCAGGAAGGCTTGCGCAACTTCTTTATGACTACCCTTTGGGTGAATAAATCCCGATCATCAATTGATGTTCCCATTCTCGATGATAACGCTGATGGACTTGGCATCCTTGAAGGCACAACCCTGCATCAGATTAATGATCAAGCCTGTCTTGGCACCATGCTGGCACATACTGAAGGAGGGGTGCCCAATTTGAAAATTGTGATTTCAGAAATAACGCCCTATCACTATGGCATGCTAGTCTATTTCTTTGAACTAGCTTGCGCCATCAGCGGGTATCTGCTCGGGGTCAATCCCTTTAATCAACCGGGAGTTGAGGCTTATAAGAAAAAGGTCTTCTCGCTTCTGGGAATCTGAATCGATCTTTGCCCGGAGAGTTGATCACTGATGGGGGGGCATTTCCTGGCAATCAATAAAGTAACGGCAAGGCATCAGGTCACGAATAACGCGGTTACAATTGACTTTGCAGTTTGGAAGTAATAAGATTATGGAGAAATTTATCTTCCAGATCACGATCCGAGGTGACCAGATGTCTGAACTGAAACTATCCCCTGTATACGATCCAGCTCTAGTTGAGAAGGATCGTTATCAGTTCTGGCTAGAAGGAAATTATTTCAAAGCCAAACGCGATCCTGACCTTAATCCCTTTACCATAGTGATCCCACCGCCAAATGTAACCGGGTCGTTACATATGGGTCATGCCCTAAACAATACAATTCAGGATATATTAATTCGCTGGCGTCGGATGCAGGGTTTCGATACTCTATGGCTGCCTGGATGTGATCACGCCGGGATTGCCACTCAGAACGTAGTTGAAAAACACCTTGCTGAAGAAGGGATTGTTAAAAAGGATCTTGGCCGTGAAGGTTTTCTGGAAAAAGTCTGGCAGTGGAAGGAAACATATCATGCCAGGATTACCAAACAGCTTTATCGGCTAGGTGTATCCTGTGACTGGTCGCGGGAACGCTTCACCATGGATGAAGGTTGTTCAAAGGCTGTGCGCAAGGTTTTTGTTGATCTTTACAGACGGGGATTAATCTACCGGGGAGATTACCTGATCAATTGGTGTCCCCGTTGCCATACTGCCCTTTCAGATATCGAAGTTGAACATGAAGAAGAAACATCGACGCTTACTCATATTCGCTATCCGTTAGAAGACGGTAGCGGCTCAATCACTGTGGCTACAACCCGCCCGGAAACAATGCTCGGTGATACTGCTGTGGCGGTTCATCCAGAAGATAGACGCTATCGAAAGCTGGTTGGTAAAAAGGTTGTCTTGCCTCTTTTAGACCGGTTGATACCGATCGTGGCTGATGACTATGTAAACCCTGAGTTTGGTAGCGGAGCAGTTAAAGTTACTCCTGGCCACGACCCAAATGATTTTGCGATCGGACAGCGCCACAATCTTGAAGTAATTAATATTATTGATGAAGATGCCAGGATGACTGCCTCTGCCGGTCCGTACGCCGGACTGAACCGCAATCAGTGTCGCAAAAAGGTTGTAGAAGACCTGAAAGCTCTCAAACTGCTTGATAAAATTGAAGACTATGATCATGCTGTCGGACGTTGTCAGCGGTGCAGTACAGCTGTTGAACCACTTGTTTCACGCCAGTGGTTCGTCAGGATGAAACCGCTGGCTGAACCGGCCCTGGAAGCGGTTGCTGATGAAAGAACATCGTTTGTTCCACCGCGGTTTACCCGCATTTATCAAAACTGGGTTGAGAACATTCGTGATTGGTGCATATCGAGGCAAATCTGGTGGGGTCATCGTATCCCAGCTTGGTACTGTCAATGTGGCGAAGTGATCGTCGATTATGATCAGCCGGAAAAATGTCCCTCCTGCGGCGGAAATCTGGAACAGGATTCCGATGTGCTTGATACTTGGTTCAGCTCTGCTCTTTGGCCGTTTTCCACTCTCGGCTGGCCTGAGGAAACCGCAGATCTTGAACATTTTTATCCGACAAGTGTTTTGGTGACTGCTTACGATATTATTTATTTCTGGGTAGCCAGGATGATGTTTATGGGATTGGCTTTTATGAATAGAGAGCCTTTCCATACTGTCTATATTACCGGTTTGGTTCGTGATTCCCAGGGTAGGAAGATGAGCAAATCACTTGGCAATGGGATAGACCCGCTTGAAGTTATCGAAAACTACGGAGCTGATACTTTACGGTTCACCCTGGTTACCGGTCAAGCTCCCGGTAATGATCAACGCTTCCGTCAGGAAAGCGTTGAAGCCGGACGTAATTTCGCCAATAAAATCTGGAATGCTTCCCGCTTTGTTCTTATGAATTTGATGGAGCAAGACCAAAGTGATTTTGCCTATGAACCTTATGACCCTCTTCAAATGATAACCGGTTTAAAAAGAATTGATAAATGGATTTTACACCGCTATAACGAGACCATACGTGAAGTTGACCGGCTGCTTGAGGAATATGAACTGGGAGAAGCAGCACGTATGGTTTACGATTTTATTTGGAATGATTTTTGTGATTGGTACGTAGAACTAAGTAAATATTATTTATATGGTAAAGAAGAAAAAGTTACTGATCAGGATCGCCAACGGACCAGAAGTTTATTAGTATTGATCATTGATGGAATGATGCGTTTGCTGCATCCGTTTATGCCGTTTATTTCCGAGGAAATATGGCAACACCTACCCAATCGCGAAGAAGAAGCACTGGTTGTTGCCAAATGGCCGGAATTTAATGCTAATCACCATTTCCCAGGTGAAGCTGAAGATCTGTACTTGCTACAGGAAGTTACCCGGGCGATTAGAAATTTACGCAGTCAGGTAAACTTGCCGCCGGGCAAGAAAGCGGCTGTAATCATCAGGGCGGAAGGGCAAGCAAAAATTTGTCTAGAAGCGGAAAAACATCATCTGTCCAGGTTGGCTTTTGCCGATCCGGTAACCATTGATTCGGCTGCAGAAAAACCAAGTCAGGCTTTAACCGAGATAATCGGAGATAGTATTGAAGTATTCTTACCGCTGGAAGGGGTTATTGATCTTGACGCCGAGTTTGCCCGCCTGGAAAAAGAGAGAGTTCAACTCCAGTCAGAAATGAAAAAAACAGTGGGTAAGCTAAACAGCAATGGTTTTATCAGCAAAGCTCCACCAGAAGTTGTTGCCACAGAAAAAGCGCGTTACGAGGAACAGAAAGTAAAGATGGTCAAGCTTGAGCAACGACTTCAGGAGCTGAAATAGAGAATGGAAATGAACTTAACATATCAAGAAGCCCTGGCATGGATCCACAGCCTGGGACGGTTTGGCATCAAACCGGGTCTTGAAAGAATGACCGCGCTACTTGAGATGCTTGATCATCCCCAGCACAAAGTACCTTTTGTTCATATTGCCGGCACGAATGGCAAAGGATCAACTGCCGCGATGCTTGCTTCGATGCTGCGTTCTTCCGGTTATCGTATTGGCCTCTATACTTCACCTTACCTGTTATCATTTACCAACAGGATGGCTGTCAACGGTTCAGACATCCAGGAAGAAGAACTAGTTGAGTTGGTTGCTATAGTAAAACCGCTGGTTGAAAAGATCCAATCCGATCCTGCCCTGGGTCATCCTACAGAATTTGAAGTGGTTACAGGGCTGGCGCTTACCTATTTTGCGTCAGTTGGTGTTGATCTTGTCGTCCTGGAGGTCGGTTTGGGAGGAAGGCTGGATGCCACTAACGTTGTTGATCCACTTTTAAGCATCATTACCAACATCAGCTTAGAACATACTGCTGTCCTTGGTGATACCATCGAAAAGATAGCTTTCGAGAAGGCCGGGATTATCAAACAGGGCAAGCCTTTACTGACTGCAGCTGAAGATCAGCAAGCCCTAAATGTTTTTGCACAGCGGTGTGCGGAACTTAACTGTGAAATGTACCGTGTTTATCCACCGCTTGAAAAAATTGAGGCGATCTTACCGCATAGGCCTCTGGCAGTATTAAAAGAAATTTCCACCGGAGGTCAGTATTTTGATTATTTTGGGTTTAAGCAGCAATTGCAGGATCT
>Ga0180433_10005178_pt1 | contig 17783 bp, 29 predicted proteins | sample SS_ome_8_FD_132980 | JGI IMG/M metagenome (GOLD analysis project Ga0180433, IMG submission 132980) | Hypersaline lake sediment archaeal communities from the Salton Sea, California, USA - SS_1_D_1 metaG | ecosystem: Environmental > Aquatic > Non-marine Saline and Alkaline > Hypersaline >... | reverse complement strand
TAAAAAATAAAAACTAAAGGTATAAAAAAATGAAAGGCAAAAAGGCAATATTATATTTAATAATGGTTCTATCAATGTTAAGCGTTGTTTATGGTGCGTGTGTAGTGCCTACTATTGGTATGACAATTACAGCAACAGCCAATAATACTTTTTGTACTGGTACTTATCAACTTAATAACGGTGGCGATTCTGCTATGCTAACAGTTGTTGAGGATAGTGTTAATGTAAATTTAAACGGAAGTACTTTTAAAGGTGATGGTACAGGATATTTATTTTATTCAGGTGCTTATGAACAAATACAGTATTTCGATGGTACTATAACTAATTTCACCACAGGAATAAATCATCAGAATACAGTAGGAGCAAGATTTATTAATATAACAAACATAACTTTTGCTAATAATACATACGCTGTTTTCTTATCAAGAAACGGTCATGTTATAAGAGATTGTTATTTTACTGACTGTGTATCAGATTGTATTAGAGGAAATGGACAGGGAGCAGATGGTATTTATGTATTAGATTCTACTTTTAATGGAGCAAGTAATACACAAGACATGATTCACTTAGAAGGAACTGCTGAAGATTGGGTTATAGATAATAATATATTTGCAAATAAAACATTAGGAAGCATTAAGCATGGAATATATTTCTCAGAAGCACATCATATTAATATAACTAATAACATATTTGAAAATGGCCACCTTCCAATAGAAAACGATGATACATCTACTTATGACAATTATGTAGTTAATAATACATTCTATAATATATTTGATGAGAATGGTGATGCCTATAGTCCTATACATACATTTAATGAGGAAAACAGCACATATAGAAATAACTCATTTGATGTTTATAGAAATAACTTTTTTGATGATTCTAAAAATATAGTATTTGAAGGCAATATTTACCCTAGTGGTGATAGTAAATTTGCGATGGCAGGATCAAATGAGAACTTTGTAATAAATGAATCTAGTACTACTACAAATGTTTCTCTAGCAACTACAGGAACATGGTTTGATTATGATTCAAATAAGGAGATTGTAGTTAATGACAGAGAAAACCTAACCAGGATCTGCCCATCCGACAACCAACAATACACAATAGCAAGCGGTGAAGATTGGGTATTTAATGAATGTAGTGCAGGGTGTGAGTTTGTTGCAGATGATACATCATTGTCTGGTGCTTTTTTAATTTGTAAAGGAACATATTATTTATATGACACATCTAATGATGGAATATTACAACCTTCTGGAGCTACTAATTTAGATTGTAATGGAACTGTATTAAATGGAGATGGATCTGGTTATGCATTATATTCATCAAATTCAGATATTAATATGATCAATTGTAATTTTAACAATTATAATAGAGCTGTAGGATGGTTTAGTGATGACTTTAGTCTTATAAACAGCACAATATCAAATTGTACAGATGTAATGAAAGGTAATGGAGGAGATGACAATTTAATTTTATCAGGTAATACATTTATTGATAATACAGATATAGTAGATAGTGGTACTACAACAAGGAATATAACTATAAATAATAATAATATATATAATTCTGGAAGGATATTTTTTAATTCTGGTACTGATAATTTAACTATAAATAATAACAACTTTTATACTTTTGATGGAAATGCTATATTAGTTAGTACTAGTAGTAAAGATATTAATATATATAGTAACTACATACAACACACAGACGGTATAGACGAAGTAATAAGATTAAATGGTATAAATGATTCTAATATATATAATAATGAGATAATACTTGGTGGTCGTGGTATATATACTAATGATAATTGTAGAAGATTAAGCGTTTATGGCAATACATTAAATCAGACAAACTACTCTATAACAATAGACACTACTCACGATTCATTAATATATGATAATAATATGTTTTTAGAATCTTACTTTGGTAGTTCTCATGGTTTAATGATAACGTATGATTCAATTAATAATACTGGATATAGAAATAATATAACTAACTATCAGTTTGGTTTATTATTTGAATATGGGAGCTATGATAATACTTTTTATGATAATATAGTAGATGATACTGTCATATCATTATACGAATTACACAACACAAAAACTAATTACGCCTATAATAATACTTTAGGATGTAAGGAATCTGGAGACTATGCAGGTATTTATATTTTTGACAATGTAACTAGTAGTAGATATTTTGATAATACTTTAAGTTGTGGGATTGATATAAAGTTAGATGACGTAATAAATAATATTTCATTTAATAATAAAGATAAATCATCTTATAATATTAATATTGAATCAAATGACGTAACTAATATTACAATCAACGAAACATCAACAAACTATCATAAGTTTACTTTGTCAAATAGCGCAGTAATTAAACTAGATGGAAACTATAGAAAAGATTTGACAGTAACAAACAATACATACACAATCAACAGCGTACCTGCAATAAATGTTTATTGTAACTCTACAACTGCTACATGTAGTGACAATACAGGCGCATATAGTGAAACTTTGGGTGTAAGCACATTAAGTTACCTTTTAAGATTGGCCACAGCAACCGACCCTAAACCAAGCTCTATGGCTACAACTGTAACAGACTTTGATTACAGTTATTCATCAACTGATAAAAGATTGACAATTGGAACTACAGGATCCGGTGAGATTGCTTTATTAGGTATGAATAATTTAGGTAATAGTGATGGCTTTTTTTCCGTTTTTAAAGAGAGTATAGAGCAGGACACTATTTTTAATACAGATACTTATACAATGACGCAAGTTGCAAACTGGCTTTTTATTCCAGCTATTTATAGTTCACAACAATGCAACGCAATAAAAAACAATTTTGAAAATGTGTTTTATCCTATTTTTGGAATACTTGGATTATTTATTTTTGTTATAATAGTAGCCTTAGTTAATTCAAAAATAAATGATTCATATAGCAGTGGAACACATTTTTATAAAATACTTGCTGGCGCAATGTTATTAGTTGTATTTACTGTATCGATTGCGGTAATAATATTAAAGATAATAGTATCAGTATGTTAATAAATATAGAAAAATTTATATACTATTATATTATTAATATTACTAATGGAATGGTATGATGACTATAATGATTTTATAGAGAAAGAGATTTACGATGAGTTTTTTTAGTAATAATAGAAATAGTGTTAAAGAAGTAGCAACTTTGGGAGCAGACGGTAAAGAAGCTTTATTACAAGATAAAAATAAAGATGGCATACCTGATTATTTACAAAGAGAAAATTTCGCATCTATAATTAATTCTAATAAAGATTTTCTGAAATGGGAATCTGATGTAGAGACAGAAATAGAGCAGTACATTATGGGATTAAAAGGATATGATTACGATGTTAATAATTCTCTTTGGAAACCTGTGTCTCCTCCTTTAATGAATGATTCAGGAATAAATTTTATAAAAACAATGTTAAGAACAATTATAAATAAACATTCTATAAATACTTATTTGTCGGCAGATGATGCGCATAATATATGTTTATATCATACTGAGTCTTTAGTTAAGGCTTTAAAGTATAGAAAAGATATATATGAAATTAATTTAGCAGATTTAAACTCTATAGTAATTAGTTTTGATGATTTCGCTTATATTATATTATCTAGATCTGTTAATGATAAGCAAAGAGGACATAACACGAGTAGATTAAATATGAATTATTCAAGTAATAACAACGAGGTAAGACAATGAACTTTATATTAACATTATTATTAATAGTAGCTGTTGGTATTGTTGGTTGGATATTCTATGATAAAAAGAAAGAAAAAACTAAAAGAGAAATAATTTTAGTCCAATTTTCTGAAAAGGTAGGAAATACAATTGTAGAACATGACAAACAATATAAGGGAATTATAGATTTAAAAGAAGATATATTTAAAGTGCCAGAACTAAATCTAATAAAGCCAATACCTTTATCTTCCGCTTTTATTATGACAAAAAGCGGATCTAAGAAAGTAAACATAATAAAACTTGATTCATTTAGATATGGATTTAGAATCCCCACATTAAATAATCAAATATATGTACAAGAAAGAGATGACCATGGAAATCTTATAAAATTAAATGGTAAACCTAAATTAATTAAGCATAAATGGTGTTATTGCGATGATGTTGTAGAGCCTGATGTTAAGCACTGGGACGAGAATATTATGGAAAAATTGAGGATTAAGCACAGAACAAAATCGGATATGCTTAGTAAGTGGATTGCTCCAATAGTATTAGGGATGATTTTAGTAGGAGGTATAGTTGCAATACACATGACTACTAAATATGCAGGGGAAAGACTTGATAGTTTAGCAACATTAACAGATGAAACATCAGCAAAGGTAGAAAAAAGTTCTTCTATGTTAGATAATTTAATAAAAAAAGTAGATTCTAAATCAGGCGGTGGAGGAGGTTAATCCTTCTTTGCCAACTTTAGTAATTTTAAAACATCTAGGACATTTAGCATAATAACTAATTCCTTTATAATTCCATTTGTATTCACAATGTTTGCATTTCATTTGTATTTTTTGCATAATATCACCTTGTTAAATCTTTGGTCTATTCCGTTTGAAAAATAGTTAATATATTCATCATACGTTAAGTATTTAGTTTTTTTAAACAGTTTAATTATTTTTTTTATCATTTAATATCACCTTTTTTTTTATTACCTTTTACGGGCATACTACTACCACTACAACTACTGCTATATAAATGTTTCTATTATTTAAAAATTAATTAAATAGAATACCCTAATCTATCAGAATTATAATAAACTGATATTTCAACTAGTAAAGCATCAGTAGTTAAATTATCTTGCGATGTGTCTCTATAAACTTTAAATCCAAAATTATCATCTCTATAAACCCCTATACCTGAAACATTTATTCTACTTGTTTCTAATAATAAATATGGATCTGCTTGGTTTGTATCATTAACACAAACCGTTGAAGGAACTGAATTAATATATCCTTGTTCTTCTCTTGCCATTGCATAATCTACACACCAAGAAACTTGATCGTTTGTTGCATCATTCGCAGACCAATAAATTTGGATTTGCCAATCTGTCTCATTTGAATAATCTGGAGGAACATGAACTGAAGAATAAGCATACTCAGTTGTGGTTTTATCAAATGCTAGAGCCGAAAACGCACCTATTGCGATAGAATCCGCAGGATTTGAGCCAGCTAACTTAAAACTAGAAGGCTCTAAGCTTACTTCTTTGGTAACATTATAAAAAATATTATCTAAGCTTGTTAAATGATTAAAAGTAGGTGTGTTTGTGTTTTCATATCTTAAATCTGTAGAATCATATTGTAAAATATCATAATTATTCAATGAAGCAGTATAAACATCACTTAAGTCACCCAATAAAGATTGTTTATCTAATTGAACAAAAATAATTCCCTCAGTTAGATGAGATCTAAGAACAAGCCCTATAAAAATGCTAGCATTTGGTGCAATTGCCGGAGTATCTGTAAATGTTCCATTATAGCCTAAATAAAGAGCAGAACCTTCGCTAAATTCCAAAGTATTACAATCTCTAACAAGTCCATACGTTGTCACATATCCTAATTGATTTTGCTCAATATCTTCTGTAGTTAATCCTATTGTAGCTTGTCCAACTCTAAAAGGATCTTCTGTGCCTACAATCTGAACTTCCGGTTTTGATCCAGAAGCACCACTTAAAAATACAACCTTACAATTTGGAATGTCTACAAGATCATTATTTTTGGTACGTAGTAAAATCTCTTGACCTACTTGAAGATTAACATCTGGCCCGGCCATGCCTATTTCCATAGTTGCATCTTCACTATTCCAGTGTAATCGTCCTTCTGAATGCCCATTAGACCAAGAGGTATTTAATTGAATATAATTTATAGGATCAATATAATTAAGATTATTTCCGATTTCATTCCAATCTTTAATTTCTGTATTGTTTAAAGTAATTGATTGAGTAACATTTAATGTAATATCATTAATAGTAAGATTGCTAGTGTTTCCAGTTACTATTAAATTATTCAAAGTACAATTACCGCCGTTAAAGCAATACAAGTCGTATTTATCAATATTAACCGCCGCTATTGCACAAGATAAAGCAAAAATAGATATAATAAAATAAGCTACACTTCTCATATTTAGAATATAATAATTTTGATTGTTTATATATTTATCGTTGTTTTATGACAAAACTATTATTTAGAAACATTTAAATACTATTTTAGAGATAATATAATAAATATGCGAATAACAATATTTTTATTTCTAATATTATTAATGCCTTTGCAGGCAACAGCTTTAAATAACATATATGAGTTTGATGAAAAAAGCGATATAATAATAACTACATCTGTTTATAAGAATGGAGTGCCAGATAATACTAGTACTTGCAATTTAACTATATTTAATCCACCACCCAACGAAAACTTTATAAACTTGTCAATTCTATTACAAAATAAAGGAAACGGAATTTATAGTTATAATTTAACTAATATTTTAGGTTATAATAACGAAATATATCCCTTAACTTTGCATTGTAATGACTCAACTGGCTATACTGGATATGATGATAGAGTTGGCATAAAAATTGGAGTACGAATGTATGATTTTATAATACCTGGTTTAATTTTGATAACAATTTCATTCTTTAGTATTTATATTGCTTTTAAAATTAATAACGAGGATAAAAATTTAAAGATGCTATTTTTTTATTTAGGTTTAGTATTTGTATTAATATCTTTATTTTATGCATTATCTGTAGTTAATCAGATTCCTGTAAATGGAGACATGAAAATAATTTTTAATACTACAATTGGGATATTTGTATTAATTATATTATTAATAGTTTATTTGCAATCTGTTAATAAATTAGAGGATGCCACTAATAAATTACTAGGTAGTAAATAATATCGATGACAGTTAGAGTAAGAGTAGAAAATTGGATGATAAAAAAGTTAAGGAATAAATATCAACGAGAAGTATATAATCAGCATGGAATAAACATAACAGATTCACAGGCTGTATTTATAGCATTATTAGAGTTTGATGCATACCAAAAAAACCAAAATTTAGATATAAACTTTAAAAAAAATGGGAAAGTCACTTTTAAATACAGGTAAAAAAGGAAATCTTTTTGATTTTGTCGAGGTAGGTACTGTCTTTTTAGTTGCAATAGTATTAGCGTTTGTTGTTTATACTTTATTGAATGGATTTTCAGCCGGAATAGGATCTGTTGATACACCTACAAACTTCAGTACAGTAGTTGATAATGCAAATACTAAAATTGTAACTAGTATAGACTGGGGGATGTTAGCTTTTTTAGTAACTGCGTTGATTTTTTCTGTAATTACTGCTAGAAAAATACCTACTGAATCTTTGTATATTGGGATAGTATTATTTATGTCATTTGCATTTTTTATAATATCCTTTATAGTATCTAATGTTTTTGGCGGACTTATGGATAATATTACAATATCAAATTTTGTTAATTTGCAAATGCCAATTACAAAAATATTATTACAATATTTCCCATATGTAACTGCTATATATCTCGGAATTGTATTGATAGTATTTTTTTCAAAAAATGAGGCTGGAATATAATGAAAAGAATTATATTAATTACAATATATATTATTATTATTAGTGTCTCAGTTTCAGCAGGAAAGGTACAATATAAATATCAAATATGTGGAGATAGCATGAAGCCAATGTTAAATAATAATAAAAATTGTAACATTTATAATGTTGAAACATATAATAAACAGGATGCAAATATAGGCGATGTTGTTTGTTTTAATTATTATAAGCCGGATTATATTTATAATAATTATCAGTATGTATGCCACAAATTAATATCATATGATGAAACTCACTTTTGTACATACTCAACTTATTATAATCATTATGATAGATGCATGACATGGGAAAATATGGCTCTCAAGGTGATACTTTGAAAATTAATAAATTACTATTATTAGTTTTATCAATATTATTAATAGTGCCTACTATTTATGCGTATGAAGTTTCAGAGTTTAGTAATGGATTAACTGCCGAAAATATAACGTTTACAGGCAGTCAAGATATTATAAGATACATGAATGTTCCAAGATATACAACAATAACACAAGCTTATATTTATTTAAATCCTTTATCTGTAAATTATGATTATTCATTTAATCAGTATTTGTATAATAAAAGCGTTTCTTTATGTCAAAATCTATCAACACCTGGTATAATTGATTGTGTAAACTCTACAGATCAAAATGATAATACATATGCTTCTGTACACAGTAGCGGTGGGGTTCAATCAGGATATATTTATGTGAATTACACAATAGATCCACAAAAAAGTTATAATTTTAGTTTAGATTGGATCCAAGTAGGAAATGATGAGAACTATAGAATTTATTTTAATTGTTGGCAAGGTTCCGGGTTTTGGCCAATAAACGATGCACAATTTGCAAGAAATAGGGCATCTGGTGCCAGTGGGAATCACTATTTTGATGTTATGGAGTCTTGTATATTTGAAGATACTTTGCAGATGCGAATAACTTTATTATGTGAAGATTTTGGAGTTGTTGAATGTGATAATAAAGTTAATAATTTAACTTTACATGAAATTAATGTATCAAGTGTTAATTTTAATTTAGGAGAACAAGATTCAGATTATGAATGGAATATAACAAAATCTACTAATATTAATGTTCAAGTTAATGTAACAGAAGAAATTGATGATATAATTAAAACTTGTACATGTGCAAATTGCTCTTACTCTAACTCTATTTGCAATGTTCCTTTTATATTTCATTCAGATACAAATGCAACATTACAATATTCTGACATAAATGTTACATACGACTATAATAATTATAATGTTACAATAAATATATTTGATTCTGAGACATTGGCTATATTAAGCGGTGTAAATATAACAGTTCAATATATTGGATCAGAAGTACAAAGAGAAAAGACAACTATAAATGGCCAAACTCAGTTTAATGTAAATGTATCAACTGTAACAGATGATGCTTCTCTAATACTTTTTGAAACTTTAGGAACAGAATACTCTATAGTGTCAAGATATATTACTTTTACACAAGGTGAGAACCAAAATATATCTATTTATATGACTAATACAACAGATTCTACTACAAATAAAGAAGTAACTTTTATAACTAAAGATGAGAATAGAGTATTATTGGAAGGTGCAGTTATAAAAATATATAAACGTGATCCTGATACAAACCAATTCCTAGAAGTAAACGACTTAACAACGAATCCTAACGGAGAAGCTACAACTAGCCTAGTATTAAACAATGCTTTTTATAAGTTTGTTGTATTATATCAGAATAGGCAAGTTTACGTTTCTACATCACCTTATCCTATAAGTTCTTCTGATGATACAATTACCTTAAATTGCATCATAGGAGATTCTTATAGTGATTATTATGTTAAAACACAGGGTTTTGATGGGACTTTACAATTTACTGAAACATCAAATGTAAGCGGATATTATACTATAACTTGGACTTCTGTTGAAAATGTCACAGTGTGTTTAAATAGTTCATATATAACGAATACTGTATTTTTCGATAATGGAAAAACTTGTGACTCTGGAACATCAGGAGTATTAAATTCAAATATAATAACAGTAACTCAATTATCAGATATTTATTCATATTTGTCTTTAGATTTTGGTGATTCAGAAGGTGAGCAAGTTGTTAGAACACTTCATAATTATCTTGGTTTGCCTTCAGGAGCATCAAATGTAGGAAGATTAATATTATTATTTGGTATAGTTGTTTTATCTGGTGTTGCATTTATATATTATCCTATAGTTGGATTAATTGTTTTTGGTGCCGGAGTATTAATATTGGCATTAACCAAATTTACATTAATAGATATACCTTTTGCCATGTTTATAATATGTTTAGTTGTTTTTGTAATATATGTATTGAAAAAAAATGAAAAATAATAAAAAAGCCGAGGGAACTGCATCTTCGTTTTTAATATCTGCAATAGTGTTCGTCACTATGATATTAGCTATTGGTGTTTATGTTAATAATCTATCAGATAAATATTCAAGCCCTCAAATATCATATTTTAATGAGTATAATGATGTACAAAATAATATTTCTGTAGTTTCTGATAATTTTATAACTAGTTATGACAGTAATAATACTGGTGGAGCAGATATAGGTTTTGAAGATAATTTATTTATTAAGGCGTTTAATGTTGTAAAGGGCCTTCCTGCACTAGAAAAATCATTAAATATAGGAATATCAAGACTAGGTAAAGATTTGAATATACCTCCTGCTTTTGTTGGTCTTATTGTTACTGTATTAATTATTACATTAATTGCTTCTGTTATAAAAATATATAGAGGTTTTAATAATGTTTGATTTTACATATGATACTAAGATGTCACATGAAATTATTTATTTAATAATAGTAATTGCATGTATTATAATTGTAGCTAAAAGCGAAAATTTTAACGGTAGAATAGAGCAATGTAATGATCTTGGCATGAAATTTATTAGAGATGTAGGATGCATAACTAACGAAACATATATAAACGAATACAGCGGTTATAATTCAATAAGAGATAAAAATATAATAATTAATCCAGATTTACTAAAATATAACTAAAAATGCCAACATACTATAATTTAACAGGATATGAAAACGCAAGCAATATTATTGTAGTATATGCTGTTACTGATGAAATAATGAAAGGAGCTTTTAGCTTATTTTTAGTCGCTGTTTTTGGCATTTGGATAACTTATATGAGAATACAAAGAAATGATAATACAATAGATGCTATAATATTTTCATCATTTTTTTCTTTGATGTTAGCAATATCATTATATATAAGTAATATTATGTATAGTGGAATGACTAGTCCGGGACTTTATGTTTTTGTCCCTGCGATTATATTAATAAGTTGTTCGATTTTTAAAATATATAATAAGTATTAGGAGGCTAAATTATGGGATTATTTAATAAAAATAAAAAGAAAGAAGAAAATAAACTAGAAAACGTAGAAGAAACGGAAGATGAAGATTTTGAAGAACCAGAAAACAATAATGTTGATGAGCAAGATTATAATGAAATAGAGGAAGTAGATGATTTTGTTACCGACGAAAAGCCAGACGATAAAGAAATAAATGAAGTAATTGAAAATTATGCCAATAATTATGGAACCGAAGAAACTATTAATTATCTTAATTCTATCATTACTCGTCTTAATGTTCAACTTGTTTTAGAGTCTTTAGAAAGTAATAATTTTAATACAGAAGAAACAGACTCAGAGAATAAAGATGATGCACAAGAAGAATACGAATTACAAGAATAATTCTTTAGAAAAAGAAGTAGGATGGAACGCTTCTAACCTTTTTTATATATTTTTAAATGAGCTTGATATGGACTATAGAGACGCTTATTATTCAAATGACTGGAATAGAATGTATAAAGTATTTAAGCTTAAATATATGAAAGTAAACTCTTTTATATTACCTAAAGCAACAGATAAAGAAAAATTATTATTAAAAGATGATAATACAATTAAACTAAAACTAAAAGATTTTAAAAATGGTAACAACGACCATTCAAACAGATTTAATAATAGTATTGTTGAAGTAGTATTAGATATAATAGAAAAAAAAATGATTCTTATAGACCAATTAATGACTAAGGCAGGTATGAACCTTTTGCTTAAGCAAATACAAGAAGATAGGCCTGCGGCTCTTGGTGGAGACGATTTTTAAATGGGCCAACAAGTTCATATCAAGGAAATAAACGCATATTTGCCAGATAAATTAAAACACGATATAGATATTTTGCTAGATGATGTTATTGATGGTGAAATGGACTTGGTACTTATTCTTGATGGCAAAGAGGGATCTGGTAAAAGTTTTGATGCTAGACTAATTGGGAAATATATATCAACAATAACGCATACACCTTTTTCTGTTGATAATATACATTTTAGTACGGACAAATATATACAATTTAGCGAGAGTAAGCCTAAATTTACTATTAATGTTCTTGATGAATCTAGAGAGGCTCTTAATAAAAAAAGAGGTATGAGTAAATCTAATATTGGCTTTACCAATTGGCTAAGTGAAAATCGAGATAAACAACAAATCCATATAATAGTTTTACCTGCAATACACGATCTTGATAGTTATGTTAGCATATGGCGAATGAAGATATTAATACACAAGCTTCTAGGACATATTAGAAGCGATACTTCTAGAAGTGGATATGCCTTAAAGCGTGGATATTTCAGAGTTTATGAAAATACAAACAATTTACAACAAGTAATGTTTAATAAGCAAAAATACGGATATTACGCATATCCTAAAAAATTTAAATATCAACGTAAAATTAAATATTCAGAAGTTTTTAGTGATAATGAACTTAAGCTCTATAAGGAGAAAAAAGCCAGAGAAAGAAAGGCCAAGTATGATGGATCTAAAAATGCCAAAGAAGATAAATATAAGAAAGTAATCTATAATATGAATAAGAAGGGTAATTTATCACAAGAAGAAATAGCTAGAATAATCGGTGTATCTAGGACTCTTGTAGGAAACATTTGTAGAGATATGGATCAGATTAAGTCACCACCATAAACAACTATAAACTATGCAAAATATAAGTAACTATATGGGACTAAATAGACTATATAGTTACTAAATAGACTAAGTAGAACATGAGAATAATACCAAACTATCCAAAAGACATTAAGAAGAACCCATTTTATTCTGGAATAATAATAGGAAACCTAATTGCATCTGGAATATATTCATTTATATTAATAGATTTTATTTTTGGTTTTCTATTATTCGCAGTTGGAGTAATATATTATTATATAAAAGAGAAGGAGTTTAACAAATGAAAAAAAAATATAAACTATATGTGATCGATACAACCACCAAGAAGCAACTAGCCGGATATAAAGAGTTTTCAAATATTGATAAACTCACAAAGCAACTTCTAAAAATGTTAAAAATAGATCCAGATATTATATTTAGAATTAAACATTCAAATTAGCCACCAATATAAGAAACATTTATATATTAGATATATTACTAATATTAATAATAAACAAAATGATATGTAAAAATTGTGGCAAAGAAACATTCCCAATTGATAACTATGATAATATATTTAGATGTAGTTACTGTAATTCATATTGTTGGATTGAAAATGAATAAATTTTGTAATACATGTAGAAACATTAAAAACTTTTATGATGGTGTGTCATATGGATCTGGTGAATGGATGTGCAGAGAGTGTTATGATGATATGGTTTCTAGTTGGATAAAAAATAAATAAATCTTCACATAAGGGTAAAAAGGTGAATGTCATACCGCGCAATAGTAACAAATAACTATAAAAAATGAATCAAATAAGAAATACAGTTCACAGGTGTCATGAAATATGAAAGTTGCTATTTATGTTAGGGTTAGTACAAAAGATCAGAACGTAGAAACTCAGATAGATTTATGTAAAAGACATTGTGAAGCTAACAAGTATGAAATATATGATGTCTATAAAGACATAGGTGAAAGTGGTAAAAAGGAAAGTAGACCTGCATTTGATATTATGATGGAACATATGAGAAGGTATAAGTTCCATGCAATATGTGTATATAAGATAGATAGAATAGGTAGAAGTTTGCTGCATCTTGTTAATTTATTTGAAGAGTTTAAGAAAAAGAATGTACATTTTATGAGTGTTACACAAAACATTGATACAACAAGTGCTGAAGGTAGAATGTTTATGAATATGATGATGGTGCTTGCACAATATGAAAGAGAGATGACAGTAGATAGAGTAAAGGCCGGGATCAAAAGAGCAAGAAAAGAAGGAAAGCAGATTGGCAGACCAAAGGCTGATGTTAATGCATATCATGTTATAAGACTAAAAAATCAAGGATTAAGTTTGCGAAGTATTGCAAAAGAGCTAAATACAAGTTTAGGAACAGTTCAAAGGTGTATCAAAAGAGTAGGCCACTTACAACCATAGTTTATTTATAAATGAACCACATGGTATCATAAACAGGTGTTTTTGATACATGAATAATTAATTATTTCTTATTTTTCTTTAATATATAGAAACATTTATATAGTAGTAGTGGTAGTAGTATTAGTATGGTCGTAAAAAACATAAAAGAGGACAAAGACGAATGAATGCGAAAGACACACGGACAAGGCTTAGGCACTCTAAAGAGAGACTACACCGAGTGGTAATCCAGAACCCTCTCTGGTCGCTGGACAAAATGCAAAGAGTGGTGGGTAGCGAGTGGTGATGTCTCGCAAGATTCATTCGTCAAAACAACGAAAGGTGATATTATGGGAAACATAGTATGTGACTGTGGAAGAGTATATGATGATGGATATTATGAAAATTGTCCAAGATGTACAAAAACGAATCGAGCATTTAGGGTTATTCAAAATGACACAAAGTAAGCAATTAACTAAAGTTCAATTCACCTCAGGTTGTCCTAATAATTGTAGTTATTGTTATGAACCTAAAGAAATTAAAACCTATTCAAATGAAAAGTTTTTTTATGATCACAACATTCATGAAGAAATACAAATAATGGATATGAACTTTTTATCTAATCCAGACTACTTTAAAATATTGCAAAGTTTGCCAGTAAAGAAAAGCTATGAGTTAGTATGTGGTTTTGATTATAGATTATTTAATGATGCTATAGCTTATCAATTTAAAGAAAACAAATTTATAAAACTTAGGTGGGCTTGGGATTATGGATTTTCTCAACAAAAAAAGCATAGGCAAGTATATAAGAAGTTGTTAAAAGTAGGTTATAAGCCAAAAGACTTAAGTGTGTTCATACTTGTTAATTGGAAAACTCCTTATATTGATTGTGTCAGAAAGCTTGATCTCCTTAAAGTTTGGAATGTTAAAGTAAATGATTGCTGTTTTGATGGAGGTTATAAGATAGCTAAACCTCATTATTGGAGAATAGATCATATAAAGAACTTTAGAAAGATGTGTAGAAAGCATAATCAAATAGTAAATTTTGGAATAGATCCAGAGGAAAAATGACATCTAATAAACAAAGGGTGATACCATGTTAGAAATCAATTGTCCTTTTTGTAAAGGAACTGCAATATCTGATACTGTTGATAAGAAAGAAGAAGTCAACGGTCAATGGGAATGTGAGAACGGACACCAGTTTGTACTGGAATATGTAAAATGACATCTAAGAGGACAAAGACGAATGAAAAATATGTGGAAAGGAATTAAAATTATTTTCATGGCAACTAGAACGGTATAAAGATACTGGTCTTGTATGTAACTTATGTGTTATACAAGGGCGTAATTTGGAACAAAGGTGAATGAAATGGGACAAGTAAGACCAATAACAAATATTAACATTTATGGATTAACATTGTTTTATGATGAAAAAGAAAATAAAGTTGGATTTCCTACTTTTTATAATGAAAACACTCAAACATTAGATTATAGACCAGGACATCAATTCTGGATAGATAAGTCACAAGCAAAAGCTATAGTATTAAGGATATTAGAATTACAAGGCAAACCGTCTTATTAATGGTAAAAGATGACACAAGATAAACAGAGAGTGAATGGAATTACAAAGGCATGGATTTTTTTAGGTTTATGTACAATTTTGTTAACTTTACATATGCCAGAAAAAGAAATCAGTATATCAATTAGTTGTATCTTTTTTGTTATAGTTTCACTAATTGATATAGTAACATCAAAACCATAAAAAATGACTAACAATAAACAAAGAACGAACTATCAAAAGTATCAAAAGAGTAAGTATAAACATTTTGATATGACTATTGATAATTATAATTATTTGAAACAATTTTCAGAAGATGGGAAATTTAAGAACATGAATGATGCATTAGCATATCTTTGTTGGAGATATAGAAAATGACTGAAACAAAGAAAACAAAGAATAGCAACATTACGACATATTTTAGTATGTTTAGTGGAATAGGAGGATTTGAACTTGGAATTAGTAAAGCTACCAATAACTCCTGGGAATGTATAGGACATTCAGAAATAAACAAATATGCTAATCAAATTTATGATAGACATTTTAGAGGTGTAAAAAACTATGGAGATGCAACAAAAATTATCCCAGATGAACTCCCAAACTTCGACATGCTGTGCGGAGGATTTCCTTGTCAAGCATTCAGCATTGCAGGTAAAAGAAAAGGATTTGAAGATACTAGAGGAACACTCTTTTTTGACATTGCAAGAATTGCAGCAGTTAAAAAGCCCAAGATTATTTTTCTTGAGAATGTTAAAGGACTTCTCAACCATGATAAAGGAAACACCTTTGCCAAAATCTTATCGACGTTGGATGAATTGGGGTATGATGTCGAATGGAATGTGCTTAACAGCAAAAACTTCGGAGTACCACAAAACAGAGAAAGGGTGTTCATTATCGGACATCTTAGAGGAACAGGTGGACGGAAAGTATTTTCTATCGGAGAAGGTTGTAAAAAGATTTTCAACACAATGGCGAAAAAACCTATAATAATTGGGACAACAAAATCAAATACTGCAAAAGGAACTAATTCAAGAAGTTGGGTGCATGACATAAAAGGAATAATTGGAGCAGTTAATTCAACTGAATATAAACAACCAAAACAAATAATGGTTCAAGCATTGAGAAACTTCTCAAGGAATGGTAGATTGTCTCATAAAGATGGATATGTTGGGTCGATACAAACATCAGGAAATGAGGAAGGAATTTGGCAAGGAGATAGAATTAGAAGATTAACTCCAAAAGAATGCGAAAGACTCCAAGGGTTCCCAGATGATTGGACAGAGTATGGAAAAATTAATGATAATCAATGGGAAAGAATTTCTGATGCTCAAAGATATAAATGTCTTGGAAATGCTGTCACTGTTAATGTAATTGAATATGTTGCAAGATTGATAAAATGACAGAAACAAAGAAAAAGGTGATACTATGGTAACAAACGGAATGACTATTGAAGAATTAAAAAAAGCTCACGATTGCGGAGTATTAAACGATAAAGGTAAATCAATATTGATAGATTGTTTAAGAAATCCAGATGCTAGAGATTTTAAGCAAGAACAAGCAGACTCTATGAAGATCACAGATCATGACATAGACAAGCATAAGCCATACAGAGAACGATTCAATAAACACAAAGAGGTTAAAAATGGAAATTAAAACAACTAAAGAAATTTTATACATATATGATGAATGGCATAGTCCAGAAGATGGATGTTATTCCACATTTAAAAAAAAGAGATGGATTGCTGTTGATGATTTGATTAAATATTTAACAATGACAGGAGACTCACAATTAAAAATTATAACATTATTAAAAAACCTATCGCAAAAGAAATGAAAGGAGTGAGAAACATGGAAATTAAAATGGAATGTATTGTTTGTGGGAGTATTGAAGAATATGACCCAGATAAATTAATTAAATGCTGTTTAGAATGTAATACAAATATTGTTAGATTACCAAAAATGATTGTAGATATATTTAGAACAGCAGGATGGAAAAAACTATCGTCAAAACCAGAAAAGGAGTGATTCAAATCGAAATTAAAAATCAATTATTTAAAGATTTATCATTTAAAAAAATAGATTTAATGATTTTATTGTTAGAGAGCATTAAAGATATTAAACAAGGAAAGATTGAAAGAATATTGTAAATCTATCGTCAAACAAGAAATAGAAACATTTATATATTATTAAT
>Ga0180433_10005176_pt1 | contig 17788 bp, 13 predicted proteins | sample SS_ome_8_FD_132980 | JGI IMG/M metagenome (GOLD analysis project Ga0180433, IMG submission 132980) | Hypersaline lake sediment archaeal communities from the Salton Sea, California, USA - SS_1_D_1 metaG | ecosystem: Environmental > Aquatic > Non-marine Saline and Alkaline > Hypersaline >... | reverse complement strand
GCTTTTCATGTATTGTTCGAATGAGGGCAAAATTTATTCACTGATAGTTTTACTGGTTAATGATGTCAATTAAATATTTTTAAAAAAGTGGTGAGTGATGATACCTCAGGCATCTTGGCATAATGTAGCTGTTTTTCGATATTTTTCTTTTCCATAGAATATATATATTTCTTGATTAAAAAAAATTATTTGAGTAGTTTTTTACTTGTAATTACATCACAAATATCTTTATATTATATAAAAATAAACATTTCACATAAACAAAAATATAAACAGAGACAAAAAAAAGTACATTTGGAGGTTTATTATGAGATCATCTGCTCCCTCTGCTGTATTATCATTTCCCCATTTTGTTATAAGAATCATAATTCCTGTTATTGTATTCGTTTTCCTGGTATCTCCACCAACGACCTCTGCTCAGGCAAAGATGAGGGTCGCGGTACTGGACTTCAGCGCCAATAACGTATCGAAGTTTGCCGCGAAAGCGGTTTCCGAGATACTGAGCACCGAAATTGCCAAGAAAGGGGACCTCATCGTGATAGAGCGTTCGCAGATGGGCGCCATCATGCAGGAGCAGGGCTTCCAGTTGACCGGTTGCACCGATTCGTCCTGTGCCGTACAGGTTGGGAGGATTCTCTCGGCGAATAAGATTCTCATCGGTACCCTTTCGAAGCTGGGGAATGTGTTTTCCATGACAGCCCGGGTGGTTAACGTGGAGACGGGAAGAATTGACTTTGCAGAATCGGAGCGGTGCAACAGCGAGGATGATATTGAGAAGGCATCGCGCGTCCTTGCAATCAGGCTTCTCAACAGGATTACCGGCAAGAAGTACTCGCTGCCCAAGCGGACCTACGAGACCGAGGAGGAGCGGAACAGGTTTGCCATCTCCGGCGGATTCAGGTATGGGTGGATAAACGGTGTTAAACTACCCTTGTTGAAGAAAACCGACGTAGTAACTAAAGAGACTAATGCAACAGCAAAAGTTGTTGTTATCACTCCGAGCTATGAATTGTCGGAGCATTTTACCATTAAATCGAATTTGAAGTATTATAAGATAGATACTGAGAATTATGAAGGTTACATTGATACAACAGGAATCAGCGGTGCAGCTAATTCACTTTATTATACCTATTACCAAAACTCCATTAAGAGTTTTAAAATCAATGGATATGGTTTTACATTAAATCTACAATATTCTTATCCTATTGGTGGATTCATCCCCTTTGCTACGGCAGGTTTCGGGTTTTCACGATTCGAATTGGAAGACGCAATTGTAAATGATGATTTTCATTATTCAGTTAGGCATAATGATGGAACTGGTATGCCAGATGCAGATATATATGAAAATTATGAAATAGCTGCAAGCAAGAATTTTGATGCATGGATTGGCGAGATAGAGCTTGGAATTTCCATCTATGTCTCGAAGTACGTTGAGCTTGTTTTATCCGCAGGCGTTGAAATTCCCGTTGCATCGAAGCTCATCAATGATATTGAAATCAGACAGACGTATCGTGACACCTATGGGGATCTACTCCTGATTCCCGATGAGGACGAGACCATAGAGGATGAATTGGATACGAGTGATTTCGAGGGCAACTTCCCGCCCATCTATTTCGTTCAGGCTGCGGTAAATTTCAGGATATTCTAGTCGCGAAGGATAAATTCTGTTTGCGAATATTACCCGGACAAAGTTACGCAATACCGTCCGCCATATAAATGTATGAACTGGCTTCCCGTAAGTGAGATCATGCAATCTCGCTTCCAGGAAAAATATAAAAAAAATTCAAAAATCTCCACTTTTTTAATAAATGGACGAATATAGCTCATAATCTATTTTAATCGCCTTTAAACGCCCCTAATCATCTTTAAAATAATTGTATCAAAACTAAACTCTGCAGCCGTAGGGAACGATAATACGAACAGGGATTAAAATCCCCTTTCAGGATCTTTGAAAACACTGGGATTTTTTAGTGATTGAGATCAAACCTCCTTTGATCTTGTTGCAGGCTTGTATGTGCCCAGATACAAGCCTGGAACGCTTACCGTCTGTCCCGGCTGTTGCATGGTTCTTCAGCTGTTAAAAGATGGTATCAGAGGATCAGCTCTCTGCTGCCCCGGGAGCTGCTCTGGCAAGGAAGCCTAAAAAAGACAAAGGAGTGTAAAATGATTATCAATCACAACATGAGTGCCATCAATGCGCACAAGTCGTTGAAGTTCACCCACTGGGACATTGATAAGAGCATGCAGAAGCTCTCCTCCGGTATGCGCATCAACAAGGCTGGTGATGATGCTTCCGGTCTGGCGGTGTCCGAGAAGATGCGAACGCAGATTCAGGGACTCCGGCAGGCAGAGCGGAATACCGAAGACGGTATGTCCTTCGTTCAGACTGCCGAGGGGTATCTGGACCAGTCTGCGCAGATCATTCAGCGGATCCGGGTGCTGGCTGTTCAGTCGGCCAACGGCATTTACACGAGAGAGGACCGGCAGCTTATTCAGGTTGAGGTCTCTGCCCTGATCGATGAGGTTGATCGAATCGCCTCTCAGGCCGAGTTTAACAGGTTCAAGGTTCTCACCGGTGAGTTCTCGAAGGTTAATCCCAAGGCGAGCATGTGGTTCCATCTCGGCGCGAATCAGAATCAGCGGGAGCGGGTATTCGTTGGGACGATGACCGCATCTGCATTCGGATTCAAGCAGGGGGAGAGGCTTGCACTGTCCCTCTCTTCGCCGGGTGGAGCGAACACTGCCATCGGCGTGCTCGATGCCGCCTTGCAGAGACTCTCGAAGCAGCGTGCGGACCTCGGTGCCTACTATAACCGGCTCGAGTTGACGGCGAAGGGGTTGATGACAGCCTATGAGAACATTCAGGCGGCCGAATCTCGCATCAGGGATGCTGATATGGCGGAGGAGATGGTTGATTTTACCAAGAACTCTGTTCTGGTACAAACGGGCACTGCGATGCTTGCTCAGGCAAACTTGAAATCCCAGTCAGTTCTGAGATTGTTGGGGTGAGGCAATCTCAAAACAGAGATCCTTTGGTTCTTTGAAAACTCAACTAGACGATTCTCAGTCTCTCTTGGAAGCTACACAGACTGTCCAGAAAAACGGCTGTTCCGGCAGCCGGTGATGTCGGGAGGGCATCACCGGCTGCCGGAATATAGTACGGCAGCCGTTGTTGTCTGGATGATGGGCAGTCCGGGCTTTAGAAACAAGGAGAAAACCTTTGGTCTGTAAAGGGCAGACCCGGAACCCCATGATGGCGGTATCCGAAAAACCGGGGGAGCCTGGAATAGATAAGAGAGGGCTTCTCTGCACTATGTCAAGGGAGGGAGACATAATGAGAATCAGTCACAACATGAGCGCGATATTCGCTAACAGGCAGATTAAGCTCATCTCGGATCGGTTGGATAAATCCATCGAGAAGCTCGCCTCAGGGGAGGCTATTAATAGAGCGGGAGATGATGCCTCTGGGCTTGCGGTATCTGAGAAGATGCGCACCCAGATAAACGGCCTGTTCCAGGCTGAAAAGAATGCCCAGAATGGGCTTTCTTTTATTCAGGTGGCCGAGGGATCATTTCAGCAGATTAATGATATCCTGCAGCGAATCAGGATGCTTTCCGTGCAGGCGGCCAACGGGATTTATTCAACGTCTGATCGGCAGCAGATTCAGGTTGAGGTTTCCCAGCTCATCGGGGAAATCGATCGGATCTCCTCGCAGGCTGAGTTCAACAGGATGAAGATGCTCACCGGAACCTACTCGAGAAAGAGTAGAACGGGAAGCATGTTTTTCCATGTTGGTCCCAACGAGAATCAGCGGATAAGGGCCTACATCGCTACTATGAGCGCGAAAGCGCTGAATATGATAGGGCCTGGCGATGTAAGGCGTAGCATCTCCACTGTTGGAAAGGCAAATGCCATGATAGGGTATATCGATTTAGCCCTGGACAAGCTAAATCGACAGCGGGCAGATCTTGGCGCCTACTACAACAGGATGGAGAATACGATAAAGGCTCTTTCCGTGTCGTACGAGAATATGCTTGCTGCCGATGCTCGTATCAGGGACGCGGATATGGCGGCTCAGATGGTTGAGTTTACCAAAGACCAGATTCTTGTTCAGAGTGGTATTGCGATGTTGGCTCAGGCGAATTTTAAGCCTCAGATGGTTCTTAAACTACTCGAGTAAGAATCATTTATTGTTCCAGCTGGCTTTGCAGTGCGGTCAGTTGTACCTCTCCGGTCGGGAGCCGGAGAGGTACTAACTTTTTTTTAAAACACGGAAGTGAGGAAAGGTGTCTCTGCGATATATTCTTGCCTTTCGAAACAGTTTACGTCACAAGGAGGTAGGTGATGGCTATTAATAAGATTCACATCAATAGTCTGGAAAGCATCCGGCCGCAACGAATGCTAGAGAATGAATCTCTGCGACGGAGTTCGGTCGAGACCGACTCTTCGCGGGGGATCCGATTGACCGGAGAAAATGCTGATGCGGTAATCGATACCCTGAATGCAGCGGCGCGTTCAATCAACAAGCGAGTTTCGTTTTCCTATCATGAGAAGACGAACAGGGTGATCATGCGGTTTACTGATACGGTAACGAATGAGGTAATTCGTGAAATTCCTCCGAAAGAGATGATACGGCTGCTTGAGCACATCAATGAGATGATCGGGATGTTCGTGGACGAATCACGGTAAATTAAGAAGATCATTCAGTGATTGGCATGTTAAATAAACCGTGTTTTTTGCCGATAATATATTGAAAACCGATAGGGGTACCTGTACATTGATCAGTAGTTTTTCGTAACGATCTGCCCCGTTATATCGTTATCGGTTGTGTGGGAGGGAAGTGCATGCCAGTCACTCTTGGAGGATTATCCTCCGGAATAGATACTGAGGGGATTATACAAAAGCTCCTCAAAGTTGAATCGAGACCCATTGAACAATGGGAGCAGGAGAAGCTACGCTATAATAGACGAAAAGAGGCTCTTGTTGAGTTACGTAGCCGCATTTCCAGCCTGAATGATGCGGCACGAGATCTCTACGGCTTTCGATCCTCGTATCATGACAAGAAGGCGCTCTCCTCTCACAGTGCTATTGAAGTTTCCGCGAATAAACGTGCCGATTTAGGACGAAAAGATATACAGGTTCTCCAGCTGGCATCTACTCACAAGATCAGCACGGATCCTGTTGATAAGGATACGGTGCTCCCGCCTTCGAAATTCAAGCTTGCGGTCAATGGCGAAGCTCAATCCATTCGATTTAAGGGAGGTGATCTCCGTTCACTCCGCAGCAGGATTGATGAGGTCGCGGAAGATATCGTGAAAACCTCATATATCAAAACCGTGGGCAACAAGTATGTGATGACGCTTGAATCGAAGGTATCTGGCCGCAAGGGAGAGATTAAGGTAACGGGGGATAAAAAATTTCTCCAGCAGATAGGTCTCGTGAAAGGGGTAAAGGGCGAGGTGAAAGATAAAGTAACCCTTACCTTTGATGAGAAGTACTTCACCTCGTATATTGGCGACCGAAAGGTGCCCGAGCAGGATGGCAACCTGACCGTTGAGCAGAAGGGGAAGGCGGTGCGGATTCAGGGAGCGCTCTGGCGGGAATACATTCTGCCCCTTGAGCTGAATATCAAAGAGGATACGGTCCTTGAATTTGCTTTTTCACACAAGGAGAAGAAGGAAGGGGAGGAGGGGGCAGTACCCTATCGGATAGAGGTCGGACCTGAGGAGAAGGTCGTTATTAAGGGCATTGAATTGAAAGGGTATAATGTCTCACGAACACGCCCCCTGAAAGAGAAGAAGAAGAAAGAGGTAATCGATATTGCGGGAATCGGTGTCGTTTCAAAAGAGAAAGAGAAACGGATTGAAATGATATATCCCCTTGAGAAGGGGGAGAAGGCGAAAAAGGAGATTCCCATTGGAAAGGATTTCAAAGGGAAGAAGATAGTCAAGGTGATCATCTATTGCAATACGGGAGAGGCCAGTTTCTCCGATGCACGGATTACCACGCCGATTGAAGAAAAGGGGGAGCTGAAGCCGAAGAATGAGATAGCGAAAGCCGGTGATGCGCGCATGAAAGTTGACGGGGTAGAGGTTGTCAGGGACAGAAATGATAATCTCACTGACGTCCTGAAAGGCGTTACCCTCTCGCTGAAAGGCGTCTCTGAACGACCGGTGTCGATTACGGTTGAACCCGATATCGGGAATGCAATTGATAGAATAAAAAAGTTTGTCGAGTCCTATAATAACTATCTTGAGTTTACCAAAGCGCTCACCAAGGCGGTGAAGGTGGAAGATGCCGGCGAGTACCGAAACAGCTTATCCGGGAAAGGGCTCTTTATGGGCGATCTGACTCTCCTGCGACTGGAGAACACGCTCAAGTCGACTATCAGCAATGCGTATCCCAACCGCATGGAGGAACCGATAAAGATGATCACTCAGATGGGCATCTCAACCGGCGCAATAAATGCCGACTGGGAAACCATCAAGGAGGGGAAGCTCCTCGTTGACGAGTCGAAGCTGAAGGAAGTTATCATGGATAATCCCGATGGCGTGGCCGAGTTTTTCGGCTCTGATAACGATGGGGATAATCGGGTTGATAACGGTCTGGCATATCAGGTTAATTATATTCTGAAACCCTTTTCGGCGTCGGGCAAGAGTATCATACAGTCGAAAATCGATCTTGAAGATAACTCAATCCGAATGACAAGCGAACGCATCGAGAGGCGCAGAGAGCACCTGAAAAAATATGAAGCGAAACTGCGGTCGAAGTTTGCCGCGATGGAGAAGGCTCTTACAGGAGCGAAGAAACAACAGAAATGGATGGAGCTCCAGATGAAAGGACTTCAGCAGGAGGGAAAGCAGAATAAATGAGAGAGATCGGCAGCGCTGTTGCCTTGCCGGTTGTATAGTGAGGTTGTATGGTGAGAGTACAGATAAACAGTTTTCCGGTTACCATTGAGCTGGAAGGGGAAGAAACGGTACAGGATCTCATCGGTTCCGTTTCACAGTGGGCCCGGGAGCGGGATCTGATCTTTTTAGAGACGCAGATAGGTGATAACAACTATCCGGTCGATCAGATTCCCGATATGTCACTGCACGACGTGGAGTCAATCAACTGTGTTGTTCGTTCGCGGGCTGAGGTGATCATCTCCTCTCTCGGGGAGGGTATTGCATACTGCGACCGGGTGATGCAGTTCTTCGAGGAGAACCGGCAGCAGGGCGGAGAATCGCTCCCCGCTGAAAGCCTTGCCGTTGGTATCGACTGGCTGTCCGATATTCTGCACTCGGTGTTGGGACTGCTGCAGATTGATGGTGAGATGCGTTACCGTGACCGGCGAATAGCGGATTATCTGGATGAGCTGGCGGAGCTGGGGAAGCTCATCAGGAGCGCAGATGATGCTTCGTATAATAAGGTCATCTCTGCGGGTGATATCTTCGAGTCGGTGAAGAATATCTTCAGGATGATATTGCAGGGGGAGGATCTCGGAAATATCGTCATGAACAGCATCGATTCTCCCGACACGCTGATTCGTTCGCTGAACGAGATCAGGGACTCGACACCGGAGCAGATACAGAATCTCGAGGAGATAGCGATTGCCTTCCAGACGGGAAGAGATGCTGAAGGATCGGAGAAATTGCAGCTCTTCATCGACTTTATGTATTTCTCCATAAGGACTTTTTTTCAGATTATCCCCGTCTTTGGCATCGATCTCTCGACGATTGTCGTCAACGGCGATACCCTCGAGGAGCGGAACGTGCAGATAAATGATCGGCTTCAAGAGCTCGTTACCGTAATGGAGAATAACGATATTATCAGTCTTACCGACATCCTCGAGTACGAGATCAAGCCGCTCATAGAGAATCTCGATGGGTATATCGAGCAGATCGAAAAGCAGCTTGCCGGTGAAGAGTGATGAAAATAAATACGAGCAATGCACCGGATGCGGTATAAGCGGAGGCGGACACCATTTTGTTCGCCTTCTTTATTCCGGCAGGGTATGGATTGAGCTTCGAAGGGACAGCGTTACGGAGACTGTGAGGAGTGACAATCTCGGGGAAGCGTATATTGTGTGCAATGTCATCGCGAGAAGCGAAGCGGCGAAGCGATCTCCTTTCATCGAACGTCTAATTGCCATGAAGAGAGATTCCTCGCTGGTCTCGGAATGACAGATTTTTTCTCGTGTATATGTTACGTCGTATTTCCCTGGCTAAAGCTGGAGAGTGAATTTATCAATCAGAATGAGCAGCAATACTATTTGAGATTATCATCATGAAAAAGAAGGATACAAAAGGGAAGCTGTGGGGCGGACGATTTGCCGAATCCACTTCAGATATTGCAGAAGAGATTTCTGCATCCATTCAGTTCGATTACCGGCTCTATGCACATGATATCCGGGGTTCGATTGCCCATGCGAAGATGCTCAATCGAATGGGGCTCCTCACTGAGGACGAGCTGAATGCAATTGTGAAGGGGCTTGAAGAGATCAGGAGAGAGATTGATGGGGGCACCTTCGAATTCTCGCCGTCACGTGAAGATATTCACATGAATATTGAGGCAACGCTGACGGAGCGTATCGGTGATGCCGGTCGAAAGCTTCACACAGCCCGTTCAAGGAATGATCAGATAGCCCTCGACATGCGGTTGTACGTGCGGGATGTCTGCGATGAGCAGCATCGCCTTCTGCAAAGGCTTATAACCGCCCTTGTTTCTCTCGCCGAGGTGCATATTGGTGTGATACTGCCGGGCTATACCCATCTGCAGATTGCACAGCCGGTCCGCTTCAGCCATCATCTCCTCGCGCACGCGTGGGCGCTTCTCAGAGATCTGGCGCGATTGCATTCCTGCAGAACCGGAAGCGATGTGCTTCCTCTCGGTTCGGGGGCGCTGGCGGGAGTCAATTATGAAATAGATCGCGAGTTCCTCCGGGAAGAGCTGGGATTTGCCGCCATGAGCCACAACTCCATGGATGCGGTGAGCGACAGGGATTTTATTCTGGATATCCTCTACTATTGTGCCATGCTGGGAATGCACCTCTCGCGTCTCTGTGAGGAGATCGTCCTCTGGTCATCCGCCGAGTTCGGTTTTATCACCCTCGCAGATTCGGTAACCACCGGTTCTTCGATAATGCCGCAGAAGAAGAATCCGGACATCGCGGAGTTGATACGGGGGAAAACCGGCCGGCTCTACGGCAACCTGATATCGGTTCTCACCCTGATGAAGGGGCTCCCCCTGACCTATAACCGCGACATGCAGGAGGACAAGGAGCCGCTCTTCGATTCCCTCGATACTATCAGAGCGTCCCTTGCGGGGGTGCGGGAGATGCTTTCCACGATGAGGGTCAATGTCGAAACGATGGAGCAGGCGGTTTATAAAAACTACTCGACGGCGACCGATATCGCTGATTATCTTACAAAGAGGGGGGTTCCCTTCCGGGAGGCCCATGAGATTACGGGCACCATCGTGCGATACTGTGAAGAAAATGGCATCGATTTCTTTACCCTTTCGGTCGAGCGGCTGCGAGCCTTCTCGCCGCACTTCGATGATGATGTGAAGGAATTTCTCGATCCGCGTACATCGACGGAGCGAAAGCTCTCTCACGGCAGCACCTCGGTGCGCTCTGTTGAGAAGCAGATTGCGCTGATCAGAGGGTATCTCGAAGAGGGCACGAGTATAAAGGGTGATACATTATTTGATAGTGATTAGTGAATAGTTAGTAGTGATTAGTGAGTAGACAACTATAAGTGATCGGCTATTGTTGGATAATAACGGCTTGAGCCTATATACTGTCATCCCGAGCGAAGCGAGGAATCTCTGTTCATTCAACTGAGATGCTCAACTAAAACAGCTTGCGGAGCTTCAGAACCTTAAGAATTCTCCCGGTGTAAACTCCGCGAGGGATCAGGCGCAATGACATTTGGGGCGACTTTCTCATCCGCGAGATTCAACCGGAAAGTACATGAATACCATATGTTTTATTGTGAGACTGTAATTTTGAGAATAGCTTCCCGCTGTTAGAGCTTAATGTATGGTAGAGAACAATGATTGATTCCATTACGGGGCTGGACATCTTTTCACCGATAACTATCGCGGTGCGTCTGATCTTCGCGCTTGTGGCCGGTTTCCTGATAGGTTTCGAGCGTGAGCGGCATTTTCAGCCGGCCGGGCTCCGGACCCATATGGTCCTTGCGATCGGCGCCTGCCTGATAATGATGGTGTCCATATACATTCCCAATATCTTCCTGAACAAGCCCACCGCGGATCCGGGCCGTATCGTGGCGCAGGTGATAAGCGGCATCGGCTTTCTCGGTGCCGGCGCAATCTTCAGATTCGGTTTTGACGTGCGCGGGGTTACCACCGCTGCGACGATATGGACAACGTCGGGTATCGGGATTGCCTTTGGCGGCGGGTTTTACGTTCTCGGCTCCTTTGGCACCGTGCTGCTGATAGTCATCCTGCAGGTCTTTCATAAGATTGAAACGCTCCTGATCGAAAAGCGGAAGCTGCGGATCATTACCGTCACCTTCCGTTCGGACAAGCTGGGAACGAATGAGGTGATTGACGTCGTGAATGGATTTTATCTCGACATCCGCCGCATTTCCCTCAAAGAGAACGTTGAGGAGAAGACGACCGTCGTGGTCTTCGATACGCGGATGGAACCCGATTTCAGTATTGGAAACCTCTTCGACTCAATAAAGTCGCTCGGCAATATACAGTCGGTCAGGATTGAGTAGCCATCGCAGTTTGCTTCCTCACCGCGTGCAGGTCATCAAATATCATCATGATTTTCATGCTTTCAGAATGTCAGGCGGTGACCCGGGATAGCAAAACGTGGACGGGAATAAGAAGTAAGCATCTTATTAATAAATTGATATGTTGAAATATCTAAACTCAAAAAACAATAAAACAAGAGTATTCATAAATACTGTACTTGTAGTATCCGAAACAATTTTAGATAAGCTTTTATTTTTTACCATTAATGTTATTTTAGCCAGGTATTTCAGCAAAGAACTGTTTGGAGAATATACATCGGCGCTTGCGTATGCTACTTTTTTTTCAATTTTCTGTGATATCGGCATTAACGGTACTTTGATTCGATGCATCAGAAAGGACGGCTCTCATGTTAATGAACATATTACCAATGCGCTTCTGATAAAAACTATCCTTGTTGTTTTATCCTATTCCGCACTTTGTATTACGTTATTTTTTGTTAATTATAATAGAAGCACAATTTACCTGATACTCATATTAGGACTGGTAAGAATCGGCAATGAATACCTAAAAGTTTTCTATTCAATTTTTAATACATTTGAAAGATTTCTAATTTCATCAGTATCTAATACACTTTTCGCTCTCACATTTCTTTCGGTTACAATTGCTGTTGTTTCTTTACAGGGTAATTATTATCATGTTGCATGGTCACGCCTCGGCTCAGTTGTGTTATTTATACTTATACTTGCTTTTATTGTTTTAAAAAAAACAGAATTAAAACTAACAGTCGAATCCATAAAGATTTTTCTCCCTCAGATGCTGTATTTCGGACTAACCACTGTTTTTTATAATGCCAACAAAAGTATTAACACAGTTTTGATATCTTTGCTGTCAGGTACGCTTTTTGCGGGATATTTCAACAATGCATTTATATTCTTTACATCAGTATTTTTTATACCCGGGAATATTTCAAGGGTACTTATGCCTCATCTTATGAAAGAATCATTCGATGAAAACCCGAATAAATTTCAGTTTACATTGGATTTTTATACGAGGTTATATTCGGTTATCTCATTTCTTATCGGACTTATTTTATTTCTTTATGCTGAAGATATTATTTTACTTGTTTATGGTGAGAAATATCTGCCATCAGCGTCTGTATTAAAAGTGCTCGCATTTGCAATACCGCCGTTATTCAGTATAAATACTTTAATGCTGACATTTCTTGACCTTCAAAAAACAAGAAGTCTTTTTGAAGGCATTGCTTTTTTTGTGAATGTAATCACAACGATTATACTGGTTTATTTTTTCAAGACAGAAGGAGCCGCTCTGGCAGTTATTGTAACATATATAGTTTTAAATACTTTAAGCGGTTTTTATTTAGCAAAGCAGAAATACGTTCATTTTAAAAATGCATACATGGTATATGTAAAAACTATTGTAATTACGGGAATTACAACGGTACTATACTATTTACTATTACGGGATCTTATTTTCTATATTTCCCTAATACCGCTCATAGTAATTTATGGAATATTTGTTATTCTATTTATGGCGAACAGGAATGACATTAGAATCATTAAAGAGATATTCAAATCTTAAGTGCATTTCGCTATTTATCAACCTTTTTCAGTTTGACAATAACCGGCACTTCCTCCACACTTCATTATGTTCCGTCAAGGAGCGGATTTCTGTTTGATGAAACGGCATGAATTTTCTACGTAGAAAAGCATTATTTTATTCAGGAAAATTTAGTGAAACAAGAAGAAACAAAATATCTCTATATACCGGTTGAAGTAAAAGCACGGGAATTAAATGCAAAAATTCTTCTTTCTCTATTTGCAGCGGATGCAGGTTTTTTTTCTGTTGTCGGGAAAAGAGACACACTCAGAAAGAAGATAAGAAAAATGAATAGCGGTATTGTAATAGAAAAGGGGTTGGATTCTCCGGGAAAAGAAAAAAATATAAGAGAATATCAATTATGCGGGAATCGAGTAGCTGCTGTAGATGAGGAAGGTCTTGTATATTTTGAGAAATATTACATAAACAGAAGGATAAGGGAAAAAGCATTAAAAAATGTAGATGTATTCATTGCATGGGGGGAAAATCAGGCTGATTTAATTAAAAATGCATTTCCAGATTTAGAAGAGAGGGTATATATATGCGGGAATTCCAGGCTGGATTTATTACGGAAGGAGTTCCGAAATGAATATCTTTCAGAGGTTAATGATATTAAGTCCCGATATAATAACTTCATATTAATCAATAGTGCTTTGTCAATAGTCTCATTAAAAGAGGGATTTGACGGATTCTTGAGAAAAGTAAAAGAAACAGGTTTTCTAAAAGATAAAAAGGATGCTGATTTTTTTTGGGGCCAGGTTGATTATTATAAAGCAATTTTCAATGAAATGACTGATATGGTAACAAGAATAAGCAAGGAATTTTCTGATAAAAAGATAATAATCAGACCGCATCCATCAGAAGATCCTGTATTATGGAACGAAAAAGTTGGCCATCGAAACAATGTGGAAGTAGTTTATGAAGGGAATGTGGTACCCTGGCTCCTGGCTGCTGATATTATGATACATCATAATTGCACTACGGCGATTGAATCATTTCTCCTGGGCAAACCTGCTATTTCTTACAGAAGTATTTCATCGGATGAGTATGATTGTAAAATAACACATGCAGCAAGCTTGCAGGTTTTTTCAATAGATGAATTGTTGAATACTTTAAAAAGAATATTAGAACAAAATGAAAAATTGATTTTACCTGATAATTTTAGAAATAAATTACAGGAGTATCTCTGTGTAACTGAAGATGAATATGCTTCAGAGCGTATTGTTAAAGAATTAATTATATTAACACAAACAGATAATATAAGACTGATTAAATATTTTTCATTTATATTTAAAATCTATTATCGATTATATAAATTTGTTGGAAGCAACATTATTAAAAGAATTTTCCAGCCATTGCGAGAAAAAAAGCAAAGAGAGTATTTCGATTATAAATTTCCCGACACAGAACTTGCTGAAGTAATTGCTATCGTCGATAAATTTAAAAAAGCAACAGGAAGATTTGATAATATAAAAGTAGATACAATTGGGAAAAACCTTTTTGCACTGTATAGACCACATTAATATTTATGAGCACTTCCGGAAAGTGCTTTTCTTAATGAAAATCGATGGATAAAAGCAATTCCAACCGTAAATGCTCAAAGGGTGACTGCAAAACGGAGTTTTGGAAATCACCTTAAAAATAAATTCATCATTAACGATTTGAAAAAGCTGCATTATCAATAAGAGTTTTAAAGTTATACTAAAGAAGAATTATGAAAACAATAATTTTATCAGCAGGAAAAGGTGAAAGGCTTTTACCATTAACAAAAGACAGGCCAAAAATTCTCATTGAGCTGGGCGACGGTTCAACTCTTCTTTCGAGACAGATTGATATATTGTTACGGTATCAGGAGTTTACTGATATTATAATCGCTGCCGGACATTGTGCAGATAAAATAGATGAGTTTGTGGAAAATTCAAAAAATAAAAAAAAGTTATCTGTAGTATATAATCCCTTTTATGATACAACCGGTCCACTGGTTACGTTATGGATTGTTCTTAATAGAATTAATGATACTGAATTTATGTTCATGAACGGCGATACTCTTTTCAATGAATCGGTATATTTAAAAATCAAAGATACAACGGCTTCCAGGGATGAGGCTATATTTCTTCTCTGTTCAGAGTCCGATAAAGTAATTTCGGATGATATTAAAGTACAAGTGAGTAAAGATAATAAAATACTTGAAGCGGGGAAAAATATCACAAACTACGATGCAGTTTCTGCCGGATTGATGATAATTAAAGGGAAAAACAGCAGCTCTCTCTTCAGGAATACTCTGGATAGAGTCTCCCGGAGGGCTGATTTCCTCAGCTATATGAAAACATGGCATAGTTTTATCAGTGATCTCTCGCGCGAAAAAGCGGATATTGAACCATTATTAATTCGAAAAACCGAATGGTCGGAAATCGATATTCACTTTGAGCTTGACGAGCTTAGATATCTTTTACAAAAGAAAATCTCTTTCCAGGAAGAGTCATCATAAATTTCCTGACAGTATGCAATCTGCAATATATATTAGATGAAGTAAGGATTTTGATTTTTTCAATCAACATATTTTTTTATGAGAAATGCAATACTTTTTATATTTGATACTGTTTTACAAATATTGCTAATATTATTTTCTTATATTGTACCCAAGAAGAAGGGACTTATACTGCTCACTTCTTCTGATGGAATATCTTTAGCGGATAATCCTAAATATTTATATCACTATTTGCTTAACAATAAAACAGGCTTTCTGCCATACTGGTCAACAAAGAATCATGATCTGTTTGTTGAATTAAAAAATAATGATTTTCCTGTTACGTATATCTATTCATTACATCATTTTATTAAAGCTTTAAGATCTGAAATTATTATATGTGATGATACGGAAAACCCGGTTTTATATAATGGTTTATTCTATTTTCTTGGAAGATTCAAAAGCCTGTTAACATGGCATGGAACGGGCTTTAAGAAAATAGGGCTCATGGATGATAAATATTCCAGGGAGAGCTATTCTTTTGGAAAAATATTATTATCTATTAGAAAGAAAATATATCAGAATTATTTCTTTATAATCGCCACAAGCGAGAAGGACAAAGAACGAAAAGAATTATGTTTCCGGAACAAAAATATATATATTACGGGATCACCACGAAATGATATATTTTTTAATAAAGAGTATGATTCAGAACTAAAAAGTAAGTATAATCTTGAACGCTATAGTAAAATTTTACTTTATGTCCCCACATACAGAGAAAACAATACCAATAAACCTTTCAGTGAAAAGTTTTATGGCAAATTCCAGGATTACCTTGATAAAGAAAATTATGTTTTTATAATAAAAAAACATAAATATGATAAAGCACTTTTTGTTCCTGATAATCATCAAAACATAATTGACATGAGCACACGGATATCTGACGTACAAGAGCTGATGCTGGTCACTGACGTCCTGATCTCGGATTACAGCAGTATTGTTACTGATTTTGTTTTAACTGGCAATCCAATCCTTTTTTATATATATGACTACAGGGAATATACGAGAAGCTGTAGAGGTTTTATGTATGATTTAAAAGAAATCCTTCCGGGACCATTTGTTTATGATGAAGAGGATTTACTGAATAAGATAAGTAATCTGAGCTGGTTTAACAATACTGTTTATAAAAAGAAATATGACAAGTTTCAAAATGATTTTCAGAAATATAAAGATGGAAGATCAAGTGAGAGGGTCGTTACTATATTAAAGGATTGGGGTTGACCCGATTTTGCGGACACTGAATTAAGCAACATTTTGAAAGCGACCCGGTAATTGATATTCCTCCGGACTAACATATTCAAGGGAAGAATGCCTTCTCCCATTTTGATACGGTGAAAGGTTTTATCAAAACTAAAATAATTGCAAGACATCAATTTAGTCGTACATATAAATTCTCGGCAATTAAAATATTGAATAATTAAGTTATAAACTCCATCCATCATCAACAATAAGATTCTGTCCATTAAGATACTGAGAGGCATCAGATAATAAATACACTAATGTTCCCTTTAGATCCTCAGGATCGAGAAGCCCTTTAGAGAGACAGTATTTACGGTATTTTTCAATAAATTTTTTTGGCTGGTCAGCTAATATACCTCCAGGGCTAATACAATTGCAACGAATATTGCAGCCACTATAGTACTTTGCAATATAACGTGTAAAATGAATAATTCCCGCTTTAATTATTGAATATTCAGCCGGACTCGTCATTTCTTTGCCATTATAAATAGTCTGCTCATAGGTATCAAACTTAGGAACACCAACTCCCATGATTGACGAAATATTTACAAGATTTCCAAATCCCTGTTTTTTAAAAAATATACAGAGCTGCTGAGCGGCAATAAAGTATCCACCAAGATGAATATTAATATTTTCACAGATGTCTTCAAAAGTAACATCCTCGAACTTTTTACCCCAGTTTTTGTTTCGAGGATATGATGCATTAACAAAAGCATCTATTTTTTTGTATTTTTTTACAGTGCTATCAATTATCTCTAGAATTGACAACTTATTCGAGATATCGAGCTTAAAAAAATCAATTGAATGATTTGGTGATTTGCTTTTGTATAAGTTGACAATATTTTTTCCTGAGTTCACATCAATATCTGCGATTATGCATATACCTTTATTCTCTATTATTGCTTCAACGAATGATTTACCTATACGTCCACATCCCCCTGCAATAATTACTACTTTATTACTTAACAAATTTTAAAAACCTCGCTTTTTAATTTTTTATGCTTTATATGACATCTTGAGATTAAGATTACTATATGGTTTTTTATCTTTTACTGATCTATTTGAAAAAAGAATTCAGCTAGTTTTAAATCTATCTCATCATCCACATCAATACTTCTTTCTCTTGGCATTATATATATCTTAGTATTATCATTAAAGATTGAATTATTTGAAAATAGCATATCATACCAAAAAACATTAAATCCGTCATTCATGTCATAAGTAATTGGAGCATCCCTTCTATCTGTTATTTGAGCATTTAACTCCTTTACTTTTCTTATTTTTCCCTTGTATTCTTCTACCATGTTATAGTAGGGATTCCTCGGTGAGGGTGTTACACTGAAAATGTTTGAAGCATTTGATTCTGATAAAAGTTCTATGCAACTATCCAAATCATATTCATTTTTTAAAGGAGTCGCCACACCCAGATCGATAATTATATCATATCTAACCATATGATTATCGGTTACCCATTTGGTAGCATGTTTTATAACCTCAATTCGAGGTATTTTATCATCTGCTAAATAAGATGGTCTTTTAAATTCTACTCTAAAACCATGCTTCTTTACTACTTTAATAATCTCATCACTATCGGTAGATATAATATAGTAATCCACATATTTTGAATTTTTTATAATATCAAGTGTATGGCATATCAATGGCTTTCCGCCGAGAAGTCGTATGTTTTTATTT
>Ga0180433_10005175_pt1 | contig 17788 bp, 24 predicted proteins | sample SS_ome_8_FD_132980 | JGI IMG/M metagenome (GOLD analysis project Ga0180433, IMG submission 132980) | Hypersaline lake sediment archaeal communities from the Salton Sea, California, USA - SS_1_D_1 metaG | ecosystem: Environmental > Aquatic > Non-marine Saline and Alkaline > Hypersaline >... | reverse complement strand
TTGCCGTGCCAGATGAGCATCTCAAACGGGAACATCAGGATGACGGTGCCCTTGCGGGTCACACCGCAGTGCGCGTTTATCTTCCGCCAGACGTCGTAGCTCTCGGGCATGTAGCAGCCGGTCTGGTGAAGCATCACGCCGCGGACCACGTTCTTGCCATCGCCGGTCCAGGCTCGGTTCACACCGAAGTACTTCTTGACCGGGGTCCAGATGCCGCGGCCGTCGATGACCTTGATGCCGTCGCGCTCGTACTCCTTCGGCGCGTTCGGGTCTGCGATGTCGAGCGCCTTGAAGATCGCTGTCCAGGTCGCAGGACCAACGATGCCGTCCTCGACGAGCCCCAGCTTCTTCTGAACGAGTAGCGCGAGGTTGTGGCTGTCCTCCCCGAACCAGCCGTCGTTGCCGAACCTGCCTCCGTTCGTTTCGAGCCAGTTGATGTCGCTGACGACTTGCTCGCCGAACTCCTGGAAGCGCTGAACGGCGATGCCGCGCATCATCTCGCCCGTCTTGTTCCAGCGTAGTGTCTCCATGTTCAAACCTCCGGTTCACAGTTGTAGTAGGACAACGCGATGTCGCCGTCGCCCTCGCTCGGTTTATCAGCTTCAAAGGAGGCGAGGAACTGCTCCGCGATGGTCATCACGCTCGGCGGGTCGCCCACCTGGATCTGGGCGAGGTAGTAGCGCTGCCCAACCTGCTCCTGGTCGATCATCGCCATCCGCACCTGTACACCCAGCTCCTCGCGGACGAGGTCTGCCATCGCAATGAGCAGCCACTTCACCTCGTTCCAGCGCAGCTGCCCGGTCGCCCAGCCAGCGCGCATCTTGTTCACGATGAGCTGCATCTGCCTGACCGCGCGCTGGCGCGCGTAGTCGCCGTCTTGTTTCGGCGCGTAAGGCTTCCGCTTTATGCGCTCGCGACGTGCGCGCCTTCCGGCCATACGATCACCCCCAGTGTTCCGTCCTGGTCGAACCCGACCAAGATGCGCAGCTCGCCCGCGAAGGGAGACTGCTCTACGATGTCGTCGATGCGCTCGCGGATAGCGAGAAGCTCCCACTCCCTGATGTTCTCCTCGCGCCGCCCGCGGTAGGCGCGAAGCACCTCGCCTACCTTCTGGTTCAGCACTCCCATGTTGTGCTCTTGTAGGATCTGCATTTTTCACCTCGCGTCCCTGAAAGACCCTTCATGCCTTGCCGCGGGTCACCCTTCCGCGGGTCGGCCGAGAGCCCTTCGCATCCGCTTCAGGTCCTCCGCTCGTCTTCGCAGCAGCTTTCGGAGCTGCCCTTCTACCAACACCGTCAGGTGCGTTCCGTCGAGTTGCGCCAGCATTTTCACTTCCTCGTGGATGCCAGCGTCGATGTTGATGGTCTTGGTCGGCTTCGCCATGCTTTGCTCCCTGCTAACCTGCTGGGGTGTAGACTAGCAGGCCTGCGGGGCTGTGTCAATGACGCCTGCAGCTTCGGTGCTGGTGGCTTCGTGTAGCTGTAGATGCGCTTCACGTAGGCCATCGACCACACGCGCCGACAGGACACGCGCCGCAGCCTTCCGCGCCGCTTGACCATCGGGGCCTTGCCGAGCCGCACGCCCTCGCCGAAGCACCAGGCCCGCAGCCAGTAGAGGTTCCTGCTCCGACACTTCGCCGCCTTCTTGTCCAGGAAGCTCTGGGGCGGGTCCTCGATGAAGCGGTGCTTGAAGGTGCAGGTGTTGTAGCGGTGCGGGAGCCACCGCGGACCCTGGTTGTAGACCGAGAGTATGCACCGGAAGAAGTGCTGCCGGTCCGTGAGCCCGCGCCACTTCGACCAGCGGTGCCAGCGCTTGATGCGAGCCAGCCAGGACGCGGTGCAGTACTTCCCCTTGATGTGGTTCAGCTCCTTCATGGTCCACTCCATCGAGAGGGTCGTCGGCGTCTTGCCGCCTGGGGCCTTGCGCTTCCCGCGAAGCATCCGGCAGAGCGACCACTTCTTTCGGTACGACATCCGCAGGCTCGTCAGGTTGATCTGCGTGAGCCCGCAGTCCGCGACGGTTCCGTAGCCGCGCTTCAGCCACCACTTCAGGTCGCTCTCGGTGATCGCGAGGCCGAGCAGTAGATGCGCAGGCATCCAGGTGTTGCCTGGCTTCGACACCACCGCCCGCGCCTCCTTCTCGAGCCGCGCCGTGAGCTTGGCATCGACGTGCTTCATGTGTCCGCGCAAGGCACCGAGCCCTCGCATGAACACCGTGGTGCTCATCGATGCAGGGACTGCGGTCGCGACAGACTTCGCTGCCGGTTCGCGCGCCGCCGCCCGGTTGGAAAACAAGAGCGCCGCCACCACGACGGCAACAGTTACGAGTAGGTTCTTCATGAGTCTCTCCCGTAGCAGCTCTCCCCGGTCCGCAGACCGTAGTCGACCTGCCTCCATAGCTGGTCGCGCCTTTCTCGGTGCGCGCTCGACGAGTAGTAGCAGCCTCGGCAGAGGCCGGTTCGGCTTGTGGCGCTGATGGGTTTGCCGCACTCTTTGCATCGCGGCGCGTTCGCCAGCCGTTCAGCCTTCTGCTTTTTCTTCCTGCACTTCACGCAGAGCGGGTTCCGAGCCCGCGGCGCAAGCAGCTCACCGCAGTCGGCGCACGCCTTCCGCGGTCGTGGTTTGTCCCCTTGCTTCTTCTTGCCGTAGCTCCGACAGCTGCGGCAGAGACCGTCCCTTGAGAAGCGCCCGACTGGGCCATCACACTTTTTGCACTTCATCCCTTTCGTCTCCCCGTCAAAAATCAATCCACCCTCCAGCCGGTCCAGTGATGAGGACCGACTCGGTTTCAAGAGCAGCGCGGAGGTTCCGCACCGCGTTGTCGTAGTTGAACGCCCCGTCCTGAACGGAGGTCAGTTGCTCGACCGCCATGAAGCCAGCGGTGTCCGTGATGGCCAACAGCCCTCGCCGCGCCGCCATCCTCCACACCCCGGCAACCCACTCCGCCTGCTGCGCCCAGCTCGGCTGCCCGGTCTGGTGCCAGCGCTGGTGGGTCTCATGGGTCACCGGGTAGACCAGGAAGTCGTCCGGCTTCGCCCCGGTCCCGACCTGGCTGCCGTAGCGGAAGTGGGCCGCGATGGTTTGGTAAGACCCGTTACAAACGCAAGGGAGGGTCCTGACCCACGAGCGCCACCTGGGGCTGCGCCAGCGCCCAAACCTATCCCACGTGCCCCACAGCCGGCGCGTGTCGCCCGCGCCCGCCCTGGGACGAGCCGTTGCCCCTCCCAGGTCCTCGGCCGCACAGCGGCGCTCTCGTTGGCCCTCGTCAGCCATCACCAGCTCCAGATGGGGCGAATCTCCACCTTGCCCTCCCAGCGGATGACCGCGACCTCGGCTGCCCGGGTCGCCCGCGCAACCCGGATGGGGTGCAGGAGCCAGCGCCAGGTCTTCACCCCGAGCACCGCGTAGAGCATCCCGCCGCGGTCTTCGACGTCCACAGCCTCGATGACGTCCCCGTAGAACTCGGTCGCCCGGTCCACCGCCTGCAGCGCGCCAGGCCACCTCTTCATCGCCCTCATGATTCGTATGCCGCGACCCGTGAGCTTTTCAGTCATCGTCGCCATCACTTTCCGTCGCGAGACGGACGCGCTTCGACACCCACCTCGCAAAGTAGTCGAGCAGAGACGATACCATTTTCAGCTCGTTGTCGCTATCCTCCGTCATGCCGGCCGGCTCAAAGCGCTGGTGCGCGAGCTTCTCCGCGAAGACCGGCCAGGGCACTCCGTATTGCAGCGCGATGCTGATGACGGTCGCTGTCGCGTCAAGCAACGAGCCCACCGTTCCGCCCTCCCTCTCCTGCCGGACGAACACCTCGCCGAGCTTTCCATCCGGGTAGTAGCCGAGCGTGATGTCGTAGCGCTTCGTGCTGTCCTTGCCGTGGATGACCAGGCTCTTTGAAACCGCGGTCCGGTCGGCAGGGAGCTTGAACCGCGGAGGCGCGAAGGGTGGTGACGCCGACTGCGGTTTCAGGATGATGCGCTCGATGTCCAGCAGCGCCTTGTCGACGCCGCTGGTCTCGACGTCCTCGAGAACAGCGCGAAGCATCTCGCGGGTCCTCTTCGGGAATGGTCCCGCCATCATCGCACCAGACCGAGCGGGGTGTCGTTCTCCGCCCAGGTGAACCGAGCGGTCTGCCCGGTGCGCGCCTCGATGGCCTGGATGGCACCGAGGGAGAGGTCGCCGTTCTTGTTGGTCCACTTCGCCGGACCCCAGTCGGTCGGCGCGACGACCACGATCTTGTCGCCGCGGATGACAGCAACGCGGTCGTGGTACGGGCTCGGCCTGGCGTTGCCGCGCCCCCACCGCATCGCGAGGTAGAAGCTCATCGGGTCCAGGCACCAGCTGATGCCGGCGCGCATCGACTTCCCGCAGCAGGTCGTCATCGGCAGCGGGTCCTCCAGGCCCTTGCGGAAGAGCCCGAGGTCCACCAGCTGGGGGTGCTTGTCGTAGAGCGCCTTCACCGTCGGTGGGTAGACCGGGACGAGCGCCTGTCCGTAGCCACGGTCTCCCTCGTCGTCCGGTCCGCCGAACCAGGACACCGCTCCGTCGCGGTTCGGGATGCGCCCGCGCTTCGGATGGATGCCACCGTAGACCATCAGCTTCGAGTCGTTGTCCGGGTATGGGAACGCCGTGCCGGCAGCCCAACCGTACTCGTGCGCCTTCAGGACTTCGCCGCGCGTCTGCGGTCCGACCGCACCATCCACGGTGATGACGCGCCGCTCCTGGAACTCCATCACCGCCGCCTCGGTGCGCCCACCGAACACGTCGTCGATGGGTCCCGGGTCGATGCCGAAGTGCGCAAGTAGCCACTGCAGCTCCTCGACGCCGTCAACGGTTTCGCGTCTTCGCAAGACGCCTGGCTGCTCCGACCAGGCTCTCACCTCGTTGTCAGTCATCGCGTTCATCAGTCCCTCCTTCGGTTGCCGCCGCGATGCCATCCCGCAGCGGCTGAATTGTGTGCTGCGCCATCGGGCAGCGCTCGCAGAACTTGTGGCTGCCCGGTTCCTCTTCGCGCGAGTAGCTGCACCAACGAAAGCAAAACGCCTTCATGGTCTCGACCAGCTGCTCCCGCGTCGTATCGTGTTCTTCGATGGCAGCGAACTCGCCGACGTCCAGCTCGGCAAGAAGCTCGTCGCGCAGGTTCACGATGCCAGCTGCGAACGCCTGTCCCACCGCCCCCTTCGCCTGCAGCTCCGCCCGCTCGGCCTCCGCGTCCGCGATGGTCTTGATGGCCACCAGGAAGCGCTCGACCTCTGCTCGGGTCATCGCTTGCCTCCTTTCGTCCAGTCGATCTGCCGCGGGTCGTCCGGCTCCTTGCCCTGGCGCTTTGGCTTGCGCCCGTTCATCGGCTGCACGAAGTGGATGACGTCGAGCACCTCGTCGACGGTGCGGCACACCGCGACCAGCCACTTCCGGTGCTGCGCCTCGGCGAGCCACTCCTTCTGGGTCTTCTGCAGCCGACCCTTCGGCCCCTTCAGCTCGATGGCGACAGCGGGTCCGCCGTCGTTGCCGGCGCTCCATCGTTCGGCGATGATGATGTCCGCGACGCCAGCCTTCACACCCATCGCCTTGAACTTGCCGGCCTCGGCCTTCGACCGCGCGCCGCCGTTCGGGGTGTGCCACCACCACCATCCGAGCGTATCGAGCAGCTCGGCCACAGCTTTCTGGAGAGCGTCCTCGTGGTAGCTGCGCTTCCCCTTCGTGATTGGTAGCTCAGACGCGCCCAGTCGCGCCACGTGCGTTGCTTTGTGCTTCATGGGACCAACCCCTGCTGCTGCGGAGGCTGGCGCGGTGCTGGCGGCTCAGGGTCGGGAGCCTGCCCTTGCTCTTGCACGATGCCGCCTGCCTCCAGGTCCATCTTGTACAGGTGCATGACCTCGTCGTAGACGCCGCCGACCTGCCCGATGTTCTCCCAGTGGAGAACGATGCGGCCGGTTGGTCCGTTGCGGTTCTTCGCTATCATCGCGTCGAGCTTCCACGGCTTATCGTCGCGCGCAGACTTGTAGTAGTAGGCTGCGCGGTAGAGCAGGAAGATCATGTGGCTGGCCTCCTCGATCTTCCCGCTCTCCTTGAGGTCGCTCATCATCGGCCGCTTGTCTTCGCGCGACTCGACGCCTCGGTTCAGCTGCGACACCAACCAGGTGCAGATCTTCGGGTCCTCCCTGGTGACCTCGCGGATGCCGGACAGGATGGTGTTGATCTCGCCGCGCTCATCGCGCGCTCGACGGTCGCCGACCTTCAGCTCCTGCAGGTGGTCGATGACCACGGTGGTCACACCCTCGCGCGCTTTGTAGCGACGGGTCTGCCGCAGCACGTCCGGGAGGCGATGGCTCTGGTCGTCAATCCAAAGCGGCTGCTGCCTGAGCCAGTCGCGCGCCTCCTTCAGCTGGTCGACCTTCGCCCAGGTCATCCCTTTGCGAGCGATGGCCCAGGCGCTGATGTTCGTGATCAGCGCGAGCAGCCGTTGGGTGACTTCGTCCTCGGTCGCCTCGGTCGAGAACAACAGGATCTTCTCGCCCTTGAGCAGGAGCAGCAGGATGACCCAGAGCACGAACGCGCTCTTGCCCATCCCGGGTCGGCCGGCGACCGTTGCGACGTTGCCGTAGTTGAGAGCGAGCAGCTCGTCGATGGGAGGCAGGCCCAACTCGATCTCGCCGCACTTCACCTCGAGCCCGCGGCTGCGCTTGTACGCAACCTCGACGACGCGCTCTGCCACATCGCCTACGTGCGTCGCGTCCTTCCCGGTGTCCGCCATCGCCAGCTTCGTGACCGACGACTGCAGCCAGGCAAGAAGCTCGCTGCCACGCTTCTCGCTTCCGGTCGCCATCTGAGCAAGCCGTCGGATGTTCCGGTCCAGCGCAGCGTCCTTCACGACCTGCGCGTAGTCGCCGATGCGCTCCGGGTCCTTGCAGAACTTGGTGCAGTCGTGGACGTCGCGAGCAGGCACACCGCTGGCCTGCGCAACGGTCGCGCTGTTGACCTGCTCGTTCTCGAACACCGCCTCGCAGATCGCCTCGTAGGCTTTGCGCCAACGCGCGTCCGAGAAGTGGTTTGTCGAGAGAACGATCTCGTGGAAGGTGTCCTGGTTCAGCAGGATGGCACCGATGACCGCGCGCTCCGCTGCGACCACCTTGCGAGACTCGCTGTTAGCGTTTCGCATCTTCGTCGTCTCCCCAGAGATCAGACGCGTCGTAGCTCACCGCTCGCTTTCGAGAAGCGTGCGGAAGGCGCGGACCGCCTGGTGTTGATGCTCGGCTGAACCACGCGTTCAGGAACCGCTTCACGCCGCGCTTCGTTTTTCGCTTCGACGGGTTCGCAAACCACCAGGCGATGATCTTCCTGCTCTCGCCAACGAGGTCCACGCCCGGGTAGGCAGCGATGAGCACGCGCGCCATCGCCTCCTGGTCATCGAGCATCGTGAAGGGCTCGGCAGCGTCCCAGGCTTCGAGCAGGTCCTGGACCTCGGGCTCGGGTTCGAACAGGCCAGCTCGGTGTAGCCTTCGCCCTGGGCGTTCCCCTTCCCCACTAAGCTCTGAGTCTTGTCTCGATGGCTTATGAAGGGGAGGGCTGGTAGTAGTCCGTTGCAGACTTTCTGGTTGGTCAGCAGTTTTCAGGTTGGGAGTTGTCTGTCTTAATTTCTGAGAATTCTTACCGCGTGCGCGTGCGCGCGTAGTAAGGCCCTGGTCCTTGGGCATGGGTCACCTCCATGCGAAAAGCCGCGTCCCTGATGCGAGCCCCCACCCTGTACCACGCACCAGGGACGACGGGCAAGTTTACTCCGAGGGGGGAGCGTCGTTTTCGGCCGGGTCCTCTGGAGCGTCCATGCCCTCGGGTCCAGCCTCCTTCAGCAGTGCCGCCTTCGCGACCAGCTTCTTCGCGTCGGCCTCCGTCCACTTCTCGCGGTCGCGCTTCTTGGCATCGCCGAGAACCGTAACGACCCAGTCGTAGAAGCGCTTCCCTGCGTCTTCCGGGAGGGCAGCGGTGTCGATGTTCATGGCGTCGCACCAGTCCCTCCACACTCGCGACCGTTGCTCTGGCTCCGCCATCCGCTGACCGCTGCCGCGCGAAACGCCCCCACGCTTTCCGCGGTTGAACTCCGCCGCATCACACCTGTCCTCTTGCACGCCGCCTCCGGTGATCTCACGCAGCTCGTCCCAGCTCAGGTTTCGGATGCCGAGCAGCCGGCAGACACCGTTGACCAGCGCGTTGGTGTAGGCGCTCTGCTGCAGATTGCCCTTGTCGACACGAGCGTTGCTCAGGCGACCGCCGCGCGAGAAAAAGCTATCGCGAGACGTGCAATGCCCCTCGGCAACGATGCTCGCCCAGCGTCCGAGCGACACCTTCAAGCGGCAGGTGTAGTTGACAAACGGGCCGTCGGAGTCTTGCCCGGTCTCGATGGTGTACGGTGGGTCGCAATACTCGATGCGAAGCCCGCAGCGCTTCACCATGTTCTCCGCGCCAGGGCCGGTGAGCCACGGCTTGGTCTTTCCCTTCTCGCCGAGCGCACACCAGTGCCGCGGCTTGGTCTGTCGCAGCGCGAAGCCCGTGACCTGGTCAAGGACCTGGTTCCACTTCTCGATGCGCGCCATCACCTCCTCGGGTTCGAGGTTCTCCATCTCGTAGCTGCGCTCTCCGCTGGTGATGACCGCGGGGCGCGTCCCTACCACTTCGACGCTGTGGTTTTCGATTGGTGCGTCTGGTTGCTTACTCATTGTCGTCCTCCCGTGTTTTTTCGACCGCCTTCAGCGGAAGCAGCGGACGGTCCAGTTTCGTGATCGTCGTGCGAGTGACCTCGTACTCCTCGTCGGTGGCCTTCATCTTGCGGCGCATGTAGGTTGCGTTCTTCGCGGTCCAGAGCCCGCCGATGATGACCTCGCGTCCAAGCGAACGGATGGCAGCCTTCACCGCCTCATCGACCTCCTTGAACCGACGGAACTGGTTCTCCAGCTCGTCGCGCTCATGCATCAGCTCCACGAGCTTCTCGTCCGCGACAACGTCGAGCCCCTCGCCCTGCAGGTCGGGCATGCAAACCATCTTGAGCTTGCAGCGTCCGCACACCGCCTCCTTGTAGTCGATGCGTCCTGGCACCGTTCCGTCCGCGATGTGCTGGTTCACGGTCTTCGCCTTCTCGACGAGGCGCTTCATCTCTGGCTGCACCAGCTCGGCGATGACGGGAACGACGCGGATGCGCCAGAACCACTTGTCGCGGATGACCATCAGGCCGGCGCGCTCGCCGGTCAGGTGCAGGTACATGATCATCTGCCCGACCCACTTGCGCACCATCCAGTTGCGGTTGTTGAGCATATCGTGGAGCCCCTCGATGCCAGGCCTGATGCTGTCGAAGATGGTCCCCTGCGTGCTCTTGATCTCGCCGGGGAGCACCTCGCGGTGTCCAAGCTCGACGCCACCGTCCAGCATCCCGCCGACCTGCAGCTCGTCGTCGTTGAAAGGCCGCTGCGCCCACACCCACTCGATGCCCAGCTCGCGTATCAGCTCGCTGACCGTGGCGCGCTCGATGAGCTTCCCCAGCTCGAAGATAGCCTGCAGCTCTGGCGACGGTGGACGCGCCTCGTCGCCGCGCGTCCTGTCGAGCACCAGGTAACGCGTGCAGGGATGCGCGATCTCGCTCGCGCGGTTCGACCTCGGAGGGAAGACGCGACACTTCTGCTCGAGCGTTCGACGGTACTCGTCCTCGATCCAGGCCGCGACCTCCACCGGGTCCGTGATGTTTCCAGGTAGCATTGTCACCCCTCTCGTAGTAGCTCCGACACCGGGATGCGGAGCGCTTCGGCCAGACGGATGAGCGTTGTCAACCGTGGGCCGTGTTCGCTTTTGAAAAGAGCGGAGTACTGCGTGCGCGTCATCCCGGCTCGCGTCCGCAGCTCCGTTGTCGTGATGCCAAGGGTCGCGATGGTGCGGTCGACGTTGCGACGCAGCAGCGCGCCGATGGCGCTGTCGGTTTCTGGCTTTCGGCTCATATCGCCACCTCGATGATGCGCTCGGCTGCAGCGGACGCGTTCTTCCGCGGGTCGAGCACCAGCACCCGGTCGGCGATCTGGCTGAGCGTGGAGTTGTCCGCGCTCGGCATCCCGTAGTAGCCAGCCGGGAGAATGACGCCGAGGCAGTTGACGCCGCGCTTCTTCCGCCACTCGTTCCACGCCTCCTTCCAGTCGTTCGGCACGCCGCACTCGTCGTCGGTGATCATGATGAGGTCTGCGTCTTCCCACTCGCGGTCGTCGGCGTCGATCATCTCGCGCCCGCGGTTGAAGGGTGCGATCCAGTCGGTGCCGCCGCTGGGCATCAGGTCGATGGTGTCGAGCAGCGCCTTGAGGTCGCCGTTCTCGGTGTACTCGGCTTTGATGCCGTGGTTGTAGACCACGATGTGTGCGGGGCGCTTCTCACGCGCCGCGGTGTTGCGCAGCGCCAGCGCGACCGCCTTCGCCCACTTGTCCTTCTCGCCGCTCATCGAGGAGGAGGCGTCCACCAGGATGACCATCGGCCCCTTGCCCTTGTAGGCTTCGCCCTCGACCTCGTAGATGAGCGCCGCGCCCTCGAAGAGCCGCCGCAGCATATCGAGCCGCAGCGCGCGCCGCCGCAGCCGCATCAGCTCCGTCGGCATCAGCAGGCTCGGGTCGCGCCCGAGGGTCACGTCGACCAGCTCCGCGCCAGCCCGCTCGCAGCTCTCCAACTTCTTCTGCCTGGCGATCATCGTGAACCGCCCAGCCAGCTCGGCGATCTCCGCGAGTCGCTTGTCCTCGCGCAGCCGTTTCGCGAGCGCCAGCATCTCTTTCGAGTGTGCTTGCACGTTCGCTTCGCCGGGTTCGCTGCCCCATCCGCAGCCGAGAGCCGCCATCGCGTTCCGGTCGCGGTTGATGTCGTCGCTTGCCTGCTGGCACGCCTCGCGGAGGGCCTGGCGGATCTTGGAGGGGTCCGGGCCGGCCGGGGGCTCCTTGGGTGGCTGGTCGCCGTCGTTGCCGTCGCTGTCGCCCTGTCCCGGCTCCTGTGGGCCGTTGCCGTCCTGGTCCGGGTCGTTGCCCCCCTCGCCCCCTGCGCCGCCCCCTGCGCCGCCTCCGCCATCCTGGTCGCCGTCGCCCTCCTCCCCGTCCCCGTCTCCATCGTTCTCCCCGGTCTCCTCTGGGTCCAGCGCCGCGTCCAGCTGCTTGCCGAGCGCCACCGCTGCGATGCCGGCGTCGAACCGGATGTCCCGACAGAGGTCTAGCAGCTGGTGGAACTCGGGCAGCGTCGTCGCCGCGTCGTGGACGGTGGTCGCCCAGCGCTTCGGCTTCACGCTCTCGGGAAGCTCGTCGCCGGTGTACAGGCGACCCCAAAGCTCGCGGACCAGAAGTGGCCAGGCCGGTCGCTTCTCGATCCACTCGTCGATGCGCTTGCTCTCCTCGCCCAGCTCCTCGAGCGTGCGCCGCCAGGTGTAGCGCTCCCAGCGGTTCAGCTCATAGGCGAGGTCGCGGTCGCGCGGTGCCTCGTCCCCCGACGCCGGCTCTTGCAAGCCGACGCCGAGGGCGTTCTTGATAGTGCGAGCCAGGCTCATGCGTTCACCACGTCCCGCATGATGCGGATGGCGTCCTTCCGAAGGGTGCTGACATGGGAGCGGATGTCGCGCAGCTTCGGAAGCTCTCCGGGGATGGCCTGGTCTTCGAGCGTCTGGAGGTCGTCGAGCAGCTCGGCGATGCGCTTCTTGGCCTTGCCGGCAGCGGTCGCGACCTTCGCGTCGTTGTTGCCGTCGTGCGACGGGATCTCGCCGATGACCGTCTTGGCGAGGTCGAGCACCTCGATGCCGCGCGCCACGCTTGGTGCGCCGATCTTCAGCGTCCGGCTCAGGATGTCGTGCCGGTCCTTCGGGTCGTACCAGCCGCTGTCCGCGATGAGCGAGAGGTCGGCGGGCTCTACCTCGCTGCGCCCCTCGATGTATGCCTTCGCGCGGAGCAGCTTGACCAGCTGCCGCCAGCGCCGCTCGCTGATGTCATGGCCAGCCGTGGAGAGGTCGTCCCAGACCGCGAGCATCCGGTCGTACATGGCGTCGCTGACCTGCACCGCGTTGACCTCCGCCCGCGCAGCGTCCAGCTCGTCGAGCGTGATGCTCGCCTGGACGCTGGGGTTGCCCTTCATCTTGAGGAGCCGCTCGCGTCCGGTGCGCCCGCGGACGCGGCCGATGACGTAGCGCAGCGCGAAGCGGTCGTAGAGAGCGTCGAGGTCGTTGCTCTCGGGCAGCGAGTTGCTCGCGCCGATGACCATCCGCAGCGGCAGCTTCTTGAGCTTGCCGTCGTGCTCGTAGACCCGCTCGTTGACCGCGCGGAGCAGGCCGTTCAGGATCGGGCTGCTGCCGCGCCAAAGCTCGTCCAAGAAGGCGATGGTCGCGGTGGGTAGGTAGTTTTCGCTGCGGCGCTCGAAGCGCCCCTTGTCGAAGGCCATCAGGTCGATGGGTCCCCAGATCTCGTCTGGCACCGTGGTCTTGGTCAGCAGGACGTTGAAGGTGCGCCCGCCGCGGATGGCCTTGCAGACCGCAGCCGCGAGAGCGCTCTTCCCGGTGCCCGGAGGGCCGAGGAGGAACACGTGCTCGTCGGCGAGCAGCGCTGCCATGATGCCGTCGATGGCGTCGTCGCGGTCGATGAACTGACCGCGTAGCGAGCCGCGCAGGGTTTGAATTGTATCTTGAACCGTCATGGTGTCACCCTCCTGGTTCGGGTTAGGCGTTCGCCTCGTTGAGGGCTGCGACCAACGCAGCCTTGTTCAGTCCGCTGGTGCGGATGCCGTGCTCTCGGGCCTCGCGCCGCAGCTCGGCGACGGTCATCGAGGCGAAGGGGCTGGGGGACGCGGGGCGCGAAGGGGGCGCGGGGCGCGCGGGCTCCTCGTCCTCCTGGGCATCGGCGCTGTGGCCGTTGCCGCCGTTGCCGTTGCTGTCGCCCTGTGCGGGCTCGTCGGCGTCGAACTCCTCCTCGGGGATGTCCTCCCCGCCGATGCCAAGCATGGCCTCGCAGTCGCGAACCAGGCCGTCGATGTCGGCCTGCAGGTCCTCGCTCTCGATGGCCAGGACGTCCGCCATGTTCTCCAGCTCGTCCTTCAGCTCGCGGTAGCTCTCCAGCCGTCCCTCGAGCGTGCCGGTGCGAGGGTTGCGGGAAGCGGTGCGCCAGCGCTGCGCCTCCTTGCGGAGGTCGGCGATCTGCCCCGACACCTGCTCGCGCGCCGCCATGCCGATGGCAGCCTTCGAGTCGTCGACGTCGGGCAGCGGCATCAGGAAGATGGTCGTGCCGACGGTCGCCATCGCGCTCCGCAGCTTGCGAACGTCGTCGGCGCGTGCGGCCGGCAGGTAGTACATGCCGCCGCGGTGCATCCTGATGGAGCCCCAGGTGCCCAGCGCGCTGGTGACGACGTCGCGGATGGCGCGAGCGCTCAGGTGCTGGCTGTGGTGCTCCCACTTGGTGCGAACCACCGTGGCGACGTTGTCATCGGGCTCGTCGAAGAGCACCGGGAAGTTGGCGTCGACCTGATCGGCCATCGCGTCGGGCACCACCTTCAGCCAGGCGAGCCGGTTGATGACGCGGCCGGTGCGGTCGCCGACCTGGATGTCGCCGCTCACCGACATGTCGATGAAGGCGAAGGCAAGGGTCCCGGGGTCGTTGCGGATGACCTTGACCTCCAGGCCGTTGGCGTTCGCCGCGTCGCGGACCGCCGCGCTGAAGGCCGTCTCGGGGTTGATGGTGGGCACGTCGATTTCGGTGAGCCCCTGGTCGTCGAGGGCTGCGCGGAGGGCGTCGGGGGTGACGTTCCCTCCCGCGCGCCAGAGCACCAGGTCTCCGACGTGGTTGGCGTTACGCAGGGCGTTCTGTAGCTCGCGGATCATTGGGCACCTCCCTCACTCTGCTGCTTCTTGCGAACGGTTCGGGCGACCGCCATCGTGCGCTGCCCGATGGTGATCAGCCGCATCATCTCCTCGTCGGTCATCGCGTCGACCCCAGCCACGTCGTTCTCGGTCTTGACGAGGACGGTGCGGATGAGGTCGGCCATCTCGATGTCCGGGGTGTCCGCCATCGCCTCTTTCACGATGGCGGTGACGTAGGTCGGCGCGCTGCGCCGGGTTGCCGCGCGCTGCTCTCGCGCGGCGTCGCTGGCCTGGTCCAAGATGCTGTCGAAGTCCATGTTGCTCCTCCTTGGGCCGGCCCCCTCGGGGGCTCGGCAGGGTTGTGTAGGCACCCAGGAACGTACTCCCCCGGGCGCACGATGTCAACGAAAGAGTGCGCGTTGTGCGCTCTCTGGTTCCCAGTCGGGGATGCCGTCAAGCTCGGCATCGTACTCGCGCCAGTCGTGCTGCTCGGGTTCGACGGCGACCTGGATGCGCTCCAGGCCGACCGCGTCGATGAGCAGCTGGACATCGAGCCCGCGGCTCTCGTAGCCGTACCAGATCGCGGTGAAGTACTCGGCGCTCGGAACACCGCGCGCCGGCTCACCGACCTTGACGTAGGTCCAGCAGCGCAGGGCTCGGCCGCTCGCCAGCCGGACGTTGATGCGGATGCGCTGGTAACAGGTCGGGCAGCCTTCGAAGCGGTCCATCCGGTCCGTCAGCTCCGCGAAGGGTAGCTCGTAGACGACCCCCGCGACCACCTCGCCGTGGCAGCGCTCGATGTCCGCGACGCTGCCTCCCCATCCGCTGCTCCATCCTACGAAGCGCAGCGCCCAGCCGTAGACCATCCCGGTCCCGACCTCGCTCGCGTGAGGGCAGCGGCGCTTCATCTGCTGCAGGTCTAGGTTGCTGCCGTATGCGTAGTAATAGCTCATCGGTGGCCTCCTACCAGTCCCGCCCGGTCGCGGCCTTGTACTCGGCCCAGTCGCCGCTGGGGATGTGGCTCCCGACCCGGTGCCCGGGGAGCAGGATGTAGGTCCAGGCGACGGTGCCGCGCCCCTCGCCGTTGGTCGGCCGCAGCGCGATGCGCCGCCGCTGGTAGAAGCGCCCGTTGCTCTCCAGCTGGTCGAGCCGCGCCAGGGTCGCCGCGTCGACGTCGTAGACCTCGACCGTGACCGCGGTGCTGCCGCCGTCGAGCATCCCGGGGAAGCCTCCGCCCGCCATCGCGTGGAGGTCGAAGCTCGGGAGCGTAGCGTAGCGCCCGACGTAGCGCGCGCCGTCGAGGAGGGGGTGGTTGCCGAAGCCCTGGCGAAGCGACCCGTAGACCGCGACACGGTGCGTCTGCGTGGCTCTGTCGGCGTTGGTGGCTGCGTAGGTGGTGGTTTTCATGGTGGCCTCCTTGCCGGGGGGCTTGCGCCCCCCCGGGCTTGTTTTTTTACAGGTTGCTCATGGTGTTGATGTGCTCGGCGATGGCAGCCTCGTCGGCGGTGATCTGCTCCGCGGTGCGGGCGACCGTCGCCTCGCGCTGCGTGCGGCCGTTCTTGAAGCCGCTGTCGCCCTTCAGGTTCCCGAGGAGGTGCTTCCGCGCGGTGGCGAAATGCTCGCCCTTGAGGCCGAGGCCGAGGAGGAAGACCCGCCAGTCGTACTTTGCGGTGGTGGGGTTGTAGGCGCGCTTCGCCTTGCCGCTGGCGCTCCGGGCGTTGATGGCCTTGCAGGCGAGGGCGAGGACCAGCTGGATGTAGGCTTTGACCTTGCCGGCGTGCAGGGTCGCGGCGAACCAGCGGAACTCTACCGTGCCCCGGAAAAATACGTTGTGCAGGTTGATGCCGTGGTAGCGGCTGCTGTCGTAGTGGCTGGGGTGCATGTTCCGGTAGCCGTACCAGGCCTCGCGGAGGCTCTCGATGTCGAGCGCCGCGTAGAGGATGTCCTCTTGCTTGTAGGCGATCTTGAGGAGGTTGGTGAGCGCCTTGGTCGTGAAGGCGTCGGCCCCGATGTGGATGTGGATGCCGCAGCTGCTGTCGACCCGCGCGCCCGCCTTGCGGATGGCCCTTACGACCTCCTGCAGGGTCTCGAGGTCGCTGTAGCGGAGGACCGGGCTTACGACCTCGGCCATCCGGCCGGTGTGGTAGCCGTTGACGCTGCTGTCGCTCATGGCCTTCCAGACCCGCCCGTCGGCCGCGCGTACCTCGTAAGTGTCGTAGCAGCCGCCCGCGTGCTCGATGTGCCCGCCTACGATGCTGCGGATGGCCTGGGCTACGCGCCGCCGCCCGCGCCCGGTGGTCTCGATCTCGATGCCGAAGGTGAGCTGGTTGAATTGGTCGATGATGTTCATGGTGGCCTCCGTGCCGGTTTGCGTTGCGTTGTTGTTTGCTGCGCCGTTCATGCTTGTGTTGTAGCAAAACGTCCGAAGTGTGCAACCCCAGACGAGCACTTTTTTTCGACGTCGTCCGTAAGTCCCCGTCACCATACGAGAACTTTTTTTCAACGTCATGTCGATTTTCCCTTTCGTGTCGATGGTTTGCGCGTCCCGTGTGCCCGAAAAGCCCCCGTTCGGGGTCGCGCCGGGGGGGCTCGTGCTAGTGGCAGGGAAGCCCCTGCCCAGGGCCTTAGCGCAGACGAGCGCCTGAGCGCCCGCCTGAGCGCCGCACGGGGTCCGGGGGGCGACGGGTCGGCCGGGGCCGGTCCCTCGCAGCAGGAGGCGAGCCTGGGCGCGAGAGGGGGCATCCGGCCGCGCCGGTCAGGGAGCCGCGGAGCCCCGGGTCAGGTGATGGTAGGGAGAGGTGGTAGCGTGTGCTACTCGGGGTCAGCGGGAGGAGCGGGGTCGAGGGTCGGGTCGTCGCCGAGGTCGAAGTCGTCGGGGAGCTTCGCTTCGATGGTCCGCTGGTAGACGACCGCCTCTCCCTCGCCGCCTCCGAACGCCACCGAGATGGTGATCGGCTTTCCGCGCAGCTCGGCTGCCTGGTCTTCGCCTGCCTCGATGGCGCTCTTGATGAGGTCTACGAGCGCCGGGATGGCTTCGACGAACACCGCTTTCAAAATCGGAGCCCATTGAATGGCCATGTTGCACCTTGTCCTTTCCGCGCACCGGGGGCGCGCTGCTATTTGCACATCGAGTCGGCGAGCCCCTTCACGACCTTGTAGGTCGGGTCCTCCGACGCCTTGAAAGCGCCCAGCTTGATGCCGCGGTCCACGAGGGGCACGATGCCGCAGACCGCTGGCTTGATGAGCTTCTTCCACGCGTCGACCTTTTTCTTGCAAGCCTCCGCCTCGGCACCCTCCTTTTTCCCGCAGGCCTTCTCGTTCGCTTGCACGTAGTCGAACGCACCGTCCAGTCCGTGGCGCGTCGTGCGCTGCGCGTCCTGGATGGCAGGCAGCACACCTTTGCCGGTCTTCTTGCCCTTCCACTCGCCGGTCCAGGCGACCGAGAACTTCAGCGCCGGCTTGATGCAGGCACCGTACTTCGCCTGATCGAGCTTGCCGTCTTCAACCGCTGTCGATGCCTTGACGCAGCGCTCGTCCTCCGCCTTGAGGTAGCTCTTCACAGAGCGGTCGAACGCTTCCACGAGGCGCGCGAACTTGTTCACGGTGGTGTACGCGGTCGCGAGCCGCTTGTAGGGTGTGTGGGCGCAGCCGTTGCAGCCGGTCGTGACCAGCAGAACGAGCGCCATCAGGAGCAGGGTTACCTTGCGCATTTCTTGTCCTCCTTCTCGCAGCGCTCTAGCCGAGCACCGCGGCGTTGTCGATGTTCAGGATGCTGTAGGTGACTCGAACCATCGCGACCGCGTTGTCGGTGCTGACGTGCGGGTCGACGTAAATCCCGTAGACGTATGAGTCCTTGTCGACGGAGATGGTGCCACCAAGGTTGATGGAGGTCGCGTGCCAGTTGCCAAGGCTCGGGTGCGACGTGACGCCAGGGCCAAGCGCGGTGTCATTGCCG
>Ga0180433_10005174_pt1 | contig 17792 bp, 12 predicted proteins | sample SS_ome_8_FD_132980 | JGI IMG/M metagenome (GOLD analysis project Ga0180433, IMG submission 132980) | Hypersaline lake sediment archaeal communities from the Salton Sea, California, USA - SS_1_D_1 metaG | ecosystem: Environmental > Aquatic > Non-marine Saline and Alkaline > Hypersaline >... | reverse complement strand
TTGAAGCGAGCTAGAATGGATTCCAGTCTTCGAGTAGGAATCGACGTTGGCGGTACTTTCACCGACCTGGTGGCCTTCGACGAGCACAGCGGTGAGACCCTCCTCATCAAGCTACCCTCGACCCCCCGTGACCCCAGCGACGGCGTGATCCAGGCATTCACACACCTCAGCGACAGCAGCCAGGGACAGGTCGCGGTACTTGTGCACGCTTCCACTATCGGCACCAACCTCTTCCTGGGCCAGTTGGGCCTGGACGTTCCCAGGGGAGCGCTGGTAACCACCCGCGGCTTCAGGGACGTGCTGGAGATCGGCCGGCAGAGGCGGGCGGAGCTGTACAACCCCTTCTTCGAAAGACCGCAACCGCTGGTGGAGCGGCATCTGAGGTTCACCGTCAGCGAGAGGATGAGCCACGAGGGGAGAGCCATCACGGCGGTTGACGAGGAGGAGGTGAGAGCCCTCGCCCGTGCTATTGGGGAAGCCAACGTTGAGACGGTGGCGGTGGGCTTCCTCCATGCCTACGCCAACCCGGAGCACGAGCGGAAGGTCAAGGCAATTCTGGAAAGGGAGCTGCCGGGCACCGTCATCGTAGCCTCCCATGAAGTGAATCCCGAGTACCGGGAGTATGAACGCATCAGCACTACCGTGGTCAACAGTCTACTCATACCGGTGGTCTCCAGCTACCTGCAGCGGATCAAGGAGAGGATGAGCGAGGCGGGAGCCACGGCACCTGTTTACATAATGCAGTCGAACGGCGGCCTGGCCGCGGTCGATGTGGCGTCGCGCCTCCCCGTGGCCACCATCGAATCGGGTCCGGCCACCGGCGTTGCAGCCTCCGCCTTCTGGAGCAGAATGCTGAGAATCGATAACGTCCTCAGCTTCGATATGGGCGGGACCACGACCAAGGCAGGAGCGGTCATCGACGGGAGACCGCAGCTCAGAAGTGAGTATGAGATAGGAGGGAACGTCCATGGCGGCCGCATCGTGGGTGGCAGCGGCTATCCCGTACGCTTCCCCTTCATCGACCTCGCCGAGGTGAGCGGCGGCGGGGGGACCATCGCCTGGGTGGAGGGAGGCGATGCGCTGAGAGTAGGCCCGGTGAGCGCCGGGGCCGACCCCGGCCCCGCCTGCTACGGAAAAGGCGGTGAAGACCCCACCGTGACCGACGCCAATCTGATACTGGGCAGGCTCGGCCCCGCCGGCCTCGCCGGCGGCGAGGTGAGAACCCTGCCGGAGCTGGCGGAGAGGGCTATGGAGCGGAAGGTGGCCAGGCCTCTCGGTATTCCCCTGGTCCAGGCCGCCCACGGCGCCCTCGAAATCGTGAACAACCACATGATGCGCGCTTTGAGGCTCGTCTCCATCGAAAGAGGCTACGACCCCAGAGACCTCACCCTTCTCGCCTTCGGCGGTGCCGGCCCCATGCATGGACCCTTCCTCGCCGAAGGGCTGGGCATAGCAGAGGTCCTCGTCCCGCCGAGCGCAGGAGCCTTCTCGGCGCTGGGGCTCATACTGGCCGACTTCCGTCACGACCTCATACAGAGCGTGATGAAGCTCGCCTCCCACATGGACCGCGAGTCGCTGGAAGAGGCCTTCCAGGCTCTTGAAGGGGAGGCGTCGCGACTTCTCTCCGGCGAAGGCTTCGCCGCCGAGCAGACGGTCGTGGAGCGCCAGCTCGACCTGAGGTATCTGGGGCAGTCCTACGAGATCGCGGTACCCGTGCTCCAGACGCTCGAGTCGACCCTGAGCTCGTTCCATCTTCGCCATCGCGAGACCTACGGCTATGCCGCCGAGGCTGAACCCATAGAAGTGGTCAATGCTCGCCTCATCGCCAGCGGCATCACGGCCAAACCACGGTTCGACACGGCCGGGGTGACCGGGGGGACCTCGCCACCCCAGGCCGTTGATAGCCGCCGCGTTTTCTTCCCCGACACGGGCTGGGTGGAGACGGCGGTCTACTCCAGGGACACCCTCCTGCCGGGCAACCGCATTGAAGGCCCTGCCATCATCGAGCAGTACGACGCCACCACCGTTGTCCCGCCGCAGTGGAACGCAGCAGCCGATGAATACCTGAACCTGCGCTTGAGGAGGCGCAACAACTAGATGCGACTCGACCCGATAACCGCCGAGGTAATCAGGAATGCGCTGAGCTACAGCGCCGAGGAGATGGGCATCGCCCTGAGGAACTCCGCCTACTCCCACAACATTAAGGAGCGCATGGACCATTCCTGCGCCCTCCTGTCGCCGCAGGGAAGGCTGCTGGCGCAGGCGGAGCATATCCCGGTTCATCTTGGCTCACTGCCCTGGGGGGTGAAGAACGTCCTGCGGTACTGTCGACGGAAAGGCGAGGTGTGGAAGCAGGACGACATAGTGATGGTCAACGACCCCTACGTCGTGGGCACTCACCTCAGCGACGTGACCCTTGTCAAGCCGATAGTCCTCGATGGCACGCCGGTCGGCTTCAGCGTGAACAAGGCCCACCATGCCGACGTCGGCGGCGATACGCCGGGCAGCCTTTCCTCAGACGCCACGTCGCTCTACCAGGAAGGAGTGGTGATCGCTCCGACGAAGCTGGTAAGCCAGGGCCGTCTCGATGAGGAAGCGCTCGAGGACTTCACCCGCCAGGTGAGAAACCCTGACATCACGCTGGGCGACTTGCGAGCACAGATCGCCGCCGTCAACCTGGGCGAGAGACGGGTTGTCGAACTCGCTCAGAGGTACGGAGCGGGTATGCTGTCCGCCGCCTACGGGGAGATAGTCCGTCACAGCGAACGGGAGATGCGCCGGCGGCTTGAGGTCATCCCCGCGGGCAGCTACACCGCCGAGGACTGCCTGGAGGACATCGGGAACGGCGCAGACCTGACCTGGATTCGAGTGAAGCTGACCAGGGAAGAGAAGCGCCTTGTCGTCGATTTCGCCGGGACCGACCGCCAGGTGAGGGCACCGTTCAATGCCGTATTCGGAGTGACCCTGTCCGCCGCCTATTTCGCTGTCAAGTCGATTGTCGACCCCGAGGCCCCGATGAACGAGGGTGTGCTGCGTCCGGTGAAGGTCCTGGCTCCCCGTGGCAGCCTGGTCAACCCGCGGCGGCCCGCGCCCGTCTCCGGGGGCAATCTGGAGACGTCGCAGCGCATCGCCGACGTCGTTTTCAGAGCGCTGGCGCATGCCGTGCCCCAGCGGGTGCCGGCAGCATCCCACGGCAGCATGAACAACGTCATCGTGGGAGGGTTCGACCCGGCGAGAGAGAGGCAGTGGGTCTTCGTCGAGACCAACGGCGGCGGCTCGGGGGGCTGCCCCGGCAAAGACGGGGTCAGCGGCATCCACTGCAACATGACCAACACCATGAACACCCCCATCGAGGCCATCGAGCAGTACTACCCCATGCTGTTTCAGGAGTACGAGCTGAGACCGGACACCTGCGGCGACGGCAGGTGGAAGGGAGGATGCGGAATCAGACGTTCCTGGACTCTGCTCGGCCCCGCCGCCACCGTCACCATACTGGGAGACAGAAACGCAGTAGGCCCTTGGGGGCTGGACGGCGGCAAGGCGGGGGGCCTCGCCTCCTACCGCGTGAGACGGAAGGACGGCAGCGAGGAGAAGCTGGGGAGCAAGGTCACCTTCGACATCGCCGAAGGCGATACCGTGATAATCGACACACCCGGAGGCGGGGGCTACGGGATGGCGGGGGAGACCGGGAGCTGAACGCTCGGCACGCCTGAGCCCGGACCGGGCTGCTGGCGGTATGGCCCTCGTCGCCGCTCAGCGAGGCGACCCAGGGGACTTGCCCGGTATTCGTCTGCTCGCTACCATGACGTAGCGTCAGCTCAGTATGAGAAAGAGGAGGGTATCATGTCTATCGACCCGGAAGCGCAGGCGCTGCTCGACATGATGACGACCATGGGGGTGCCGCCGCTGAGCAGCATGTTGCTCCACGACGCGCGCAGAATGATGGAGATGACGGGCGGCTTCTTCGGGACGACACCCGAGGCCGTTGCCAACGTTGAAGACCGCGTCATTCCCGGCCCGGCGGGGGAGATCCCGCTGCGCATCTACACGCCGCAGGGCAGCGGGCCTTTTCCCGTGCTGGTCTTCTTCCACGGCGGCGGCTTCATTCTCTGCAGCGTGGAAAGCCACGACGAGCTCTGCCGGGCGCTGGCAAACGCAGCCGCGTGTATGGTGGTCTCGGTCGACTACCGCCTCGCTCCGGAACACAGGTTCCCCGCCGCTCACGACGACTGCTACGCCGCATCCAGGTGGGTCGCCGAGAACGCCGCCGCCATGGGGGGCGACCCCGCTCGCATTGCCGTCGGCGGCGACAGCGCCGGTGGTAACCTGGCGGCGGCAGTGGCGCTCATGGCACGCGACCGCGGCGCTCCTCCACTCACCTATCAGGTGCTGATATACCCGCTCACCGGTTTCGCCTTCGACGAGGCATCGTATGAGGAGAACGCCGGCGGCTACTTCCTCACCACGGACGACGTGCGCTGGTGCATGAGTCTCTACCTGCGGAGCGACGCCGACGCTGAAGACGCCTACGCCTGTCCGCTGCGGGCGAATGACCTCCGCAGCCTGCCGCCGGCACTGGTCATTACCGCCGAGTTCGACCCGCTGCGCGACGAGGGCGAAGCATACGCCACGCGGTTGCGCGCTGCGGGCGTGCCGGTTGCGTGCACCCGCTACGATGGCATGATCCACGGATTCCTCAGCATGCCCTTCGAAAAGGGGAAGCAGGCCAGGGAGGAGGTCGCCGCCGGTCTGCGTGCCGCTTTCGGCACTCAGGGCCAGCCCCCTTCGTTGTGACGGTGACACCGGCCCACAGTCAGCCGGCCTCACGATTGCCCGGCCAGCTTCTTGTTTCTCTGCGTCTCTTTGTTGAGCAGACGCCCTTCATGCTACAATGTCCCTCCACGAGTACTGCCGTGCGATGGACAGCCCGATGACCCTGTTGAGAAGAGCGAACCGTGGCTATCAGGCGAGGGGGTCGACGTCCCTGGCCAGGCGGGGACTTGCCTTCGTCCGATACTGCTTGTTCGACTATCGGAGCTACTACCTCTACACGGAGCCTGTAGGACCTTACGCAGACCTGAACGAGGCCGACTTCTTGCCCAGAGTTGACGGCTTCACCGCCATGATTGTCTCGTCAAACGAAGAGGCGGACGAGCTTGAGGCATGTGGCCTGACGTTCCGGGCGCAGATCCGCAACGCGCGCCGCAGCCTGGACAGCGGCGCAGCAGCGTCCTGCCTCTTTGTGGACAAGAAGCTGGCTCACATCGGCTGGGCTGCCTTCACCAGGGAAGGACAGAAGAGCATTGGCAACCCTCCCTTTAGCGTTGACTACTCGAACCACGAAGCCTGCTCAGGCGGGTCGTGGACCCACCCGGAGTACAGGCGGTTGGGGCTTCAGAGGTACAGCAGGCTTGTGCTGCTCCGCTTCATGCTGCAGAAGGGAATCCGCATCAAGCGAGCTGCGACTGCGAAGAACAACCCCGCGGCCGAAGAGATACGGCGCGAGTATCCGCTGGGGCTGTGGGGTGAAGGACGCTACCTCAGGGTCCTGTGGTGGAAATCGTGGAAGGAAAGGCCCTTGTCCCCTGCACAACTGCAGACCGATGGGGAAGAACATGGCTAGCGCCAGCGACCTGGTCGCCAGAGCGAAGAGCATCTACCGCACCGGGGGCTCGCTGCAACTGGTGAAACGGGGGGCCGCCTTCCTCCGGTGGCGCGTGTTCGAGTATCGCCGCTACTACCTGTATGCCGACCCGATAGACAGCCTCGGAGACCTGAGCGAAGCCGACTTCCTGCCCAGAGTCGGCAGCTTCATCGGCAAGGTCGTCTCATGCAACGAAGAGGCAGACGAGCTGGAGGCGCGTGGCCTGACGTTCCGGGCGCAGGTTCCCAACGCGCGCCGGAGTCTGGACAACGGCGCAGTAGCGTTCTGCGTTTTCGTAGACAACAGGCTGGCCCACGTAGGATGGGCCGCCTTCACCAGGGAAGGGCAGAAGAGCATCGGCGACCCCCCCTACAATGTTGACTTCTCCAACCACGAAGCCTGCTCAGCGGGGTCGTGGACCAATCCCGAGTACAGGCGTTTGAGGCTTCGAAGGTACAGCAGGTTCATGATGCTGCGGTACCTGCTGGAGAATGGAATCCGCACCAAGCGAAGCGCAATCGCCAAGGGTAACACCCCGCCGCAGCAGGGACGGCACGAATACCCCCTGGGGCCGCAGGGCGAAGGCCGCTACCTCAGGGTACTGTGGTGGGAATCGTGGAGGGAGAGGCCCTTGTCAGCTATAGAACTGCAGACAGGGGACCCAGAGCATGGCTGAGTCCAGCGGGCTCGTCGCCAGGGCGAAGAGCATCTACCGCACCGGGGGCCCGCTGCACCTGGTGAAGCGCGGGTTCGCTTTCCTGCTGTGGCGTGTGTTCGAGTACCGCCGCTACTATCTCTATGCCGACCCCATAGACCACCTCCGAGACCTGAGCGAGGCCGACTTTCTACCCAGGGTTGACGGCTTCACCGTAAAGGTCGTCTCCTCGAACGAAGAGGCGGACGAGATGGAGGCCAGCGGCCTGCCGTTCCGGGCGCAGATTGCAGGCGCCGGAGAGAGGGTGGACAAGGGTGCCGTGGCCATACTCATGTTCGTCGAAGAAGAGCTCGTTTACGTCAACTGGGCTGCCCTCACCGAGAAAGCACAGAGGGCCATAGGCGAGCCCCCCTACAGGCTTGGCTTCGCCAGCCGAGAGGCATGCTCCGGGGGGCTGTGGACTCATCCACGCTACCGACGCAGGGGACTACGCAGGTACGGCAGGTTCTTGCTGCTTCGGTTCCTGCTGGAGAATGGAATCCGCACCAGGCGAACCGCAATCGCGAAGGGCAACGTCGTTGCGCAGCAGGGACGGCACGAGTATCCCCGAGGGCCACAGGGCGAAGGCCGCTACCTCCGGGTCCTGTGGTGGAAGTCGTGGAAAGAGAGGCCGTTGAGCTGAATCCGGCGATGCCCGGCCAAGCAGTATCTGGAAGCTGCAGCTACGTGGCCTTCGAGCGCGGCGAGCGCATGGCTCCCAGGAACCGTCCCTTGAGGCCGTGTACGTACCATCGCAGGTAAGCCGGCAGCCACTTCATCAGCTTGAATCGCGATTCGCCGGCCACCCTGTCCCGCCAGCACGAGGGGACCTCGGTGACCCTGTACCCCCTGAGGAACGCCTTGATGGTCACCTCCATGCCAATCTCAAACCCCCGGCTGCTCTCTATGCGGATGCTGTCGAGCACCGACTTGCGGTACATCTTGAAGCTATTGGTGATGTCGTGCGTCGGTATCCCGGTCAGCGCGTGGAATGATACCCCCGCGGCTCTGGATAGAAACCTCTTCGTTCTTGGCCCGCCTGTTTGACCTCCGCCCTTCATGTACCTCGAGCCACACACTATGTCGTACCCCTCATCGATGTGGTGCATCATCGCGTCGACTACCGACAGGTCGTCGGAGGTATCCGCCATGGTAACCAGGACCACCCCACCCTCCACGGCATCGAAGCCGGTCCTGATGGCGTTCAACGCCCCTGCCCCATAGCGGTTCTTCACCAGCGAGACGTGGTCTGCACGGCGTTCTTGAACGAAAGCGTCCACTGCGGGAACCGTGCTGTCCCCATCGAAATCGTACACAATGAGGACTCGATGAGGCGTCAGTACCCGGTCCTCGATTGCGGCGAGAGTCCTCGTGATGTTCTCCCCCTCGTTGTAGGCGGGGATCACGATGTGCAGCGCTTCAGACATCATATGCCGCCGAGTTCTATCTGCTCCCTGACCCAGGGTATCACCTCGTCCAATACGCCCTCCAGCTTCGTTGTGGCCTCAAAACCGAGCAGCCTCTTTGCTTTCTCAACACTGGGCACCCTCCGTTGCACATCATGTTGGTACGGCTCATCCGACACGAAGCTGAACGGCTTGTCCTCCACTATCTTGTCCCAGACCATTTTGGCCAGTTCGAGAACAGTGGTGGGTCGAGCATTGGAGAGGTTGAAGTCCTCGTTTGTCGCCTCTTCCTTCTCCAGGCAGAGCCTGATGCCTCTGGCGACGTCACCGCCGTAGGTGAAGCACCGCACCTGCGTACCATCTCCCAGTATGTGCAGCGGGTCCTGTCCTCTCAGCACCTTCTGCACCAGGTCAGGAACGACGTGGCTCATGGCCAGCCTTATGTTGCCCGACACAACCTCCTTCTCTGATTTCGCTCGCTTCTCACCGATTCCGACCACGTTGAAGGGTCTCGCTATGGTGTAGGGGAGTCGATACTGTTCCCACGCGCCCCTGGCGAAGTACTCGCAGGCAAGCTTCTGAAAGCCGTACGTCGACTTCGGAGGGGGAGACCTCAGCTCCTCGCCTTCCGGGGTTGGATACAGCGATGTGCTCTCGTACACCATCGAGGAGGAAACGACAGTCACCTTCTCAAGCCCCTTGTGAGCGTGTGCCCATAGGGCGGCATCGAAAGCCGCGGCTATGATGCGCTCGTTCTCAGCGACCAGGTCATAGGCGTATTCGTGGAACAGCGGGATGCCTCCAACTACAGCCGCCAGTGCAACAACCTGGTCACAATCCTCGACAAGCTCCTTCAGCAAGCCGACGTCCTTGCCATCGCCTTCGACAAAGCGGTAGGAAGGGTGATTGTCGTAGCTCTTCGCCACCCGTCCGTACTTGGAGTAGTTGTCCAGACCGACAACCGCGTAGTCATTGTGCAGCAGCTCCTCGACGAGATACCCCCCCAGGAAGCCGGCTGCGCCCGTTACCAGTACCTTCACTAGAACTTTCCCCCTTTGCCGAAGAAATTCCACACGTCAACCACCATTTTGTCTTCACTGATGCTCAGGTCTCTGTAGCGCTCGTGCGGCGCACCGACAACGATGACGTCACATGAATCGATGAGTTCTTCAACGCCCACGAAGTAGGGCTCGGTGACGTACGGGTCGGTGCACAGGACCTCCCTCGCCTCGATCTCGAGAATCCTCCTGAGCTTGAATGCGAGAGAATCACGCCCATCGTCGGAGTCAGCCTTGTAGGCCATGCCCAGTATGCCCACCCTCTTGTTGCGCAAGTCCGTCCTCTCCTTCAGCCTCTCGACGATGTAGTTGGGCAACCCCTCGTTCACCAGCATGGCAGCGTGGCCCAGGAAGAAGCTGTTCATGCTGAACGCAGCGAGCTGCATTGTGTCCTTGAACAGACACGGCCCCGCGGTGAGTCCTGCCCTGGCCAGGCTCGCGGCGCGGGGGTACTTGTGTGTCACCGCGTGATGGATCTTGTAGTAGTCCACTCCCCGTTGATGAGCCAGCGTGAAGAACTGATTGGCAATGGAGAACTGGACGTATCTCAAGGCGTTGGTGAACAGCTTGGCCAGCTCAGCCTCCATGGGGTCCACGACTATGATATCCGGGGTCAACAACCTGAAGAGATCGGACACGGCTTCAACACCCTCTTCATCGAACGCACTCACGATCTGGGGCATGGTCTCCAGCTCGGACAGCACCTTGCCCTCGACTACCCTTTCGGGACAGAACGCCACGTGCACCTTCGCGCCTCTGTCCTTCAGGAACTCGTTGATCTTCTCCGCTGTCCCCGGGTACACGGTGCTTCTCAGGACTATGTACTGGCCCTCGGAGAGATAGGGCAGAAGATCGGTGAAGGCGTAGACCATGGCGGAGTACTCCGGGTCCATATGGGCGCCCACCGGCGTGTCTATGCAGCATATCACGAACTTCGAGCGGGAGACCGAGTTCGGGTCGTCGGTTGCCGTCAGGTTCTTGCCGATGGTCTTCTCCAGCAGCTCCTGGCCCCCTTCTTCGAGGAAAGGCAGGACACCGCCCTTGACCGTCTCCAGTCTGTCCCGGTTCAGGTCATAGATGACCACATTGAGTCCTTTGCCGGCGAAAGCGAGGGAGAGGGGCAGTCCCACTCTCCCACATCCGCCAACCGCGCACACATCGTAGGTAAACATGCCGATGGACCTCCTCTTGAATATCCATGTGTCATACACAATGAAGTTGACCACGCCGGCCAGTCCTATTCCCAGGGCCGCGTTGAGTATGGAATGCACGCCGTAGAACTGCAGCAAGGGGTACAGGGCCAGCCGGAGCACTATGGTGATTCCTATGGTCAGGTGGAACTTGAGCACCTGGATGGCGAGCCGCACGCCTGTCTCTCTACGCCTGTCCTTCCACGTGATGGCCCGGCTCATGAAGAAGTTGTATATGATGCTTATCTCCATGCTTATCGCATTGGCCGCGTTCTCTCCAATCGTGGTGTGAAAGCCGAGGTACTGCACCAGAAGGAAAAGCAGAAGCAGGTTCAGCGCCACGGCCGACCCGCTGACCAATATGAACTTGCCCACGGTCAGCTTGCGGTCGCGTGCATAGGAGTAGACACTTCGCGCCACACCGGCGGTGGCCCGTCCGGGGTGGAGGGCGGCAGCCGCATTGTGGAGGCGTCCCGCTGAGGGCGCACGCACTGGCTTGCTCTTGTCCTGGCTCACGGTCCAGGTCATTCTACCATTGTTGCATCGGGGATGACCATCGCCTGAGCACACGGCGGCACCGTGGTCTACCATCTCTCCGCCCCTCCTGGCCCGGGGCCTCACGTCTGACACCGAGAACCGTCTGGTGGTCACGCTCATGGTGGTCGCTCCCGTCACCGGCATCCAATGAACGGACCAACTGGGTCACCGCTCGTTGACACGCAGCCCGGCCTCGTATAGGGTATTCTGGTATGACACTCTAGAGTCAATCAGGGTCAGCGCGGCGCTGGCCGGACTCAGACCTAGAATAGCGTCCACGCACAGAGCAGAGTTGCGGGAAGAAAGGTCACAGGTTCTTGCGCCATCTCAGGGCGAACGTCGCACAACTGTTGAGCTGGAGCGCCGGCGTCATAGAAGCCGTCACCACAAGACTGGTCGGTTCCAGATGGGGACTCCTCCTTCCCCTCCTTCTACTCGCCGCCCTGGCGATACCGCGTCTGGTGATGGTCGCGCCCTGGAGCGACGAGGCATTTGTCGCCAGTCCTGCACTCGACCTGCTCACGAATGGCTCGATGGGAACCCGGGTCTATGCGCCGGGATGCGGACCACAGGGCCTGTCTGACTACACCTACTGGCAGCCGCCCCTCAGTTTCCCGGTGACTGCAGGGTGGTTCGGCGTTTTCGGTGCAGGCCTGTTTCAGCTCAGGGCGCTGTCCATGGTATGGGGCGTCCTCGGGCTGGTGTCGCTCTGGTTCGTTGCCAGGAGCCTCTGCGACAACAACAGAAAGGTGGCTGCAGTCACCGTCATTGTCGTGGCCGTGAGCTTCATCTACGTCAGGGGGTCAGCAGACGGCAGGTTGTGGGACGTCATGTCGGCATCTCTGGCGCTCGCGGCGTATGCGTCCTACCTTGGCTGGAGACAAAGTCACCTGGCGAGAGCTGTGCTGGTCTCGAGCATTCTGGCCACCGGGGCCGCCCTCACTCATCCCCTCGGCATTGTCTCATTCGCCGGCCTCGCCTTCCTGGCAGTGTTCTACGACAGGTCGCGTCTGAGGGTGCGGCACTTCGCCATCTGGGTGCTCCCGCCGGTGGTCGGACTGGCCGGGTGGGGCTTCTACATCATGCGTGATTTCGATCTCTTCGTGACACAGTTCTTCGGCAACACAGTAGCCGTCGAAGGCATGGGGTTCACCTGGCAAGGAATTGTCGCTGAGTTCACGCAGCGCTATGGCTTCAGGCCCTACGTCACCAGCCACGGCACTCTCACCTTCGGCATCCTCCTCTGTGCGATGGTGGCGGGGGTGTTCCTGTCGTGGCGGCAGCGTATGCTGCGCCCGGTGGTTGCACTCTGCATCATTCCCTTTCTGGTACTGCTGTTCCTGGCGGGACACAAGCTGGGCCGGCATCTGATGCACCTCGTGCCGTTGCTTGTCCTTCTGCTGGTGTGCGAGTGGCATATCGCCAGAAAGAGACCGTTGCTGTACGTCGCGGTCGCTTTCCTGCTGGTGATACTGGTAGCGGTATCGCTGAGTGCATCAGTGTTCGATATCCGCAACGGCACTACGTATAGTGAGTATACGGAAGTCATGGAGTACGTGAGCGCGCATTCAGACGAGACGGATGTGGTGTGCGGGGATGCCGCCAATGCCTTCGCCCTGGACTTCGGGCCGAATGTGTTTCACGACCACGCGCTTACCTGCGAGCTGGTCACCGCCGACTTCTTCGTGATAGCGCCGGGGACCAGGGCCTACCTGGAGGGACGCGCGCCGCAGGACTACGCCGCCCTGCAACACAGACTCTCCTCTGACGAGTTCGTCCTGGTGTACAGCAGCGCCGGCTACGAGGTGTACGAGAGACGCGAGTGAGCGTGAGCCCAGCTTCATGCCGCAGCCCTGCGCCGAGGGGCGCTGCCTCAGGGTCCTGTGGTGAAGGTCGTGGAAGGAGAAGCCCTTGCGTACTTCGCAGTGACGGGGAGGGACGGCGGAGGAGAGAAGCTGAGGAGCAAGCTCATCCCCGACGTGGGCGAAGGCGACACGGTCACCATGGAAACGCGGCGGGGCAGGAGCACACGAGGGCAGCACCGCGCGGTGCGTCCGTGGAACTCGGCTGGCGAGCGCCTGGGGCTTAGACCTGGCGCGCGGCCGGACTACCGAGGCCGAAAGGGAGTGCAGAGAGCCAAAAGCACGGCGCGGGATAGTGGGGCGTGGGTGGTGCCGTGGTTGAGGAAGATGCTTTGGGGGAAGGTCATGCCTGCCCCTAATCAGAACCGTGCAGGCGGCTCTCGCCTAGGTGCGTTCCTCGCTTGAAAGCCACCAAGTGATGGCACAGCCTGGACGTGAGCTTTCCCGCATCGAATGTGGGCGTCTGCAGAAGTGTTATGAGCGAGTCTAGCTCTGCCTCGTACTTGGCGTCGCCAGAGATAAGGTATGCATCCGTCAGATACTTGGCTGCTCTTTCAACGTCACCGGCATCCAGTGCCTCCCGCGCCACTACTTCACAGTAGTACTCGGGTAGCTCAGCGGTCTGCGTAAGCATGGCCTCGAACTTGGCTTCGTAGTCAGGCTCAGTGTAGAAGACTGTGAAGTCCCTGACGAAGTTGCTCGGTACGCTGCGACGACGGTCGGCCAGCAAGATCACATGCTTCCCGAAGCCCTCCATGAGGCCCTTCTCCCAGAAGATGTTGCCCAGCGTGGGCGCACGTATTCCTCTAGCGGCGAATCCAACTCCAAAGGAAGAGGCCTGGATGTCGTAGCAGATGCTGCACAGATAGTCTTTCAGCCCAACCAGACTCGGACCCTCCGTGTACGTGAAGCGGTGCCGCTCGAGGAGGTCCTCAACCATCCTCACGACTGGCTTCAGATGCTCTGGCTGCCCTTTGTGGGACGGCATCATGAGAAAGACGTGCCTAGGATGCGGCACGACTCTCCTGGGGCATTCCTCAGCTGTGAGGGGACACAGAATCATCCTCTTACCCTTCTGACGTTCTTCCAGGGCCCTCGCGACTTCTTGTGGGCCAGTATTCTGCCGGTGGTCGTGTCTATCTTGACCCATCTTCCAGTAACCGGGTTTCTTGCTTGAACCCGCTTAGAGATGTTGCCTGCAAGCTTGCCGTTCTTGGTTCTCTTTGCCATGCTAGCTTTCCACCCTTGTGCAGTCACTCCTGCCACCACGAGCAGTTGGAGGCCGAGCGTGGGCCACTGGTGCAGCCAATGCCAAGTCACGCCCAGCCTTCCGCGAGATGGCCTTCACTGCGAGAGGTCTGAAGGACATGCACACGTCTCACAGCCTCAAAGGACAGTTGACAAGAAGGCCACGCTCGTCGCCCCTGGCAGCCAGCCTCCCGCTCCTATCGAAGAAGTGACCAGTTATGTACGTCACGTTGGCGTTCCCTTGAGGACGCGTGTACGTCCTGAGGAGTTCATGTCCCTGCGCATCTCGCACGACTAGCTCGTTGGGCGTGGTTTCAAGCTCGACTGGCTCCGCACCCACAATCTTGTTGTCAATCATGGAGAAGGCAAGGTTTCCTTCGGAATCGAAGATCCTGCACGAGACTGTTGGCTTGTCATGAATCGTTTTCCCTCTGATATAGAAGTCGCGGGGATCGTCTTCATATCCAACCACGAATGGGCCGCTGGTGAGGTTCGTGCCTATGTTGAACAAGTGCATTGTCACCTCCGAACGTCTGAGCGCAGGGGCTATAACATGGGCGAAAGCCTGCTCTGGATTTGCGCCTTCAGCTGCACGATGTCGTCGAATTGGTCAATCCAGTTGTCCTTCGACTGCGTCGTGACATACTCTAGGAAGTCGAATACCCGCTTGTCTTTGGCCCAGAATGGTCTGATGTCTATTCCGCTATCCCTGTTGTGCGAGTATGTGGACTTCTCCAGCCACACATGTCGGCGGACGAATGTGCAGACGGTCCTGTTGGCTTCTAGGGCGCTGTCCAATTCCGCCCACGTAACACTCTTCCCCTTTAGAGCAGGGTTCACGCCATCGTATTCGTCCCCGTAGCGCTCGTCGATAATGAGAACGTAGACGTCACATTCGGCTGCGTTATCGAGACACACGTCATGGGCGTGTTTGCCGGGGGCCTTCCTGAACTTGGGGTCTTCAAAACAGACAAGCTCACAACCGAGAGCAGGTATCAGTTGCCTGAGTTCCGCACGCACGTCCTTCAAGTCACTGCTGGTGGAGCCCAGGAACACCCTCTTGACCGTCTTCGGTGCGACGGCGTCTTGTGTAGGCGCCTCTTGTAGCGGGGCCTCACTCGGCGGCACTGATCCGGCAACCCTGACGCTCTCGACTCGCCTGTGCCCCAGTTGCAGCGTGACCTCCCTGGGCCTGTAGCCGTGGGGTACATCATGGACTCCATAGAATGAGGCGCGTTGTGGGTCATCTTCGGTGCCTGTAGCTTCGGTCAAAGGAATATCGAAGTAGCGTCGCCCTTCGTCAGACTCACCAAGGTAGCGCAGTCCGGGTGAAAGATGAAGAAGAGACTCAGGAAGCTGCACAAGGCACCGCAACAACTTGCCGTCCTCAAGCTCTGCCTCCAGCTTGATGGGCAACTTGAGGGCAGCCCACAAGGCGCGCCAGTGATTGCTGGGGCCGAGTCTGACGCCTATAAGGTGCACTGCAGCATCAGACATTGAGGGAAAGTCGAAGTTGCCCCTAGCGAATTCGTGTTCCATCGGGGTGGCGTACTCTTTGAGAAGTTGATCGCCGTCGGTGAACACGCCTCGCAGGAAGAGCTTGGGCCAAGGGTCAACGTACTTGTCAAGCTCGTGCGGGTATCCCGGGTTTGCATCGGAGCTATAGATGCCAGCTTGGGAGAACTCGAAGTTCTCGAATGACAGTCTGGTGTCCGCTATGGGGAGCACCTTCTTGTCAACGATATACCGCATTATGGTCCAGACGTGGCTCGATCCCACGGAGACCTTGAAGATACGGAGTCCCTGAGGCAAATCGGGGGGGCCAAAGAACTGAGCTACAAAAGGTTCATCCTGTGGGCTGTCGCTTGACCACAATTGGAGAGCGGCCGGGTGCAGGAGAACCTGCTGTTGGATTGCGACTCCAACGACAACGATGCTTGGCCAACAAGGAACATAGTTCTTGGCCTCAGTGATTAGCTCGGACGGTCGGACCTCTTCGAACATGGTAACGCGAGGCACTGTTCACCTACAGGGTATTGTAAGGCTATCTACGTGCCTCGTCAACGATAATGCAATGAGGGGTGACAAGGCAAGGCTCGGTTTTGTGAGCATCGGCGGTGTGACGTGGGTGATTCACCAGTACTGTGTGACTCCATCCCAGGAGGGATTGGCATTCAGCAGAAGTTTCTCGCTTTGGGGGCGGGCGGGTAGAGGGTCTCCTGTCGCTGGCGCTCCTCCCGCAGCGGCGCAAGGCGCCGGGCGACGATGTTGATGATCCCCTCACTTATCTGAAGCGTTCCCTCAACCACGATGAGCGGCTCCATCCGGGCCACGTACCTGTACTTGCGGTAGACCGGCGGCTTCAGGATGATGTTGAGCAGCCCCTCCTCGTCCTCGATGGTGAGGAAGACAAACCCCTTGGCAGTCACCGGCGCCTGGCGGCAGACGACGTAGCCGGCGGTGCGCACCGTCGTGCCATTGAACAGCGCCCTCACCTCCGAACTGCGCAGGACGCCGTCATGCGATATGTCGGGCCGCAGCACCTCCATGGGGTGACGCCGCGCCGAAAGCCCCTGCAGCCGGTAGTCCGCCGCTATCTCCTCCAGCGCGGTCATCGCCGGCAGCGGTATCTGGTACTCGGGGAAGTCGAGGGCAAGCTCATCGCGGCCCCGCTGCTCCAGCAGGCCGAGCTGCCACAGGAGCTGCCGCTTCGGCTCTCCGAAGCAGTCCAGCGCCCCCACCAGGATGAGGTTCTCCACCACCTCACGGCTCAGCCCCGCCTTGCGGTACAGCTCTCCAAGCGAAGAGAAGGGGGCCGCCCGGGACTCCTCCAGCCTCCCTATCGCGTCCTCGCCCACGCCCTTGACGTAGCGGAAGCCGAGGCGCACCCTGCCGTCCTCCACGGTGCAGCGCCCCAGACTTTTGTTGATGTGGATAGGTAATACATCGACGCCGTGCCGCCGCGCATCACCGACGATAACCTCCGGCGTGTAGAAGCCCATGGGCTGGTTGTTGAGGAGGGCAGCATAGAACTCCGGAGCGAAATGGCATTTGAGCCAGGCGGACTCGTAGGCCAGCAGAGCAAAGCCGGCGGCGTGGCTCTTGCAGAAGCCGTACTCGGCAAAGCCCTTGAGCTGGTCGAACACCTCCACCGCGGTCTTCTCCCGCACCCCGTTCTCTCTCGCCCCTTCGAGAAAGCGCCGCTTCAACTCCTCCATGGCCTGGCGGGAGCGCTTGCGGCTCATCGCCCGCCGCAGCGAGTCGGCCTCACCCGGGCTGAACCCGGCCACCGCCACGGCAACCTTTATCACCTGCTCCTGGAACAGGATCACCCCCAGGGTCTCCTCCAGGATTGGCTTGAGCCGCTTCAATGGATAGGTGACCTTCTCCTCGCCGCGACGGCGGCGGATGTAGGGGTGCACCATGTTGCCCTGAATGGGGCCGGGGCGGATGATGGCCACCTCCACCGTGAGGTCCTCCACCGAACGCGGCCTGGTCTTGGGAAGGGTCTGCATCTGCGCCCGGCTCTCCACCTGAAACACCCCCAGGGTGTCGGCGTCGCCGATCATGTCGTACACCGCGGCGTCATCGTGGGGTATCCGGTCCAGGTCGATGGTGATACCCCGGCTCTTCTCGATAAGCTCCTTCGCCTCCTGCACCAGGGAGAGCATCCGCAGGCCGAGGAGGTCGACCTTGACCAGGCCGGCGTCGTCCACGGCGTCCTTGTCCCACTGGCAGACGACCCTCCCCGGCATGGCGGCCCGCTCCAGCGGGACGATGTCGGTGAGGGGACAGGAGGTAATGAGCATGCCGCCCACGTGTATCGACAGGTGCCGCGGGAAGCTGGCAATCTCTTGACATAACGATAGGAACTGCCGCCAGGTCATCGAGGTAATATAGGAACGGAACTGCTCCAGCTCCACCAGGTCCTCCTCTATATCGGCCCGGTAGGAGCCCACCGCCTTGGCCATCCCGTCGAGAACGTGGGAGGGGAGACCCAGGGCCTTGCCCACCTCGCGGATAGCATTGCGGGCCTTGAAGGTGACATAGGTACACACCATGGCGGTATGCTCCTCCCCGTACTTCCCGCAGACGTACTGGATGAGCTGCTCGCGGTGGTTGGTGGAGATGTCGATATCGATGTCGGGGATGG
>Ga0180433_10005173_pt1 | contig 17802 bp, 19 predicted proteins | sample SS_ome_8_FD_132980 | JGI IMG/M metagenome (GOLD analysis project Ga0180433, IMG submission 132980) | Hypersaline lake sediment archaeal communities from the Salton Sea, California, USA - SS_1_D_1 metaG | ecosystem: Environmental > Aquatic > Non-marine Saline and Alkaline > Hypersaline >... | reverse complement strand
TCTATTATCAATCAGGGACCCGTTTTTTCTGCTATCCCCTGTTGCAGGAACTTCCTGTGATGGCTGTTTTGCCCATCAGCCATCCCGATTCGTTTAATGATGTTCAGTCAGTCTTGATCAGGCTCAAAAATAAGCAAATAAATCAAATCATGTATTTCCAAAGGTAAAATCCTGTATATGGTGCCGGTCAAAGACGGCCAGGACGCTTTGACCGGCCTCATACCCGCAAGCCTGGTCAATCCAGCGACAGTCTACGGGAGAAATACCATCAAAGGTCCCGGCGCTGTTCAGCTAGCCCGCCGCCTTTATTTCCTTGGCATTTTCCCACAGGCCATGAATGTTACAAAACGACGCGGCATAAAGGGTCCCCGATTTCTTGATCTTCAATGAGGCTGTCGCTGCATGATGCGTGTAAACCGGTCCCGTATCCGGGCTGTCCACGGATTCCCCATGAGCGGCAAACTGGTAGTCGCCGACCTCATAGGCGAACTTGTCCCCTTCAGGCTTGAAATAGAGTCGTATCCACCTGATATGGTGTTCCGTGGTGTTCGGATGAGCCACTTCGGCACCAATGGAGACTTTCACATCAAAGACCTCGTCCGCCCTTACCTCATCAGGACATTCAATCACCGGAACATGTTTTTCACTTTTCCAGTCCGCCGTTTGGTACAAATCTCCCATGTTGGTCATGGTGAATCCTCCTTTCTTGTCATCAAAAAGTTTCTTCCTTAATCCTGTGGTTACAGGTCTTCTCTTTCTTGGCTTCTTTCGGTCATCTCCTTTTCGTAGGTTCTCTGTTGTTCCGCCTCCCGGATTGTTTCTTCTCCGCCTGGCTCAGGCGCCATCACCTCGGCGGGGGGCGCTTCGGGAGTCAACTCTTCTTCATTGCCACACCCTTGAACAAAAGAGGTTAACATTAGTGCAAAACAGGCAATCACAATCCAATATTTAGGCTGTTTCATTCTCTCTTACCCCCTTTCCCATGTTTCATGTAAAGCGGTAAATCCTCCGCCAATTAAGCTGCTGCCTCTTGCCTACGCCGTATTTAGAAATTTTTTCCTGACCCGCAAAATGCCTCTTTAAGCCGCTTCGGCACTGGAATCTTGTTCATTTAGACCCAACACACGGTTAACTTCATCGTAGTCCAGTGTTTCGTGCTCAAGCAAGGCATCAGCCAGCCGGTCCAGATGCTCTCGATGACTCTTCAAGAGACTCTCAGCCTTCGCCTCCATCTCTTGAGTCATTCTTTGAACCTCTTCATCGATGAGCCGGGCAGTATGCTCGCTGAAGTCTTTGGGTTCCGCCATTTCTCTTCCCAGAAAAGGGTGAGGTTCGCCCTGCCGAAAGGTCACCGGTCCAAGCTTTTCACTCATACCCCACTGACAGATCATGCGACGGGCAAGCTGCGTCGCCTTTTTGAGGTCGTCTCCTCCACCCGAGGTCACCTCATTGAAGACTACTTTTTCCGCTGCCCGTCCACCCAGCATGATGGCGATACGATTCAGAAGGTATTTTCGACCCAGATTGTGCCGATCTTCTTCGGGCAACTGTTCCGTCGCCCCCAAGGAACGTCCCCGGGGAATGATGGTGACCTTTTTCAGCGGATCAGCACCCGGAAGTAACTTGGCAACAAGGGCATGACCGGCCTCGTGATAGGCGATGCTCTTTTTTTCTTCGTCATTGACAAGATCTTCCCGTTCTATACCCATGCGAATCTTGTCCACCGCCTGTTCGAAGTCCTCCGCCTCAACGTGTTTCTTCTCTTTACGGGCAGCCAGCAGGGCCGCTTCATTGACCAAATTCTTAAGGTCGGCGCCGGAAAACCCGGCCGTCCTTGCTGCAATAGATTCCAACTCAACATCATCAGACAATCGAACCTGCTTAACATGGACTTCGAGGATCTCCTTGCGCGCCTTTCTTTGAGGAAGCTCGAGGGTTATCTGCCGGTCAAACCGGCCGGGTCTGATCAACGCCGGGTCTAGAACGTCGGGACGATTGGTGGCTGCAAGGACCACCACTGACTCATGAGGAGAAAACCCGTCCATTTCAGCAAGAATCTGGTTCAACGTCTGTTCCCGCTCATCGTGTCCGCCTCCGAGACCTGTGCCCCGCACCCGACCGATAGAATCGATTTCGTCGATGAAAATGACAGCCGGGGCATCCTTTTTCGCCTTTTTAAACATATCCCTGACCCGAGACGCTCCCACCCCAACAAACATCTCGATAAACTCTGAACCGCTGATACTGTAAAAAGGCACATCAGCTTCTCCGGCGGTGGCTCGGGCAAGCAGTGTCTTTCCGGTGCCTGGGGGACCGACTAGAAGTATTCCTTTGGGCAGTTCTCCACCCAGATCTCTGACCTTGGCCGGATCCTTTAGATAGTCGACGACCTCGTATAGCTCCTTTTTGGCATTGGGCAATCCCGCGACATCCTGATAGCCTATGCTCACTGTCGATTTGTTATAGAGCTTGGCCTTTGATTTACCGAATCCGAATATACCCCCCGGGCCTCCCATACCTCCCATACGCTCCTGCATCTTTTTGCTGGTATACACAAAAAAGCCGATGATCAGGATCCAGGGAAGCAAACTCACCAATAAGCTCCAAAACCAGGAACCTTCCTTTTGCTCGACTTTCACATCCACCCCTTTGTTCTCGAGTAAGCCCATAAGATCAAGATCCTCGAAAGAGGGGAGGATCGTTTGGAAAATTTTATACGCCGGCAGATCTTTCCGAGATGCATTCGATGCTGACCCTGGTTTGACGGCCTCTTTGAAGGCCCCCCGCACCTCATTGCCCTTGACTGTGATTTCTGAAACGTTCCCCTGCCGTACCCTGTTTTTGAAATCCGTGTAGGAGATCTTGAGGGTGTCGGACGGCCCATAAGCCCTGAAGAGATAGGACATCAAGAACCATATAAAGACCAACCACAGGATCAACCTCCAATTTGGTGACCGGCTTGGCGGCTGCTTTGTTTCAGATTTCATAGGTAACCTCCGACGCCAGGCCTCTGGCTATCTATTGCTTTGACCAATGTCTTCACTTTCACTTTCTCCGTGGCATCCGGGCCTCTGGGTTATGAATTTAGCCGTCGATCATGATCTTACCCATATATGGTATGGCACTCTTTTAAATTCATGAAACCATGTATTCTGAATAAAAAACCCATGTATTGCAGCATCAATGAATGTGAATTCGCCTAATGGGCTCACACCGTGAGTCGTCAAACTCTCGAAGAAAAAGAAGCGCTAGCACCGGAGCCGAGGTCAAGGTCTCATCCTAAATACTCTCTATAGATGCGGTGAGGTCACGTTTTGCCAGCTGCCCCAGACATCTCCCGCTTCTTGAAAATGGTCACGGCGCGACGCCAATGGCTTTGGACAACGACCCATGTATGATTTGCACTTCTTCAACTTATTCTAGGGACACGACACTAGGTGAATATGGTTGATAACAAGACGGCCAAAACTCCGTTGAGGAAGATTCCGTCGAAAGTCCCTGCGCCCCCGATAGAAGCCACAGGAGCCCCTAGATCTTTTATTTTCTTCAAGTTGAGAATGTCAGCGCCGATTAGTGTGCCCAAGGTCCCTGAAATGTAGGCGACCGTGGGGGCATGACTCCAGGCAATGATCATGGATCCTAATGCCGCGAGTATGGGGGGCAAGAAGGCCGGCAGTGCGATCCCCACGCCTGGCACCGGCTTTGCCGCCCGATAGGAAACGAAGCTGATGAAGAGTGTTGCCAAGACAGCCGGTCCCCACAGGTTGGTTTTGGCAACAAGATAGAGAGAAAGCAGGGTCGGAATCACCGCGCCGCCCACATTGATCGCCAAAATGGTCTCCTTCTTCTTCCATGTCGGCACCCGGTACCTGAAACCAAAGAAGCCGATCCTGGTTTCGTTGGTCATAATCTCTTGAGGTATCCGTTTTACAGGGATGTTGATAAAGCTGCCGATCAGGATGGCAAGCAATGCTGCGAAGACATACTGGTTGGGCACGCCGATTTCTGCAAAAGCCAGAGCGATCAAATTGATCTGGACCATGACAAAGAAAAGGACGATCCAGAAGAAGATGATGATGAAGAGAATAAATGTGAAGGGATTATAAATCATGCCTGAGTCTCCAATCTGTTCCGTTGGCAAAACAAATAGGGATCTTTATCCTATTCCGGAATGTTCCAACCTTTTTCTCTTTTCGACTGGCGCAATGCCTCATTGACTCGTTTTTCCGCTTTCGTGCAAAACTGCTGTAGGTGAAAAAGCGACTGTCCGAGATCTATCACACGATCTTCGTCCTTGCTGTTGATCACGTCATCTAGGAAAGCATTTAGATCACTGAGAATGGTCTCAAAACGTTTTTCCAAGGTCCTCCTCCCCACAAATCACAAAGGCGTTTTCAATCCCGCTGGCTGTTTCTGCTTGCCACCCAGCGTCGGCCCACCTTCTTGCATTGACCGTCTTCGGATTTCATGAGACGATGCACGCACCTCCTATTCAGAGCACGGACTATGCTTCTTCATGTCCAAAACATAGTAGTAGACTGACAGTGCAGCTCTGACACCATCGCCGGCTGCAATGTTATTTTGTTTGAAAGGATCGGCAGTCACGTCTCCAGCTGCAAATATCCCGTCCTTGGAGGTGCGCGCCGTTCGATGGTCAATGACAATCTCGCCATTCTCATTGATTTCAACCAGACCTTGCAGGAATTCGGAGTTTGGAACCGAGCCGATCTCCACAAAGACCCCCTTGACTGACATGTCCTTTGTCTCACCGGTTTCGCTGTTTCTGTAAGACAATCCAGAGACGGACTGATCGCCCGTAATTTTTTCCACTTCCACACTGCCAATGATGGAAACCTTCGAGGCTTTCTCTACCTTTTCTCGCGTCACTGGGTCGCCTTCCAGAGGATCACGCCAGAGGAGGTAGATTTTCCTGGCATAGGCCATCAGATCAATGACCGTTTCAAAAGCGGCATTGCCACCACCGACGACCGCCACATCTTCATCCTGAAACAAGGGGGCATCGCAGGTGGAACAAAAGGCAACGCCTTTGCCGTCAAACTCGTCTTCCCCAGGCACATTCAAACGCCGACGACGGGCCCCTGAAGCAACGATGAGGGTTTTTGACCGATAGACGGCGTCTTTGTCGGTGGACACCTCGAATGTGCATTCCGGGGCCTCTTTTACGCCTACCACTCTCTGGGGCATGTTGATCTCCACACCTTCTTGCCTTCGAACATGTTCTTCAAGCTTCTGAGCCAGGGCTTCCCCAGTGATCGTCTTTTCCCCTATCCAGTTTTCAATGCTACTGGAAACAGCCGACTGGCCTCCGAAACTTTCTGTAAGCATCAAGGTCTTCAGTTTCTTTCGTCCTGCATAGACCGCAGCGGCCGCACCGGCCGGTCCCCCCCCAATGATGGTGGTGTCATATAGGTCATGGGCCACAACGTATCTCCTTTCCAACGGAGTCTATGGCGTTTTGTCCATACAAGGGTCTTTTCCCCAATTTCCAAGTCGATTCTTGAGAGCTTTATAACCTTGTCTCGCTCTTTGGCTCGCCTTTTCCACCTTTTATTTTATTGGTAAAGTAGATGAATCATGCTCTCAGATAAATAGATTGCATCATGTATTTTAGTCCCTCCCATCCAGTAGAGTCCTCCGATGTTGCTGGAACGGTCACCATTTACGTTCCCATCGCATTGTCTCAGCTGGTATCGGACCTGGGGGCAATACCAGCGAAATATCCCCGAAATATATTCTATCAGTCGGGTTCGCAAAACCTTGGCTACGTGGAAAGTTCGGCAAAACCAGCCTCACCACGGGCCATCTTGAATGAATCTCGGTGCGGAACTCGGAGGTGAGATACAGCTGTTGGTCACACCATATAAGTGTTTTACCCTATTGTGCGACCGTATTCCATGTGGCACGCTCCGGCATAAGCTGAACCGTTGACGTTTGAGATTTTGACTGGACTGCATTGCGAAGACGTGAAAGGAGGGGCCCTAAATGATCGCCAAAACGACCACCCGTGTGCCTGAGCACACACCGATTTATTTGAACGAGCGTATACGTCATAAGACAAAAGACAATATCGCCCGCTACGGTAAGGGTGCCGCTACCATTGGAGAACGCTTGGAGCAACTGGATCATGAATGGGATATTGAGCGCACCCTGGAAGCAAACGCCTCTATCTTAGTGGTCTTCGGTACTCTTCTTGGCGTTTTGGTGAGTCCGTGGTTTTATGTTGTGCCCTTTCTTGTGGGGTTTTTTTTACTTCAACATGCCATTCAGGGCTGGTGCCCACCCTTGCGCCTCTTTCGTCGGATGGGGTTCCGGACTCATGCCGAAATTGCTTCAGAATACTACGCCTTGCGGAGCATGCGAGGAGACTTTGGTCATCTCCATGTGACATCGGACAAGACAGCCAGCCCCACTGCCGAAGATGCCTATGTGCTCTTTAGGTGGGTTGGGCAAGAAGACCCAAACCTGCGCCGAAAATCATGCACGGTGGTTGAAGCGAGGAGATGGCATGCTGACAAATAGAATCACGGTTTGTTCTGTCCATTTGCTGGTCCTGGCGGTTCTATGGCTCCTCTGCGAGACGATGGTTTTGGCGACAGAAGAAGACAAGAAAGGTTCAAGAGCCCCCGAAGAGAGCAGAACAGAACAAGAACCCCTAAAAACCTCTAAAACAGCCCACAGGATCACTATTGATGGCCGGCAGTTGACGTACTCCGCCATTGCAGGTGAAATTCTCGTTCAGCTAAAGGAGGAAAGTGCCAAGGGACGGATCTTCTATGTAGCCTATGAACTGGAGGGGAACAAGAACCTGGAAAGGCCTTTGACGTTTGCTTTCAACGGAGGGCCTGGCGCGGCTTCGGTGTGGCTGCACCTGGGAGGCGTTGGCCCCAAACGCATTGTTTTATCCGAGGGGGGGCGAGCACTGTCACCTCCTGTCAGGTATAAAGACAATCCCTATTCATGGCTGAGCTTCACGGATCTTGTCTTCATAGATCCGGTCGGAACAGGCTTCAGCCGCAGTGAAGCGCATGACGAGAAAAAGGACAAGGCCTTTTACGGCGTGGAGCAGGATATAGAAGCCATTGCCGAATTCATTCGATTGTATTTGAGTAAAAATGGGCGATGGAGGTCTCCGAAGTTTCTTGTGGGCGAAAGCTATGGAACAACCAGGGCATCAGGACTGGCATGGCGCCTGCATGAAAGATATGGCATTGACTTGAATGCCATGGTGTTGATCTCTCCAGTTCTGGATTTTCAGACTATCCTTTTCCATCCCACCAGTGATTTACCATATGCACTTTTTCTTCCCACTTATTGCGCTACAGCTTGGCGGCATGGCCTTCTTTCAAAGAGGCTGCAGGCAAAAAAGCTATCAGAACTCCTTGATGACGTTGAAGCATTCTGTCTAAACGATTACAGCGTCTTATTGGCCAAGGGGGATACCTTAGACCCCAGAGAAGAGGCAAGGCTTTCAAAACAGTTACATGAATACACGAGTTTGCCACCTGCATTGTTCAAGGAACGTCACTTCCGAATGGATTGGAGGCTCTTTACAAAAAGCCTTCTCAAGAAGAAAGGCTTGCTTATCGGAAGAATGAATAGCTCCATAATTGGGCTCAGCCTTGACCCCACAGATCCTGATCCCCAGTATGATCCTTCTTTAGACACATTGTACGGCCCATTTTCGAGCGCCGTGAATGCTTATGTTCGCGAGGATTTGAAGCTGCAGTCCGAACGCTTCTATGAGTTTTTAAACCCTGACGTCAGTAAAAAGTGGGATTGGAGCTCGGGCCTAACCCTAGACCAAGGATTTGTCGACCTTTCTTACACACTCAAGAAGCTTATCACCATCAGGAAAAGCATGAAAGTCTTTGTCGCACGTGGCATATATGATCTAGCTACACCTTATTTTGCTTCAACATACACGCTGCAACAGATGTGGCTTGGCGATGCCGGGTCCAATATTGTGGTCAAGGACTACAATGCGGGGCATATGATATACACGGACAAGGACGCATTGATATCTCTGTTTCAGGATGTCAGGAATTTTTTTGGCGAAACACTAAAAAGTTCAGCCCATTGAGGGGAAAAGGGATCGGCCTGCACAAAACCACAGTGATATGGCTGAGTCGCTTAATGCAGATGGCCGTAGATTCGGAAAGAACCAGGATACAACCACGCCGGTGATCTGCGATGCAGAAAGGAGGATGCACCTATCCCTTTGCTGGAATTTGCCAGTCCTCGATTCTCAATCGCTGTTCCGGCACCCCCACGTCAGCGAGCATTTCCCTCACCGATTTAACCATGGGGGGTGGCCCGCACACATACCAAAGCTTCTTTTTTGGGCTCTCCACGTGATTCAGGATGGCATCTTTGTTCAGCCGGCCTCGAATCCCCTTCCACTGCGCGGGAATACGCTTCGTCAAAGAGTGGGTGACCGTGATGTTCTCTCTTTGGCCCAGCGCCTCCAGCTCATCTTTGTAGATGATGTCATCTATGGTCTTGTTGCTATAAAGCAGTATGATCCTATTAGGCATATTTCGCGAGGCCGCAAATCTCATCGCCGACATAAAAGGCGTAATGCCTGAGCCTCCTGCCACAAAAACGACATCGTCTTTGACCGATTCATCGAAGTTTAATTGCTCTCCAAAAGGACCCTTAAGACGCAGTTTATCACCTGGGTGCATATTATGCATGGCCGTGGTAAACGCCCCCATCCGCTTCACCGTGAGCTCGATGTACTCATCTTCGGGAATACTAACAAAGGTGAAAGGCCGCCACTCCTCTTGAAATCCTTTGTTTTCGGGCATAGAGACCATGCAGTACTGACCAGGGGCAAAGGCTATCCGCTTCGCGACTTCAATGACAAAGGTCTTCACATCATGGGCCTCATCTCTTGTTTCTGCAATATGTCCTTCGGATTCCAGCATGTTCAACCCTCCTAGCTCTCTTTGGCCCTCTTGAACCGAATGTCGACTGGCCAAAAGAACGATGCCCTGTCCAGGCTCAAGTTTACAGGAAAAAGGTTCGGAAATATGTGTCATAGGATGCTCGGGGGAAAGATCTACAAAGGGTGCCCCGGTCTGGACCCATTTCTTGAGACTATTTGTGTAAAATGGGCGCTGAAAGGGGTTGATAAAAATCCAGCTGAAACCCATTTCAGAGGCTCTGCCCAAATGGTTTTTCCAGTTGGAGAACTGTCCGGCCATGAGAGGAAACAAGTTGTATATGATCATTTTCTTAGGTTTCACGAAAAGAATCGTCGAAGTGCAAGGGTGATCAACCTATAAACACTGGAAGATATCTCGCAATGTGGCGCTTATCTCAATATTTGATCAAAATAATCCCATGGGGCAGATCACATATCCACTATTGCCAGATTGCTGATGACCTCCACAACACCGTAAGTATAACGGGCGACATCATGAAGGACTCGCAAGACTTTTCCGTTTGGAACTGTTCCAGAAAGCGTAACAATTCGCTTTTGTACCTTGACGTCTATAACATTAATGTCCACATCCTTAGTTCGGATTACAGCCGCAATGATATCCTCGGCAATTTTCTCATCAGTGAAATCCTGTGCCGGGACAATGGCGAGTTCGTTGGTGACCCCCACTACGCCAGCCACATTCGACGAAAGCTCTTCGGCTCGCATTTTTTCCATGAATCCTCGGACAGACCCCTCAAGAGAGACCCACCCGGCGGATACTGACACATCAATTTTCGAGGCGTCAATACCCGAAGACCAAGTAAAAATATTTTTTATGCGTGACTGAATCTCGCTATCATTTCCAACCTCGATAAGATACTGGACATTCAGGTTATTCTCTACCGACCTCACCCCATACACAACAGATGCATCAATGGCTGCAGCTTTTTTCGCTATCAAATCGGACACCGAACCTGAGAGCGTAACAACACCATTGTTGACAGTCACCTGGATATCCGATGCATCGACGCGGCTATCCCAGTAAAGCTGGTTAACAACATCCTTCTTAACGGTTTCATCTCTTGTTGCCATGCTTCCACGCTTTTCTTTTTCTCTTCGACTTTCTATGGCAAGCTCATAGATCTCCTAGTTTTAACAGCCGGGCGGCTTTCTTTAGGCATAGGAAATACCATCTACTCCCAGTATTTCGGCCTGCCGTAAAAGTCATACAGCCTTACTTCGAACTCTCGGTTCACTGGTGCCGAAGGGTCATACTTCGGGCTGTCCTTGACCTCTTGTTTCGTAACGACGACACTTACCTTCCTATCCAGCCAGCTTACCGACTGGACCCAAGCCGGCGATAGCAAAACCTTTGCACCTGGCAGCCAATTTCGGGTGTCTACTACTACATAACGAATGGTCCACGTCTCATCATCAAAAATGAAGTCCTTCACATGGCCGATCTCGCCGTCCGTAGCGTCAATGTGGTAGCCCTTCACCTCTTTCGTCGCACGCAGATGCCTGTCCACATCGTCGGCTCCCCCTTCAGAGGTTTCCTCAAGTTGCTTCTGGATGAAAAGTGCATTTGGATAGTCTTCCGTTCCCCAAACACCGGGTCCTGCCCAATAATGGGGCCACCCGTAATACCGAGTCCACCGGCCTTCATGTTGTCTGCTGACCGGCGCATCTTCATCAAGCCCCGGTGCTTCTTCTATTTGCTTCTTGGTCAAGCGAACCGGGAACACCTGGGAAGCCCAATCGGGCTCACCCAGTGAGATTGGGGATACGAGGACTTTTCTGCCAGGTAGCCACTTTCCCGTATCCGCCACCATGTATCGAATAGTCCAGAACTGGTCATCAAAAAGAAAATCCTTACACCGGCCAATCTGGCCGTCTTTGGGCTCAAGGACATAGTAATAGAGTTCGTTGACACTGCGCAGCATATTCTGATTCCCCCTTTCAGGTTAAGATAGTTTTCTTGTCATCCTTCCAAGCCTTGCTTATAGCCCTGTTTGAAATCTGCTTTGGCTTTGGCCATGCCTTCTTTCAAGGCACGCCATCCTGTTTCCATGCCCGACTTGATATCCTCCCATGAATCTTCCTTTGCTCCCTTGATCTTTGTCAGCCTTTGTCGTGTCTCCTCCATCATCTTACGAACTTCTTTGATCCGCTTATCATATTGAATCTTCGCATCCGATTCATTCTTCCTCAGCTCGGCCTCCAATTTGTCCAAATCAGCATTCCATGCATCAAGCTGGGCCTTTGCCTTTTCAATATAGGCATCTCTCGTTGACATCACTATTCCTCCTTTCTTTGTTGGTCTTAACGTTGAGAAAATCTACGGCGACGCATTGATAAGAAGCACAGGACAATCCGCGAGCCTGGTGACCTTTTCGGCAACCGACCCGAACATGACCCTTCGCCAACCTGAAGCACCATGCGTCGCAATGACGATAATATCTGCATTTTCACTTTTCGCCACATTCACAATCTCATCGGCAGCACCTCCCACGACAACCATTTGATGAAAGGTGATACCTGTCATCGTCTTGTCAACAATTTCCTGTAGTCGTGTCCTGGCGAAAGTTTCCATTTCCTTGTGGTACGAAGGCAGGTCAAACCGGGTAGCCTGCGGCACGACAGCCAAAGGATGGACAACGTGAAGGAGAATCACTTCACCAGAAAAGTGCAAAGCCAACTCGGTTGCGGGCTTTAAGGCCTTGCTGGATGCTTCACTAAAGTCGGTCGGACATAGAATCTTATTAAAGGGTAACATCTGTATACCTCCTTCTCCGTGGGTGCTTTTCGTAGCCGGTTCATTTTTTAAGGGCTCATTTGGTCACTCCGTTTGGACTGGCAGAGCGAGGGGTTTTGGGCAGGGTGAAAAAGAAAGTTGCCCCCTGCCCCTTTTTAGACTCCACCCAAACCCTGCCGCCATGATTCTCTACAACTCTTTTGACAATCGGAAGTCCTAGCCCTGTTCCCTCTTTGTGGTCTTCATTCCTTACCTGTTCAAAGGCCTCAAATATTTTTTGATGATTCTTTGGATCAATGCCGATGCCATTGTCCTTCACGCAAAGCTCATGCACCTCCCCTTTGTCCCTATATCCGATTTCAATCCTAGGCTCTTTAGCATTTTCCGTGAATTTGATCGCATTTACGAGGAGGTTCTCAAAGACCTGGCGAATCCTTTGCGCATCACAACGCACGGTGGTAAGGTTCTCTGCCACAACAAGCTCAATGCCCTTGTTTTCGCATCTCGCCTCCACAGTTAAGCTCACTTCTCTTAATAACTCTGGCAACGAAACATCCTGAAGGTCTGGTTCCACTCGTCCGATGCTTGACAGGGCAAGCAGGTCAGACACCAACGCCTCCATGTGACGGGCACTTGCCTGTATCTGATCAAGATAACGTCTGCCCTCTTCTGCCAATTGGCTTTGGTGCTTCTTCGTGAGTCGAGAGACAAACCCTTGGATCGCTATAATCGGGTTTTTCAGGTCGTGAGAAACAATGCGAACAAAATTCTTAAGATCCTCATTCATCTTTCGCAGTTCTTCTTCGGCTCGTTTCTGCCCGGTTACGTCCACAATGTTGCCCAATATTGCCGGTTTTCCTTTATACTGTATATGCGTATTTCTCCTCCTCACCCAAATGACTTCATTCTTTTTGGTCAAGCCCCTGGCATCATATTCAGCTGGCGCCTCTGCACCGCTCAACCTTTCCCCCCGTCTTTTGTCGGTCAACTCCCGGTCGTCAGGATGAACTAGTTTCCTGCTCGCGATGCCTATCAACTCTTCTAGTGGGTAGCCGTAGATCTCCGCAAACCTCTGGTTAGCAAACACTATTTTGCCGCCTTGGTCGATGTATATACCCGTCAAGGAGTTCTCAACCACTAGGCTATACCTTTGTTCGCTTTTACGTAGTTCTTCCTGAGCGATCTGGCACTTGGTTCCCTCCTCTGCTAACTCTTTAACCTTTCTTTCGAGGTCCTCATAGCTTGGTCTTGTTGACATGCGCCTGTTCCCTCCGGAAGCTTGCCTTCTTTTTTTTATTATTGGGCCACCCCTTTGCATCAGTAAATACAGGATATCCTGTATGTTGTGATGCGAAATCATGTATAGAAAGGGCATTGGGCGATAGATCAACAAGGTGGGCACTCATGATCCGATCCATTGCGTTATTCTCCGGTCCGTGTTGAGTGTTTGATGCCATAACACAGTGAGCTAGTGTCCATTCATAAATGGCATCTTTGGGCCCGATGCGGTCTTCTGGGTTCCGCCCTCAACATAGCGCGCTGCGACGCCTGCGACTAAAAACCCTTGTGCGGCCTTGCCTTAGACCAAAATCTACCATTTTTGAATGAACACCTTGTAGTGATCAACCGGGCTATCTTGATTCGGGTGGCCCGCATTCGTGGATGGGTACGATCCAGATGTGCCCTCTCCCGACTTTTCCGGACGCACATCTGGACTTACCATGGGCAACGCACTATGTTTAAATACTGTGGATATTAGCAAAAAAATGGCTTGCTTTACCGTTGCTTCCTACAACGTTCACCGATGTGTAGGCCTCGATGGGCACCGTGACACTCAGCGCACGGTTAGGGTCATTCAAGAACTCGGGGCCAGAATAATCGGACTCCAAGAGGTTGACTCTCACACAGAAGACGGGATATCTGAATTTGATAGACTTGCCACTGCGACGGGGCTTACAGCTATTCCCGGCCCCACGATTTATCGGGAAGATAGCCACTACGGAAATGTTTTGCTTGTCGATTGTCATGTGACAGATGTCAAGCACATCAACCTAAGCATCCCCGGACGGGAGCCACGCGGTGCCATAGATGCGCAGTTGAATATCCATGGCCTGGCGGTCCGGGTGCTCGTCACCCACCTTGGTCTGAGCATGCGCGAGCGCCGGCATCAAGTCAGGTGCCTCGTGCATCATCTTTCGTCCAGAGTTGATGATTTGGTGATCGTATTAGGTGACATCAATGAGTGGATGTCACTGCGCTATCCTATCCGCTCGCTTCATCGGTGTCTTGGTAAATCACCAGCTAGACGAACCTTCCCTTCATCGTCCCCCTTGCTCCCGCTCGATCGCATCTGGGTCCGGCCACGAGACGCGATGGCAGCTATTAGGGTTCATGAGAGCCCGCTGGCTCGGATTGCCTCAGATCATCTTCCGCTAAAGGCGGATATAGCATGGCGTGCTAAGCCGCGTGCGAAGGGCTATGCTTGACTGGGCTGCTCTGAAAATGCACGTGTTATGGCTAAAACGATTGCTGGGCAAGCCATTACAAGGAGGGGTTCGTCTTGACACATGGTGTCTTTCGAATGTATGATTTTACCGATCTTATGCGCACATGCGTCAGGAGCGGGACAAGGGTCGCTAAGATTTTTCATGCCATGAGCCCGCGAGATTGCTGAAGGGGACCAAGGTGGATCAAAAAAAGCAGACAACTCCAAAACAGAATTCGCAGGGACTGTTGGAGGAACTGGACGGGTCCCGTCAGACACAGTTAGCAGTGCAGGCGCTTATCGATACGGCTCCGGTAGGCATTGCTTTAATCAACAACCAGGCGATAGCCTGGGCTGATCAGACCATGCATAACATGCTTGGCTATGAGGCAGATTTGTTACCACACACAAGTTTGCAGACTATTTGTGCCGGCCCTGAAGAGTTTGACCGTTTTTGCGATGCGGTCCATGCTGCAAGCAAGTCCTCTGAAATCATACATAGAGATGTCCGCTTTGTTGCCAAAGACGGTGGAATCATACATTGTTATACCCGATCGCGGTTACTCGATCTTGGTAATCCCTCCAAAGGGATCATTCTTGCCGCCATGAACATCAACGAACTTAAAGGTCTGCGTAAAAAGGTTAATGAATCAAAGACACACATCCGAAGGCTTTCTTCAAAGCTTCTTCAAGCCCAAGAAAACGAACGAAGAATTGTAGCCAAGGATCTGCATGACGGAATTGGGGGGAAGATTGCCGGCATTAAGTACATGGTCGAAAAGACTCTGAAGGAGCCGGGCACGCCCCCCTCAACGAGGTGTTCATTGGAGCCGATTTTGTCCCTGGTTGAAAAGACCATTGACGAAATCCGCACCATTAGCAAGGGCCTTTGGCCGTCCGCGCTTGATGACCTCGGAATCTTGAGAGCTCTTGCCGGACTAGTTAGAGAATTTCGCACAGTTTATTCAGGTATTCACATTGAAGTGCAACCCAATATCCACGAAGAAGATGAAATACCAGAAGATTTGAAGATTATTATTTACCGGGTGGTGCAGGAAGCTTTGAATAATGTTGTCAAGCACAGTAATGCATCGTTTGCGCGAGTCCTTTTGACCAAGACAGGGAACGGCATAGAGGTTTTTGTTGAAGACGATGGCAAAGGGTTTCATGTTGACCAATGCATTTCACCAGAGACAGAGGGACATTGTTATGGCCTTGAGGCCATGAGGGAGCGGGTGGAACTTTCTAGGGGAACATTTTCAATCTGGTCAACCAAGGGGAAAGGCACTTCCATCAGAGCTTTTTGGTCGGTCTAATACTCTATTACGTAAAATGAATGCCCAACTTTTGTCCTATTTTCCTCCAGCCCAGTCCAATAGGTATCACAGCACCTCCATCAACTCATCAATCGCCTTTCGAACTACTTGGGCACTTTCTCTGAGCGCTGTCTTTTCGCCCTGGTCTAACGGCAGGGGAAATGTGGCCAAAACGCCGTCTCCTCCTACCAAACGAGGCAACGAGATACACACGTCTTTGACACCTGCCACCTCATCAGCGGGCGTGGACACCGTCAAGATAGACCGTTGATCGTGTAGGATGACATCAACGATCTTGGCCAGAGCACTGCCGATCCCGTAGTAGGTCGCCCCTTTTCCTTCTATGATGGTATAAGCCGCATGTCTTACTAGATCATCGATGTCTCTTTTTGCTTTGGCATCCAGACACACGTTATGCTCGGCGCAGAAGCCATCCAGTGTTGCAGCACCAACTCTCGCCGAAGCCCAGCTCAGCACCTCAGAATCGCCATGCTCTCCAATCACATAGGCATGTACGTGTTGGGGATCGACACCTATTTTTTCTCCGAGAAGGGCACGAAACCTCGCCGTATCCAGTGTGGTCCCCGATCCGATGATTTTCGTTCGGGCCAAACCGGAGCGAGATGCGTAATAAGCTGCCAGATGAGTCATGATGTCCACAGGATTGGTGGCGACAACCAGAAGCCCTTCTGGTACATATTCTAAAATGCTGGGAACGACCTCTTTGAAAACCGCTGCGTTTCTTTCCAACAAATCCAGGCGACTCTCCCCCTCCTTTTGGGAAACTCCCGCGCAAATAATGACCAGCCGGCTTCCCCGAAGGTCCGAGTATTCTCCGGCTCGAATAAGCAGAGGATCGGCAAAAGGAACCGCATGCACAATGTCTTCCGATTCCGCCACACAGCGCTTATGGTTCTTGTCCACAAGCACAATTTCCCGGCCAATCCCTCTCATCACCATGGCATAGGCTGCCGTGGCACCCACCATACCGCTGCCGACGATACCGATCTTCATTTCGTTAGCCCTCCTTTCCTATTATGAAGACAAGGGACCAGAAGTGTATCTTAAACGAAATCTTCCACTCTGTCCCTCCTTGTACCAATATACACCACTTTCCCGAAATTGATTTACCCCGACCGCAGCAACAAAACCCCTGACAAAAGAGCATATAGACTGTGGTTCAAATGCAATCGCCCCATGGCATCCCCATTTTTAAGGCATGGTGTTTGTCACGTAAATAGGTCGAATCATGTATATGTAATCCGGCATTTTCGTATGAAACACAATCCGTCCGCTTTCCCGCGCGCCCTGCTGTCAACAATACAGGATTTCCCTTATTAACTTCGCCCCTTTGCCTCCTACCTTAGACAAAAATATAAGCGCTTAAAGATTTGGGTGATCCCATACAACGTCACAACATAATCGGTCAGGCGGGCTGATGGATACTAATAGAGACAAGAGCTGCCGCGGTAACAAATCTCATGATGGATGAGCCCTTGAAAAGCTTGGAGCCTAGTGTGGGTCAACCCGTACGAAAGCGTTTGAGATTAAGAGACGAATTTGTTCTTGCGCTCTTGCCTACGGCCACCGTCCTCCTGGTTTTCCTCATGGTGGAGTCTTTTGTCCGGCAACGCTTTTTGTTTGCCTCTCTGGCGGCGAGTGCCTTCCTCGTCTTTACGAACCGTCTTTGACGGACAGGGCATCAAACTCATTGCCAAAGATACCTACCAGGCTGTCGAGGGTTTCAATCCCGACACCTCTTTTTTTATACTTAACGCATCCAACGTTCTAAAGGATACGAAGCTGATGGTGGACCTTCCACACAGGTTTCACAAGCCAGCAGGTTGTAGACCCATGTGGCTCCCCCTTGAAAGGCATTTTCGGCGGCGATCTGGTATTCGGGCCATGAATCCACCTTACCCGTCAAGGTAACGGCCCCCTTTTCCACGGTCACGTTGATATCGTCTGAATCGACAAAGGGACTCCACCACAGTTCTCTCTTCACCGACTCCTTGATCTGCTCATCGCTCTTGAGTGTTTTTCTTTCCTCATAGTCAGTGTATCCGTAGGCGTACCAGTCATCCAAATATGGATTGTATACCAGAGGCATATCATCCCTCACCGTGATATGGTTTATGACCATGAGTACTCCCTTTATTCCAGACGCCAGATCACCGGCGACAGCCCGTTGAGCATGGGTGTCAACGGTCCCGGAAAGGGTGACCACACCCTGACGGTTTGTGACGTCCACATCATAAAGATCCACGTAGGGGCTCCGCCTCAGAGCAGCCCTCACTTT
>Ga0180433_10005170_pt1 | contig 17805 bp, 16 predicted proteins | sample SS_ome_8_FD_132980 | JGI IMG/M metagenome (GOLD analysis project Ga0180433, IMG submission 132980) | Hypersaline lake sediment archaeal communities from the Salton Sea, California, USA - SS_1_D_1 metaG | ecosystem: Environmental > Aquatic > Non-marine Saline and Alkaline > Hypersaline >... | reverse complement strand
TTCGATACGCCCTTCAAAAGGGCTCTCAGGGCGAACGGAGGGGAAGAGGATATTGTCTTGGAAGGCTTAAGCAAACTTGCATGATTATGCTTTATTTGAGGGCTTTTAGATGCGATAGCCCTGTGGAAATATTGACAACACTTTCTTTATTTCTTTATTTATGGTATAATTAAGTTAATATAGAACTTTTAAGTATGAGAGGACAATTATGAGTACAAATAAAAGTATGGGATCTAAAATTGATCTATCTCGATTAACAATCGATATCCCTAAAAAGACCCACAAGCGCCTTAAAGCAATGGCTGCCCTTAAGGGAAAAAGTATGCGAGAATATGTTAGTGATTTAATCACACAAGATGTATATAAAAAAATTCCCAATGAGGAAACACTCAAAGCAATTGCTGCTGTGGAAAAAAGCAAAGACCTTGTTGAATCAAAAAATGCACAAGAACTTTTTGATAAACTGGACATTTATTAGAGACTAAAAAGCTCCCCCATCTCCAACTTATATACGCAATCCATGCTTTGGGCTACATACGGGTCGTGTGAACTGATAATTACTCCCATGTCCCACTTTTCTCTGCAAGACAAAAGTAAGTCAACTATAACTTTTCCTGTTTTTATATCTAAATTACCAGTTGGTTCATCTGCTAATAAAAATTTTGGTTTATTAAAAAGCGCCCGGGCCAAAGCAACTCTCTGCTGCTGGCCGCCAGAAAGCTCCTGGGGGACAGATAAAGCTTTTTCTTCAATTCCTACGTCTTTTAACAAAGATAAAGCTCTCTCTTTACAGACAGAGTAAGATTTGCCTGCAATCATACCGGGAATCATAATATTTTCTAGTACAGAAAGTTCTGAAATTAAGTATGGTGCTTGAAACATAAGCCCAATGGTTTTGTTTAAAAATGTTTCTTTTTGGGTTTTACTTAAAAAGAAAATATTTTTGTTATCAAACCATACGGACCCTGAGCTGGGATTATCAAGACCAGCCAAAAGATGTAAAAGGGTAGATTTTCCCGTTCCTGAAACACCCGTTATCGCATATGTTTTTTTAGAGTCAAATTCTACGTTGATACCATCCAGAACAGTAAGTTCTTTTTCCCCTTGAGCAAAGCATTTTACAAGCTCTTTCACTAATATTTTCACGATAAAATCTTTCTTTAAAAAGTATAATTTCTAGATCTTTTAATATCTTTTTACCAGTTTTTTGCAAGATTGTACAAGGCTACTCCTTTTACAAAAACATTTTTTTGGTCAATACACAATAACTATTGTTTTTGTATCTAACGCTACGTAAAATTATGATAGGGACACATAAAAAACCATCTTATAGAAATCAAAGGGGGAGAGTATGAAGTCAATTTTAAGTAAGGATCATGTTAAAAACAAGATACCTAAAGCACTTCCAGTGGTTCCAACCATGGATATCGTTGTTTTTCCTGACATGATCGTACCACTACTGGTGTTGGATCCAAAAATAATAAATGGTATCAATAATGCAGTAGAAACATCAAAGCTGGTACTGCTTTTAGCATCAAAAAAACAAACAAACGACGAACTTGATTCAATAGGAACAAAAGATCTATACAATGTAGGAACCGTTGCATCCATAATGAGATTAATAAAAATCCCAGAAGGTGGGATTAAGGTTCTAGTACAAGGTATATGCAAAGCAAAAGTAAACAATCTTTCAACAGAGCAAAATATGCTCAATGCATGCGTAGCAAAAATAGAAGATAGTGAGCAAGAAACCGAAATGGAAATCAAAGCAAGAATAAATAATATAAAAGAACTGGCTGAGCAAATATCTGCCTCAGGGCAAATATTTAGCCCTGATTTTCATCTTATACTTTCTAAAATGAATGAACCTGAAAAAATCTCAGAATTTATCATTTCACACTTAAATTTAGACGTAAAATCTGCACAGGACCTATTGGAAACAACAAAAAAAAGCGAACTTCTTGATAAAGTTTATATATTATTGAGCAAAGAGGTCGAAGTTGCAAACATGCAGGAAAAAATAAAAAGCGATGCACGAGAATCGATAAACCAATCACAAAAAGAATACTATTTACGAGAACAACTAAAAGCAATAAAAAAAGAACTGGGAGAGGACGATCTTGAAGAAATAGACGAGCTTAAACAAAAGCTTTCTGAAATGCCTGTCTCTGATGAAACAAAAAAAGAGGTAATGAGACAAATAAACAGACTTGAGCACACTGTACCCGATTCAATGGAAGCAGCAGTTATTAGAAACTATCTTGACTGGGTATTTGCACTCCCATGGACAAAAGAAACTGAAGATAATCTTGATATAAGCCATGCAAAAAAAGTACTCGATGAAGACCATTATGGCTTAAAAGAAATAAAAGATAGAATACTCGACTTTATCTCAATACGAAAATTAAAAAAAGACAGCAATACACCGATATTGTGTTTTGCAGGTCCTCCTGGCACTGGTAAAACTTCTTTAGGAAAATCAATCGCACGATGTTTAAATGGAGAATATATACGAGTGTCATTAGGTGGCGTCAAAGATGAAGCTGAAATACGGGGACACCGAAGAACCTATGTCGGTGCAATGCCAGGGCGCTTTATTCAGGGAATTAGAAAGGCAGGATCTCGCAACCCAGTCATTGTCATAGACGAACTTGATAAAATCGGAGCAGACTTTAAAGGTGACCCAGCATCTGCAATGCTTGAGGTTCTTGATCCGCAACAAAATAAAGAGTTTTATGATAATTATTTGGGTGTTCCGTTTGATCTATCAAAAGTTATCTTTATAGCAACAGCAAATAACTTAGGCGCAATTTCTGGACCACTAAGAGACAGGATGGAAGTTATAAACCTTTCTGGATACACCATAGAAGAAAAATTAAACATCGCAAAAAAACATCTGGTACAAAAAGCTGTAAAAGATACTGGCATAGAAAACCATAAAATAAAACTTGGTGACGATCTATTAATGGATTTAATTACAAGTTACACCAAGGAAGCTGGGGTAAGACAACTTGATCGAACCATACGAAAACTCTGCTCAAAAGAGGCCCGCTCTCTTGTTGAAAATAACAAACTTGTAGCATTTAACAAAAAGAATGTCGAAAAATATCTTGGACCAAGACTATTTCTTGATGAAGAAGCTCTTACCAAAGATGAAATAGGCGTTACCAATGGACTTGCCTGGACCATGTACGGTGGTGAAATTATAAAAGTCGAAGCAGTATTACTACCAGGAAAAGGTAAACTTATTTTGACAGGGCAACTGGGCAACGTCATGAAAGAGTCGGCACAAGCAGCAATGAGTTATGCACGAGCACATCATAAAGAGTTTGAAATAGATGATAAAATGTTTGACTCTCATGATCTTCACATTCACGTGCCAGCTGGTGCAATACCAAAAGACGGTCCCTCTGCAGGTGTCACCATGCTCACCTCTATTTTATCAGCATTTACTCAAAAACCAATAAGCTCTAAATATGCTATGACCGGAGAAATTAATCTTCGCGGTGACGTAATGCCAATAGGGGGCGTCAAAGAAAAAGTGCTTGCAGCAAAACGAAATAAAGTTCCATTTGTTATCTTACCAGATAAAAACAAGAGTGATCTTATGGAAGAAAAAAAGATAACCAATGGTGTAGATATTATCTGGGTGAATAAAGCAAATGAAGTTATTAGTAAGGTTTTGGGAAAAAAGAAATAATATAATACTATGGCCGGGGTATCCCGGCCATAGTATTATAAAAAAGCGAGGTTAAAATTTTTATGAAAAAAGTTTTGACTATTGGGGGAGCAACTCAAGACATTTTTATCACCTACACAGACCCTCACATGTTACGTCTTTACTCTAAAAAAACAAAACGTGAATATCTCATACTAGAAGAAGGTAGTAAAATAGAAATTAATAATCTCAGTTATTACACTGGAGGTGGTGCTACTAACTCCGCTGTTTCATTTTCACGATTGGGATTTGACGTCTCAACTATTTTCAAAACAGGTAACGACCCACAAGCTGATCAAGTTTTACAAAAGCTAAATTACGAAAAAGTAGACACTACATACACAAAAAAACATGATACCCTACACACAGGCACATCAATAATAATTCCATCACTTGGTCAAGACCGGACTGTACTTGCGTACAGAGGCTCAAATATTGGACTCGAGTTAGATGACATAAACGAAGACATAATAAAAAGCTGTGATCAACTGTATATTACTTCACTGAGTGGAAAATCTTCAAAAATATTACCCCATATTACAAAACTAGCAAAAAAACATAATACCCCTGTTGCAATAAACCCCGGGACTAGCCAACTTGCTGCTGGTGCCAAACAACTAAGACAATCACTCAAAAACATAGACATATTTATTTTAAACAGTAGTGAAGCCAATACATTTATGAAAACGTTATTAGAAATAGATACAAAACTTAAAAAACAACTTAAAACAGCTGACACACCTGTACTTAAAAATGCTCCAGAGTTACTCAAATCCCCCATTACCTATCAAGATATATCTTTTAGCCTGCATAATTACTTTCACCTAGTACTACAAAGAGGCCCCAAAATAGTAGTGGTTACCAATGGAAAAGAGGGGGTGTACGTAGCCACAAATAATACTATATACTTCCATCCAAGCATAAAAACAAAAGAAGTAAGCACTCTTGGTGCTGGTGATTCTTTCGGCTCTTGCTTTGTTGCCAGCTTTCTTATGGGCAAAAACATCAAAGAATCCATTATAAATGGAATTATTAATAGCTCATCTGTCATTAGTTATCTTGACGCAAAAACCGGCCTGCTAACCCGCCAAGAGCTTGAAAAAAGATCAAAAGAACTTACTACAGCGCAAATAAAGACATTTGCGCTCAAAAACTAACCTTTCAAATATAATATTATTTCGCAATTTGCACCCTCTTTACAACATATTCACATTCTGTTAAATTATTCTATAGAATTAGAAAAATTAACTTATTATTTGTGTATTATTTACGCAATAAGTTAACAATTTTATTAACCCCAATAATCCCAGTGGAGGATACTATGAAAAAGAAAGCAATTCTTTCAATATTATTATTAGGCTCAGTTGTAGGGTCTACTGTTAACGTAAATGCCGGCATTTTTGATGAACCGTCAGCTTTTGAGACATTAACTGAAGGTGTAAGAGACTTTGGCGGCACTTTTGTCAAAAATTTTCCTGCTGTCTTTGCAACTACATTTGTAAGTGCAGCAGCCTACTTTTTATCAAGAAGAATTATTGAAAATACATGGACTCATTGTATAGTAACCCCTTATTATAAAACAAAATACAACTTATACCTATGGTACTACACAATACAAGCAAATCGAATAATCAATGATAAAGAATACTTCCAAAAAAAATATGAAAGAGAAGGCGCACAAACTACACTAAGCATTGCAGAAAACATTGCTATAGGTAAACTCTATGACAACATGAAAGCAAAAGATCCAAAGCTAAGGCCAAGCAAAGAAGAAGTGACGGCTATAAATCTCTGCATCCAAGCAGCACAAGGTCTGAATCTTGAAAACATGTTCGAAAAGAAAAGTGGCTAAAAACTTGGAAAAACACGTTAAATGCCTTACCTTAAGTAAATAAACAAAAAAGTAATATATTTTAAAAAATTTAAACAATTTCAAAGGAAAATTATGAAACCCCAAAAAATGATAATATCAATGTTGCTTGCATGCAGCATAATGACAACAAATGTATATCCTATTTTTGGCTGTCTATGGCCAAAGAAGGAATCTCTTTCTGCAAAGGTTTTTAAGACATTCACTAGCCCTAAAAGGTTTGGTAGATTTGTAAAAAGAGTTTGGAAAAAGACTGATAAAATGCTCCCTGCAGCAGTATCTGGAGCTATCCTAGCTGCTCTTATATACGCGTTTATAAAAAAACCAGCTTATGCAGCAGCAGAAGAGGGCGCCAAAAAAATTATCCACTATTTTCCAAAAAGTGTACAAAAATACCTCTTGGATGATAAGGATATAGAGAAAGATTACTATAAAACTAGGGAACCGAAAATAGATCTCGAAAAAGATATAGCAGGAAAACTTCCAAGTCAAATTGTCAGAATGCTCAAAATTCTGAAAAAAAATAAAAAGTTGCCAAAAAAACCATTACTCTTCCACGGACCATCAGGAACAGGTAAAACAACTGTAGCAGAAGGTCTAGCAAAAGAGTTTGGTAAAATTTCAGGAAAACGCATACTGGTAATGAAAGCTGCTGGATCAGACTTCTTGGATAAATATGTAGGTGAAACACCTAAAAAAATAAAAAGAATACTGGTTAAAGCTGAAAAAAATGCCCGAAATTTAACAAAACTAGAAAAAATACAAATTAAAAATCTTTACCTTGGAATATTCAGAAAAACAAGACGTTGGATATTTAGTTGGATGCCATACATAGGGAAAAATTTCCAAGATACAGTGTGTGTTGTAATCATCGATGAGCTCTATAGTATGACCACCGGTAGAACAACTGGTGATCATGGTTATGCAGCAGTAGAAGCCCTTCAAACCGCAATAGACGAATATGTAAATGAAAACCCTAACCTCATTGTAATAGCAACAACAAACTATCCAAAAAAGATGCCTAAACCTACAATAAATCGCTTCAAGAGAATTCTATTCGATAAACCTTCTATTGAGGATATGGGCAAAATATTAAAACTACATACATCAAAAGCATTTAAAGAAGAACATGGGAAAGAGGCTCCTTACAAAAATATCACTAGAGAAAAGTTCCTAGATAACTTAATTAAAGAAGCAGGATATGCAAGATATGGCGATCTTCAGGCACTTGAAGAAGAAGATGAGTTCTTTACTACTATTGCAGCAAAGATAGAACTAGCATATCGAAGACTCTGTGGACAACTAACACAAGTTCTAAAGCGCAGCCTCTCTGACAAAGACCTGCGAGATATAGAGCTAAATAATCGTGACCTGAAAGAAATCGCAAAGTATGCGGTTGACGAAACTTTATTAGATGAAGAAGATAATGCTGAGGAAAATAACGAGAACAATCAAGAAAAAACACCTGAGATGAAACACTTTGAAAGAGCAATTAAGGCGAAAATGCAAGAAACTATTGATGAGTTTACAGCAGAAGATGGCGGAAAAGCTAGAATAATGCACGAAGAAGATATTCTCGATAGGTATATAAGAAAAAATTATCCTGACTTTGACCCTGATACTTTCTTTGACAATAGCGAAGACGAAGATGAAGACAGCGATGATTATGGTAATTATGATGAAGATAATAATTGCGACAACAATTATATCGGCAATTACGACGACACCTATCACAGAAACTATCATTTCAACAATTACAACAGATTGATCGATAGAGATATAGACAGCTATAGTAATTATAATTCTGACAGTGATTCTGATTTCGATGAAGAATTTGGCCCTATACAAATGCAACTTCACAAAAATAAACAACAAAGAACTAGCGAACTAGAGTTAGAAAAATATCCGTTAGAACAAGAAAAACGCAGTTATAAAATGTTGGACGAATAAGTAAACAAAATAAAGATAATAAAAACAGGCACCCGGGGGATTCCCGGGTGCTTTTTAAACAAATATTGCCCTCAAGGAAAAATATGTTAAGAAAAAGCATGTTATCACTTTTATTTGCAAGTGTAACACTCACATCAACTGTTACTGTTTACCCCATTTTTTGGAAGAAAAAAACAACAGCATGGCAAAAAACAAAACAAAATGTACTAAAAGGATTAAAATCAGATTCTTGCAAAAAGGTTGTCGGAGTTGTTGCCGTACTTACAGCTTATTTTACTTTTATAGGAATCTTACTAGCACTCGTAATCCCTAACAAGAACTTTACACCAAGACCTCCTGATACTTCTTTTGAAGATGATTTTGCACCGGGAACAATTGGTTCTGGCATAAAAAGACTAAGAGATGTAATAAAATATTTAGGCCTAGAAAATATTCCAAGAACTATTTTACTCTACGGACCGACCTCAACAGGAAAAACTCATACAGCTAAAGCCTTGGTGCAAGAGTTAGGGGCAGAAAAATACATTGAACTTACTGGTCCGGAATTACGACAAAGTCTAGAAGGTGCATCTACAGCTTTACTGCACAAAGTTTTTAGACAGGCTTTACAAATCAGCAAAAGAACGAAAAAGCCTTGTGTTATTATAATAAACGAAATTGATGGTGGTACAGCAGGAATACATAACATAAGGACTAATGGACTAAGCAGAACTATCGCACAAACAATGCAAGGCATATTAGATAGAAAAGAATACAAAGACATATTTGTTATTGCTACATCTAATTTTGTCTCAAAAGATGATATTCCAAGGGCTTTATTAGAAAGATTTGAAGAGCAGATAGAAGTTGACCTACCTAACAAAGAACAAAGAGAATCTATAATTCAATTCTATTGCCAAAAAAATAATATAGAATTGGATGGCAACACAGATTACGCAGAACTCACAAAAGGATTTAACGTAAGAAGAATCAAAACGTGGGTAAAAAAGATAAAAAATCGCAAACAAATAGAAGCTGCAAAAGCAATTGAAAGGCAGAAAAAGAAAAAATGCTCCACTTCTAGAAAACCAACCAAGCGAAAGAAAAAAAGAGAAGTAAGCATGGATCAAAAAATTACTGTATCAGAACAAACAGCACAAGAAGAACTCGATAAAGTAATTAAAAATAATGTAGAACTATCAGGAAAAAATAAAAAATACACGCACGATATGTCAATGTTTTTTACTGATTTGTTCAAGAACCAAAACGAAAAAGAGAATCTTCAAGAACGCACAATATAGAAACGATAGAATAAACGTTAAAGATAAGAAGAGGCGACCTGCTTAAAAGGTCGCCTTCTTTATTGCCCAATTTCCCTTAAAACTAAGCAAAATTAACGCAATATCCCGTATAACCCTTTACAATCTTTTCTACTTGGATTAGCTTTATAACATAAGTGTACCGTCATTTCACCTGACGAATTAATTAAGGTAAAAGAATGGCAAAAGAAAATAATAGAAATATAGGGCATGTGCTGCGTATTAGTGGCACAATTGTTGATGTCCAATTTGAAAGAGAATCAGCTCCTCCAATATTAAATGAGCTTCATATTATGTTCCACAATGGCGATGGTAAAAAAGCATCTGTTGAAGTTGCACAACAACTTGGAGATGGTGCTGTCAGATGTATCGCTATCGAAAATATTTTTGGCATAAGTCGGGGACTGGAAGTAATCGATACCGGTGCGCCTATTAAAGTACCTGTCGGCAAAGAAGTATTGGGAAGAATTTTTAATGTGCTCGGTGAAACTATAGATGATAAACCTCCGTTCAAAGCTGAACAAAAAGAGTCAATCTATAGAACCGCACCTCCGTTTATTGAACAAAAAATTGAAGCTGAAATACAAGAAACTGGAATGAAAGTTATTGACGTTATGGTGCCATTTATTAAAGGATCAAAAATTGGTCTCTTTGGTGGTGCCGGTGTTGGTAAAACAGTGCTGATTCAGGAATTTATTAGAAACATTGCAGTAGAACACGAAGGGGTGTCTGTATTTACCGGAATAGGTGAACGAACACGAGAAGGACATGAACTCTGGCTTGATATGAAAGAATCAGGTGTTTTAGATAATACAGCATTAATTTTTGGGCAAATGGGAGAAATACCTGGTGCACGATTACGAGTAGGCCTTGCAGGGCTAACTATGGCAGAGTATTTTAGAGACAAAGAAAAAAAAGATGTTCTATTGTTTATAGATAATATCTTTAGATTTGTCCAAGCAGGCTCTGAAGTATCTGCACTACTAGGCCGCATGCCATCAGCCGTTGGATATCAGCCAACACTTGCAACAGAAATGGGCGCATTTCAAGAAAGAATCACAAATACTATTAATGGGTCTATTACTTCTATACAAGCAGTATATGTCCCTGCAGATGACATCACCGACCCTGCGCCTGCAACAACATTCTTACACTTGGATGCAAGTACAGTACTTTCACGAAAATTAGTCGAACTTGGCTTATATCCTGCTGTTGACCCACTTGCATCAAGCTCAAAAGGCTTATCTGCAAGCGTTGTCGGAGAACGACATTATCGCGTTGCACGAAAAATACAGAATATATTGCAACGATATAAAGAGTTACAAGATATCATTGCAATTTTAGGTATGGATGAACTTGCCGAAGAAGATAAAATCCTAGTAAGACGCGCAAAACGAGTACAAAAGTTCTTAACGCAACCGATGTACTTAGCTGCATTTGCAACCGGCATACCCGGTACATATGTACCACGAAAAAAAGCTGTTGAGGATTTTGAGAAAATAATAAATGGCGAATGCGACCACTTACCTGAACAGGCATTTTACATGGTAGGAACCTTGGAGGACGTGTACGAAAAAGCAAAAACTCTTTAATTTTTTATAATATATTTAATTTTTAAAAGCCCTTAATAAAGTCAAGTTGGTCTTGTGTTATTTTTGATCAATTGGATTATTATTTTTTTGTTGGGGATAAAAGGGGCCCACCGTCGTCAAGACTATGGTGGATAAACAAGAAGGAAAAAAAATATGAAGCTAATAATTATTACTCCAGAAGAAGAAAAGGATTTTGATATTGCATGGGTTGATGTTAACACCCATGCAGGAAACTTTGTTATATTGAAACATCATGCACCTATGGTTGCAACACTTAAGCCTGATGAGAATGTCACATTTTGTTTGCTCGATGGCAAACAAGAGACTATTACTCCTGAAGGTGGCACTGTAGAAGTGATGAGAGAGTCTGTTATTCTTCTTTTAAATAGGTAACCCAACACGCCCTTTGGCGTGTTATAAAAAACAAAATATTGCAAAAAAGTAAAGTGACAAAAAGAAAAAAATAATGGCTGAAAAATTAGGGCACATAATTTCAGGATCGCTTGTGGAAGGGTTTATCTTACGGATAAACCCTAATACATCTTTGGAGACCATAAAAACGGGAAAGTTTGTTTCCATCGAAGGACAATATCACAAGTTTTTTTCACTAATCACGGATTTAAAGCTGGAAGTAACTAACCAAGATATCTTGCTTTTTCCTCCTGAAGGTGACGAAACTATACTATCCTCATTTTTGAAAAAAAAAGACATATATGCGACCGCAAATTTAAAACCGATGTTAATGCTCGGAAAAGATAAAATCCCCTCTCCTGTCAAAACTATACCCCCACATTTTTCACAAGTCTTTGAAGCTAGCAAAAAAGATGTCGCACTCATTTTTGGAAATGAGGACGATCCAAGCAAAAAATATTTTAGTATCGGTACCCCACTTGATATGCACACCCCTGTGTGTCTTAACTTAGAAAAATTAACAGAAAGAAGTAACGGCATCTTTGGAAAAACCGGAACCGGTAAAACATTTTTAACGAGATTGGTCCTTGCAGGTTTAATTAAAAACGAAAAAGCTGTAAATCTTATTTTTGACATGCATAGTGAATATGGACTGCAAGCGCGACAAGAGGGTAAAGGGAAATCTTTTGTCAAAGGTTTAAAAACGTTATTTCCTGATAAAGTCGCTATTTTTTCTTTAGATCCAGAATCTACCAGAAGAAGGGGCGGCTCCCCTGATTATGAAATTACCCTTGATTACCAGTCTATTAATGTCGAAGATATTCTATCACTACAAAACGAACTCAATTTACATGCAACTGCCCTTGAAGCGGCATATTTAATTGCAGCAAAATATAAACGCAACTGGTTACAAGCGTTACTTACACAAGGAGAAAATTTAAAAGATTTTGCCCAAGAATTGGGAGCGCACCCTGAATCTATTGCTGCGCTTTATCGAAAATTAAAACGTATTGAACGTTTTCCCTTTTTTGTGCCCCACAACCATGAAAATACTAAAAAAAATAACGTTATAGATCAAATGCTCGAATGTATAGACAAAGGGATAAACGTAACCGTTGAATTTGGCAACTTCACTTCTACTTTTTGCTACTTATTGATAGCCAATATTATCACCCGAAGAATTCACAGAAAATATATGGAAAAAACAGAAAAGTTTTTAGGATCCCAAAAAAAAGAAGATGAACCAAAAAAACTGATGATCACCATAGAAGAAGCACACAAGTTTTTAAACCAACAAGCTGCTCGCCAAACCATTTTCGGTGTTATTGCCCGAGAAATGAGAAAATATTATGTTTCTTTGCTCGTTGTCGACCAACGGCCTTCTGGTATAGATCAAGAAATCATCTCACAAATTGGTACCAAAATTGTAGCCCAATTGAACGACGAAAAAGATATTCAAGCAGTTCTTACTGGCATAAACGGCGCATCTAACCTCAGATCTATACTTTCATCCCTTGATAGCAAAAAACAAGCCCTGCTAATGGGCCATGCTCTTACTATGCCCGTCGTTATCCAAACTCGTGAATATGGCGAGGATTTCTATCGCGCTATGGAAGATAATCTTACACCAAAAGAGATCGACTCGTTTATCGAAGAGATATTTTAGACCCACCTGCAACTCAACAAAAACATATTCAAATAGAAATATCAAGCTAGCTTTTATTTTGAAAAAACGATTTTTATCATACTAACCAATTGACAAATATCACAAATTTTGCAATAATAAAGTAAATTAAAAGTAAATTATAGAAATATCAGGAGTTATGTATGTATAAATTAAAAAATATATTTTTTATTTTTTTATGTTCACTATTACTTTGCAAAATCTGCTTCTCCATGGAGTCCTTGGAGTCTTTGGAGTCTCTCTCAATGGATCTTTTCGATTACGAAAATAAGGAAAAACTTCTTGAGGGAACTTTATACGGGCAATTTCTTGCCCTTGAACAAGAAAACAATCAAAATATCCCTTACGATGGCCCTTCTATTGAGCAAAACACAGTAAAACAAACAAGAAATGAAAGAAAGCAATCCCTTAATAATTTATACATAGAAACAATTGAACCAATAAAGCAAATATGTACATACATGGACTCTGAAATCCCTCATTTTGGAAATAACACCCAAGATAGCGTAATGCCACCCCCTTATTATTACCCTCAAAAAGAGTTTGATAGAGCTACCGACTTTATCTATGATCCTAAAACAAACCAATGTATACGCAAAACAGAAAGACCCGTAAGAAAAGCAATAGTTATAAATAACGGTAAAGAAGCAGTCACTCCTCAAAACAAGAAGATAATACAAAAAGCATTCAGTCATGTAAAAATAAAAGAGAAAAAGAAAAAACCTGAGAAAATAACTAAAAAAACGAAAAAAAACAATAAATTTGAACCTTATTACAAAAAGGTTCCTGGAAAACCCACACTTGAAAAACGATACATGTGCCCCTTTTTTGAAAGTTGTTCAAAACGTAATAAAAAAATAAAAGGATACTACGCCAAATCAAAAGGACTGATGGAGCACCTCATAAATTTCCATCCTAAAGAAAAGCTAACAAGAGAACTTGTAGTAACAAGACCAAGCAAAAGAGATCAATACATAACCAAAAAAAGCGACGGGCTTTTTTATTGCACGCTATGCCCACACTCTAAATTCGCTAATGCACTCATACAACATACAAGAAACCATATAATAAGAAAACACAAAAAATAGAAAATTCCATTAATTTACAAGATATTCTAAATATAATAGGCTCTTTATCAAGAGAAAATATTATTAAAAAAAAATAAAACAGTAAGGAAATTTGTGAAAGCAAGTAATATAATAATCATAATAATTCTTGCTATAGCAGCAAGTTTTGTATACTTATGGTATTCAACAAAAAAACCTACTCCAACATCAGTAAAAAACATGATTATAAAAATTGGTACAAATGCAGAGTACCCACCATATACATTTATCAAAAAAAACAAAATTGTTGGTTTTGATATCGATATTATTACAGAAGTATTTAGAAAAATAAAGAGAAAATATGAGATAAAAGATATGGCCTGGACTGCACTTATACCTGCTATACAACTTAACCAGATACAGGTTATTGCAGCAGGTATCACTGCAACACCTCAACGAGAAAAACACGCGTTCTTTACAAAACCATACATCAAAGGTGATCCTCTTTTAATTGTCACACTTGCAAAAAATCAACCAATAAACAATGTTGAAGAATTACAAGGTAAAAAAGTATTAGTAGACGAAGGATACACAGCAGATACTTATATGAGCAAGCAAGAAGGGATTTCGCTACAAAGAACAGCTTCTCCTGTACAAGGATTCTTGGCACTCAAAAGTGAACGTGCTGATGCATACGTAATTGCAAAAAGTTCTGCTATACAATTTTTTGAAAAATATGGAATAGATGCATTTCATACTGCTGAAATAAAAGATGCAACCGAAAGCTACTCTTTTGTTATATCAAAAAAACATCCAGAACTTTTTGAAGCAATACAAAAAGCATTATTAGAAATGGAAGAAGATGGAACAATACGTAAACTAAAAATCAAATGGAAACTCCAATGATAGATATAGGACTACTTATACAATCATTACCACAACTGGCTCGTGGCGCACTGGTATCAATACAGATCGCTGCACTCAGTTGTACTATCGGGATTACCTTAGGAACCATATTAGGACTCATGCAATCGAGTAAAAACAGATTACTAAGAGTACTAGTCATACTGTATGTAACACTCTTTCGCGGTACCCCCATGCTAATACAACTTACTTTCGCATTCTTTGTACTTCCACAAATAGGCATCTCAATTAGCGCATTCTGGACTGCAGTACTTACTATAGGACTAAACAGTGGCGCATATGTTAGTCAGATAATTCTTTCTGGCATAAAATCTGTGAATAAAGGACAACTTGAAGCAGCTCAAACACTCGGATTTAGCAAACTACAAGCAACGCGTTACATTCTTCTACCTCAGGCTATAAGAACAGTAATTCCTGCGTTAGGAAACGAATTTATTACTCTCATAAAAGATTCCAGTTTAGCATCAACTATAACCGTTGTAGAACTGACCAAAGAGGGAATGCGTATTCAAAGTACTACATTTGATGCATTGACCGTATATACCGGTGTTGCATTATTTTACCTGGTTATGACAATCACCCTCTCGCTATTAATGGCCTATATTCAAAAGAGGATGAATAAACATGTTGAAAATTGAAAATGTTACAAAAACATTTAATAATAAAAAAATTTTAGACAACCTCTCACTACAAATACCAAAGGGTGAAATAGCAGTACTGCTAGGATCCTCAGGGGTTGGCAAATCAACCATTTTGAGAATACTTAATAATCTAGACCAGATGGACTCGGGAAAAATATATTTTAAAAATAAAGAGATTGATCCCCATACGATAAATATTACTCATTTAATAGGGATGGTATTTCAACAGTTTAACTTATTTGAACACATAACTGTTGAACAAAATATTACGTTAGTGCTCGAAAAAGCATTGAAAAAGAGCAGTAAAACCGCCAAAAAAATAACACACGAACTACTTGATCATTATGGTCTTGGAGATAAAAAAAACAAATTTGCTTCACAACTTTCTGGAGGACAAAAACAGCGCCTTGCAATTGCAAGAACTATTGCAACCAAACCTCAAGCTATATGTCTTGATGAACCTACTTCTGCGCTCGACCCACTGCTGACCACCCATGTTGCAAAAAATATTCAAGAGCTCGCTGATGAAGGATACATTGTGCTCGTTGCTACCCATGATACTGCGTTACTCGAAAAACTCAATTGTACTATCTATCTTATAGAAAAAGGTAACGTTGCCGAATCTGCAACTTCCATAGAATTTTTTAAAAATAAAGATGCGTACCCCAAAATTAAAAAATTTGTCAGTGGTAATTAACACGGCCCCGCAGGGCCCGTATAACCCAGTATTTTGTTACGTATGGGAGAAAACTAAAATATATCACGGCCCCTTGGGGCCCGTATAACCCAGTATTTTGTTATGTATAGGAGAAAACTAAAATATATCACGGCCCCTTAGGGGCCGTATAATCCAATAGTTTATTTTACGCAGGAGAAAACCATGATAATAATAAAAAATAATATTAAAAAAATAAAAATAAATAACCAAAAAATAAAAAAACTGGTCATAGATATTTTAAAAATCTTAAATTATCAAGACTTTGATATTGGAATCTGGTTTACCACTAACAACACTATAAAAAAATATAATAAAAACTATCGCAAAAAAGACAAAACAACAGATATTCTTTCATTTCCATTTCATACACAACTAAAAGCCGGTAAAAAGATAACTATACATTCACCAGATGAAAAGAATCTGGGTGATATAATAGTTTCCCTTGAGTATGCACAAAAAGATGCTCAAGAAGCCAAGCGTTCTTTGCACAATCACCTCAAAATTCTACTTATACACGGTATTTGTCATCTACTTGGCTACGATCATAAAACTGATGCTGATTATAAAAAAATGCAAACAAAAGAAGCATTAATTTTAAAAAAGTTAGTGCACTAACTACATTATCGCACAGCCCTCACTTTGGAAATCTCCATCACTTTCATCTTCTTCATTTTCGCCTTCATTCTCCTCACATTCATTCTCATAGTATAAACCTTCTATTTCTTTTTCTACTATTTCCACATGTGAAGACAACAGACTGTGAAACTTGCCGTGCCACATACTGTAGCATCGTGCTTTTTCAAGAGCCTTTTTGAACATTTTTTCATCGTCTATGGCAATCCTAGTAGCAACGCACAAAATTTCAGTAAAAGAAATTCTCTCTTCTCTTTTTTGTGCCTCAAAAGATTTTATTTCTTCTAAAAACCATTTTGGGAGATTATCTTCTATGTCATCTATTTTTGTATCTTCATTAGACTTACGCAATAAAAATTTTTGTATACATTGCTGTATATCTTCTTTATTTTTAGAAAACGCATTAAAATTAAGACCCGTAAAACTTCTTACAAAAAAACTCACTACCCCTGACAATTTACCTGCCAACTTATCATAGATAATTTTCTCATTTTTAGTCATCTCATAAGAGCTTAAACCCACTATATTTGACGCAACTAAATTTGCTATACGTAACTTTTCTTCATCTTTCTCTTGGTTTTTAATAAAATTAATAAGTCTATTAAAAACAATCCGACCTTTTGTCTCTTTTTTATCGTTATGATGCATACCAAAAATAATAACAGGTGTAAAAACAAATAACATTCTAATAAAAAAAGTATTTCTCAAGCTCATAATTCTTCTTTCTTTTTTCTAAACATAAAAAACAAAATACAACAAAGTATATTGTAAAGATATCAAAAACTATTTACAACAAGATATTCAAAACGTATCTTATTAATAGTTTAAAAAAAGGATAGTTATGTCAAAAGAAATTTTAAACGTAAAAAATCTTTCCGTTATTATAAATGGTAACAAAATACTTAAAAATATAAATTTTTCAGTAAAAGAAAAAGAGGTTCTTATTATTTTAGGACCCAATGGTGCTGGTAAAACAATGCTTTTGAGAACGTTACTGGGATTAGTTCCCTACAAAGGTACTATTACCTGGAGCTCACAAAAAATAAGTTATTTGCCTCCTCAAGAGCTTATAAATAAACAATATTTATTGCCACTGACTGTAGAAGAATTTTTATCTTTAAAAAAGATAGAAAAAAAAGAAATAATTAAAATTCTACAAGAAGTTGGATTAGATAAAAAAGTAAAATCCCAAAAAATTGCAACCCTCTCTACAGGCCAGTTTCAGCGCATGTTAATTGCATGGGCACTTGCCAGCAACCCTGAGGTACTAGTATTTGACGAGCCTACTACTGGTATAGACATTGGCGGCGAAGAAACAGT
>Ga0180433_10005169_pt1 | contig 17806 bp, 15 predicted proteins | sample SS_ome_8_FD_132980 | JGI IMG/M metagenome (GOLD analysis project Ga0180433, IMG submission 132980) | Hypersaline lake sediment archaeal communities from the Salton Sea, California, USA - SS_1_D_1 metaG | ecosystem: Environmental > Aquatic > Non-marine Saline and Alkaline > Hypersaline >... | reverse complement strand
AGGCTTTAATTACCGGTGACTATGCTCAGGGTATCGATTCCGGCATTATCGATCTCGTCATTGTCGGCGATGTAAATGTCGATTTTCTTCAGGAGCTGGCCAGGCATGCGGAGGAGCTCATCAAGAGGAAGATACGGTATCTCGTCTTGACCCGGGAAGAATTTGAAAAGCTTCAGGATACGCTGAATGTGGGGAAAGCGTTGCTGGTCTGGGGGGAATGAGAGAAGTTTTGAATATTATTATACTGATTGATATGTGGACATGAATCATTTAAAGAGGCGGTAGCAATGAGTTGTATGTTGCTTTGCATTCGGTATTTAATGAGGAAATATTAATTAAAGATACTATTGGTCAAATTCCCTGAAATGAATGAGGGAAATTATTTTTTTATTTTATTTGTGATGAGTTCCTATCCTGCTATGGAGTTATATGAGTTTTCTGTGTGAAGGGTAGAGATGATCTCCGCAATGTTATCAATACTGTTAATTCCATTTCTTGCTGCTATGTTCCTTGCAATTAATATGGGAGGCAGTGGCACTTCACCGTCTTTCTCAGCTGCTTATGGAGCAAACATTATTCGTAAAGATCTCATTCCAGGTCTCTTCGGGTTGTTTGTTTTTTGTGGTGCCATATTTGCTGGGAAGAAGGTTGTATTGACAATCAGCAAGGATGTATTACCGGGTGAAGCAATGACGTTGGTCCTGACAACAATAATTCTGTTATCAGTATCGATTTCTTTATTGATAGCAAATTTACTGGGGGTTACGCAATCAACAAGCCAGTCAACAGTGTTCGCACTCATTGGTCCTGGATTCTATTTTAATATTCTCAAGGGAGAGAAGCTGCTCTTTGAGATAATACCTATCTGGTTTATTTTGCCAATCATTGCTTTTTGTATCACCTTGTTTTTGGGACGATTCTTGTATGTGAACAAGAAGCTATTGAATTTTATAAATTTTAAGCAGATATCTCAAAATCGTTTTTTAAAAGGAGTAGTTATTCTCGCTGCATGTTATGTTGCCTTTGCTATCGGCTCTAACAATGTTGCAAATGCTGCGGGACCAATCGCGTCCATGGTTCTCAAGGAACTCAGTATAAGTGGGAATGAGAGCAGTTTTTTGCTCATCATGATACTCTCGACACTGCTGGTCGCTCCCTGTTTTGGTATTGGCAGTTCGATTTTCGGGGATAAGCTTGTACAGACAACCGGTAAAGAGATAATTGAGTTTGGCCCTTTAGGTGCGACACTCATTTCAGTTGTAACCGCTTCGCTCTTATTGCTTGCATCGGTTACAAGAGGAATACCCACATCTTTAGTTCAATTGAATACCGGTGCCATTATCGGTCTCGGTATTGCAAAAATTGGATGGAAAGAAATAGTGGTTGGGACTGCTTTTAAGAAAATTCTAGCGATATGGATAATTGCTCCTTTTATCGCATTTATACTGTCGATTGTATTGACCGTGATAGCAGACTATGTTGGATTGCTACAATAATGACAGTACGAATAAATCATGAGTTATAGACATGTAAGATTGGGATTCTCAATAAAAAATGTTTGGATGTTTTATAGTATGAATTCAGGAGCGGATACTTGTATATCGAATCGAGGATAAGAGCAGTTGTCAAGACGATATCCTGGCGCATTTCAGCTACTCTAATAACAGTATTCTTGGTGTATATTTTTGTTGGGAGAATCGACATTGCAGCGGCCGTGGGTGGGTTCGAAATAGTATGCAAGCTTATTTTTTACTATTTTCACGAGCGGGTATGGAACAGGGTGCGTCTCGGGAGGCATCATAAAATACCATTCGTTCTCTGGTTCACCGGGTTATCAGGTTCAGGAAAGAGCACACTTGCGAACATGATATACCAATATCTCTCAGGAAAGGGATACAGGGTTGAGCGACTCGATGGTGATACCGTACGTTCTATTTTCCCCCAGACAGGTTTTACGAAGGATGAGCGCGACAGTCACATTAAAAGAGTTGGATATCTCGCGTCGATTCTTGAAAAGAATGGCATAATAGTTATCGCTTCTTTTGTTTCTCCCTATCGTGAGTCGAGACAGTTTGTCAGGAATATATGTGAGAATTTTATTGAAGTGTATGTCAATGCATCAGTCGAAGCATGTGAAAGACGTGATGCAAAGGGGCTGTATAAGAGGGCGCGTGCAGGCGAGATCAAGCATTTTACCGGTATTAATGATCCCTACGAAGAGCCCGAAAATGCGGAACTTGTTGTTAATACGGACAACTGCTCTATTGATGAATCCTTGAGACTGGTGAAAGGTTATATTAAGAAATTTCTAAACAATGGATGATTGTTTTTTTATATTGCTTTACTCGCTTCATTTGTTAACAGGATTTTAATTAAATTGAGAAATAGCTTTTGATAGTAATATTTATGGATCAGCTTGAACAACTTGAAAATTTTAGCATTCACATTTTGAGAGAGGCCTATGCCAATTTCAAGCATCTGGGGATGCTCTGGTCTATCGGTAAGGATAGTACAGCACTTCTCTGGCTTGCTCGCAAGGCCTTTTTCGGACATGTTCCCTTCCCGCTGATACATATTGACACGGCGTATAAGATTCCGGAGATGATAGAGTACCGTGATCGGCTTACACGGGAGTGGAAGTTGACCATGATCTACGGAATGAATGAAAAGGCCCTTCAGGAGAAGAAGACATTTCCTGATGGCACTGTTGATCGGATAACCTGCTGTCGCCTCTTGAAAACAGAAGCGTTGAAGAGTACCGTAAACGGGAATGGGCCGCGTTACGTTTTCAATCATGATACGGGAAACTATGAACTTGACAGAAATACGGAGCCCTTTACGGGAATTATAGTTGGTCTCCGATCGGATGAGGAAGGCTCACGCTCGAAGGAACGGTATTTTTCGGCACGTGACAGGGATAGCGTTTGGGATATCGGGGATCAGCCACCTGAGTTCTGGAATCAATATAAGACTGATTTCAGACCGGGTACGCATGTCCGTATCCATCCCCTCCTTGACTGGACTGAGTTGAACATCTGGGAGTACATCAAAAGGGAGAATATCCCAACGGTATCGCTTTACTTCAATCATGGGGATGGTAAGCGGTATCGGTCCTTGGGATGCTGGCCCTGTACCTTCCCGATTGAATCTGAATCGAGAAATGTGGATGAAATCATAGAGGAACTCAGCAGCGGCAAATTGAAGAATATAGCTGAACGCTCGGGGCGCGCTCAGGATAAGGATGATGGCGGAGGACTGGAAACGCTTCGGAGAGATGGATATATGTAGCCGATTTAATGGATCCATCAGGCATGAGTTTAAATAGTGTATAAGTTTATATTACAATAGAGCATAATATCTTTTGTTCAAGAGAACTTAAACGGTGTCTCTCTTTTATGTAATCAATACCACAAGAGGAAAGAGTGGAAGCAGGGGTAAATAAAAAATCTTTGGAAGCAGTTCGAAAAGAAAGCATTGACGATTCTTCCGTAAGAATCGTGGAGCATATGAAAATTGTCATCGTTGGTCATGTCGATCACGGGAAGAGCACTGTGTTGGGGAGGCTGCTGGCCGATACCGGATCATTGCCCGAGGGAAAGCTTGAACAGGTGAAGGAGAACTGTGAGCGGAATTCGAAGCCCTTTGAATATGCCTTTCTCATTGATGCCCTGAAGGATGAGCAGTCTCAGGGGATTACAATCGATGCTGCCAGAGTGTTTTTTAAAACTCCGAAAAGGAATTATCTTATAATAGATGCACCCGGACACATCGAATTTCTGAAGAACATGGTAACCGGAGCTTCCCATGCAGAAGCGGCACTGCTGGTAATAGATGCAGAGGAGGGTGTACAGGAGAATTCGAGGCGGCACGGCTATATGGTTGCCATGCTGGGGATATCTCAAGTGGTTGTTCTGGTCAATAAGATGGATCTGGTAGGATACAATAAGGGAATATTTGAGCGGATTGTTAATGAATATTCGGAATTTATGAATAACATTGATGTGCATCCACTCTGTTATATACCGGTGAGCGGCTTCGAGGGTGAGCAAATTGCCATGAGCGGTGAATCGATGCCGTGGTACGAGGGAAAGACAGTACTTGAGATTCTCGATGGATTTATAAAAGAGGAATTGCCGGTAGATAAACCCTTCAGGATGCCGGTACAGAGCGTGTATAAGTTTACTGGATTTGGTGATAATCGCCGTATTATCGCAGGAACCATAAATACCGGCATTATCGAATTTGGGAATGAAGTGATATTTTATCCTTCCGGAAAGAAGAGCAGGGTGAAGAGCATTGAGCTGTTCAACGCTCCTGAGCAGAAGCGTGCAGTTGCAGGGCAGGCAACCGGATTTACCCTTGAGGAGCAAGTATACATAACAAGAGGAGAAATTGCGACCAGGACAGGTGATTTGCCTCCGAAGGTTTCGTCTCGATTGCGGGTGAGTCTCTTCTGGATGGGGCGAGAACCGCTAACGAAGAATAAGGAATATCTTCTCAAGATTGGTACGGCAAAAGTTCCTGTTCGGGTTGCGGAGATTATGAAGGTTATCGATGCATCTGATTTGAGTAGAAGCGAAAAAGAAATGGTCGAACGACATGATGTTGCAGAATGTGTGATAAAGTGCAACCGGGCAATTGCATTTGACCTGGCTGAGGAGAATTCTGCTACCGGTCGGTTTGTTATTGTTGATGATTATGATATAAGAGGTGGTGGAATAATACGAGAAGCATTGGAGGATGAGCAGGTTTGGGTCCGTGATAAGGTTTTCCTACGAAATTACAAGTGGGAGAGGAGCAGAATTTCCTTTGAATCTCGAGCAGAGAAATACAATCAGAAATCAACCCTGATTATTATCACAGGTGAAAAAGATGCTGGAAAAAAACCAATTGCGAAAGAGCTTGAATCCCGGCTATTTAACGACGGTAAAATCGTTTATTTTCTCGGAATTGGAAATGTTCTTTACGGTATTGATGCCGATATCAAAGGAATTGCTAACAACAGGGAGGAGCATATACGGCGTCTGGCCGAGGTTGCGAATATAATGCTGGATGCTGGAGTCATTTTAATTGTTACCGCTATTGAGCTCACACAGGATGATTTGGAAATTATCAAGACCATAGTGAATCCCGATCGCATTGAGGTTGTTTGGATCGGGGAGAATATTATAACAGATATTAGTTATGACCTGCATTTGTATGATCCGAGAGATATCGCTGATTCTGTTGATAGTATTAAGATTTTGCTTCAGGATAAGGGAATTATTTATAAGCCGTGGTGATATTGATGAAAAGCACTGCATTTGAAAATTTTGATCATATAGTGTTATCGTCATTATTCTTAATAAGAAATTATATTATCCTGGGCTTGGCTATTTATAATGAATATGTACCCAATTGAAATTAAATCAATGAATCTGGATAATCCGCCTCTCTCCGGCAGGGGTGTGTTCTTGTTTCTATTATTTTATTAGATATAGGAGAATTTAGTAGTGAATACAAACAGTATTAGTGGTTCAAAAATTCTGGTTATCGGTGGTGCAGGATTCATCGGTTCACATGTTGTCGATGAGCTTGTAAAGGAAGATGTTGAAGAGATTGTTATCTACGATAATTTCGCCCGGGGTTCTTATGATAATATCGAGCATGCCCTTCGAGATCCCCGTGTTAAGATATTTGATTTAGGCGGCGACATTCTTCACACTGACATCTTGAACGAAGCGATAAAATGTAAAGATTATGTTGTGCATCTCGCTGCCCTCTGGCTCCTTCACTGCCACGATTATCCTCGGAGCGCTTTTCATGTTAACATTGAAGGGACCTTCAACGTCCTTGAGGCATGTGTCAGGCATAATGTGAAGAAGCTCATATATTCCTCTTCGGCGTCGGTATACGGAGATGCCGTTGAGCTGCCCATGACGGAAGATCACATATATAACAATAAAACATTCTACGGCGCCACCAAGATTGCCGGCGAGCACATGTGCAGGGCTTTTTACAATCGGTACGGCCTCGACTATGTTGGGCTCAGGTATATGAACGTCTATGGCGCTCGACAGGACTACAAGGGAACCTATATCGCGGTGATAATGAAAATTCTCGATAGGCTCGATCAGGGATTACCGCCGATGGTATACGGTGACGGTTCGCAGTCCTATGATTTCATATACGTATCCGACACCGCACGGGCCAATGTGTGTGCAATGAAATCCAACGCGACGGATAGCTGTTATAATGTCGGCTCGGGAACGCAGACCTCAATTAAAGAGCTCGCGGAATTGATACTTGAAATAACGAAAAGCAATCTTGAAATTCAATATGAGCCGGCCGGTCAAACCTTCGTGACGAACAGAATCGGGGATCCGGTTAAGGCTGAGAAAGAGCTTGGTTTTATGTATACAGTCGATTTAAAGGAAGGGCTGAATGAGCTCATTCGATGGCGAAACGATCATAAAGAACTGGTAGAGAAGAGAAGGATCAAAGCAGGCTTATGAAAATACCAATTACAAAACCTTTTTTTGATGAAACTGATATAGAATATCTTGTAAAGCCGCTCGAAACCGGCTGGGTGGTTCAGGGGCGCTATGTTTCGGAATTTGAGAGAATGTTCACGGAGTTCACCGGTGCGCGATTTGCTCGTGCAACCTCAAATTGCACCACCGCTTTGCACCTGGCCCTCGAATCGATCGGAATCGGAAGTGGAGACCGTGTTGTCGTTCCCTCATTCACATATGTTGCGACAGCAAATGCAGTGGAGTACACCGGTGCCGAGGTGGTTTTTTGCGATATCGATTTGCAGAGCTTTAATGTCGATGTTAATGAACTGGAGCAGTTGCTAGGCAAGGATGCGAAGAAAAATATTAAAGCGGTAATTCCGGTCAATTTGTTCGGCCTCTGCTCTGATTTGCCCCGGGTATGTGATTTAGCAGAGAAATACGGTATATACGTTATAGAAGATTCGGCATGCGGTTTCGGCGGTTATATCGGTGATAAACACTCAGGGACTTTCGGTAAGGCTGGATGTTTTTCTTTTCATCCACGGAAAAGCATCACCACCGGCGAGGGGGGAATGATAATCACCGATGACGAACAGCTTGCTTCGGCGGTTTCATCACTCCGTGACCATGGTGCCAGTAAAACAGATCATCTAAGACATGAAGAGGGGGGATCACTTCTTCCGGAATTTAATGTGCTGGGATATAATTACAGAATGACAGACTTTCAGGGGGCGATAGGCGTCTCCCAAATGATGAAAAAAAATAGAATACTTGAAGGGCGGAGAGGTATTGCGGCGAAATACAACGAAAGGCTGAAAACAATGAATTCACTTATTCTGCCGACAGCTCCTGGTAATTACATTCACGGCTATCAATCATACGTGTGTCTCTTTACTGGCGGTGAGGATTTAAGTGACCTGACGAAGGAGAGAGTTGATCTGCTCAATGTCAATCGGAATAAGGCTATGATAGAACTTGAAAGGAGAGGTATAGCAACGAGACAGGGAACGCATGCCGTGCATACTCTGGGGTATTATCGTAAAAAATACCGGTTGCGGGAAGAGGACTTCATCCGTTCATATGCGGCAGACAGGCTGACCATTGCGCTGCCCCTCTATGCCGGCATGTCCAGTGATGAGTTTGAGTATGTCGTTGATAATATTACGGAGGTATTGGGATAAATGTGCGGAATATGCGGTGTTCTATCATTGGGTGATAAACCGATTCAGGTCGATTGCATCAAGAATATGTGTGATGTAATGGCTCATCGGGGCCCCGATGATGCAGGATATTTTATCCTGCAGAGTGGTCGCCAACAGAGAAAGAACATCTCTTTTCACATGAGCTTTGCCGATACAAAATTTCGGAATATCTCACCCCTCCTTCCGGTCATCGACAGCGAGCATGGCAGACAGGAGTTGCATGATGAAAGCTGGGATTTGTTTCTTGGACACCGTCGGTTGGCTATTATAGATTTAACGCCTGCCGCGCATCAGCCGATGAGCGATCTCTCCAGGAATATCTGGATAGTTCATAGCGGTGAGATCTATAATTTTATGGAATTGAGGCAGGAATTGATGGAGCTCGGATACGAGTTTCGTTCCCGAAGTGATACCGAAGTTATCATCTATGCATATATTGAATGGGGAATAGAGTGTGTTTCTAAATTCAACGGCATGTTCGCCTTTGCACTCTGGGATAATCGCAGCAAGTGCATGTACCTCGCACGAGATCGATACGGAATAAAACCGCTCTACTATACGGTGCAGAATGGTACTTTTATCTTTGCCAGTGAGATTAAATCGATCCTTGAATACCCGGAATACGAGAAACGCATTAATCTCGATGCTCTGAATGAGTACTTCACCTTTCAGAATCTCTTCCAATATGAGACCATGTTCAAGGATATACATCTGCTGCCGGCGGCAAACATCGCCAGCGTTGACTTCAATAACGGATTTCGTCGCCAGCCGTACTGGGATTATGACTTTACCAATCGTCTCACTTCGCTGAGTTTTGACGACTGCAAAAATGAAACATCGAGACTCTTCAAACAGGCAGTTGAAAGGCAGCTTGTTGCCGATGTCCCGGTTGGGTGCTATCTGAGCGGAGGGATGGACAGCGGTTCGATAACCGCTGTTGCGAGCCGGTTAATACCGCGGCTTACTACCTTCACTGCCGGCTTTGAGCTGTCAAAAGTTACGGGAGTTGAAGCGACTTTCGATGAACGGCGAGATGCTGAGATCGTCGCCAATGAGTTCAAGACACAGCACTTCGAGCAGATTATCAATGCCGGTGACATACGATGGGTCATGCCGAAGCTTATCTGGCATCTCGAGGATCTCCGGGTCGGCATGAGCTATCCCGATTATTATATCAGCGGGCTCGCTTCGAAGTTTGTAAAGGTCTGCCTGTCCGGGGCCGGCGGTGACGAGCTCTATGGCGGATATCCGTGGCGCTATTACCGTGTTGTTAAATCCATGGACAGGGAACATTTCTTCAAGGAGTACTACGCCTTCTGGCAGCGGCTCGTTCCTGATGATGAGAAGAGAGATCTCTTTCAGGATGGTGTTTATGACGCCGTCAAGGATCATCACCCCTATGAGATCTTCCGTCGTGTGTTTACCTTTAATGAGAGCCTGAAATACGATGATCCCGAGGATCACATAGCGAACTCCATGTACTTCGAGATAAAAACATTTCTTCACGGGCTCTTTATTATAAGCGACAAGTTGGCGATGGCCAATTCCCTGGAGGGAAGATTTCCCTTCATGGATAACGACCTGGTCGATTTTTCGATGAAGATTCCGGTTAACTATAAATTGAAGAACTTGAAGGAGATAAAACGAATAGATGAGAATGAGGTGAGGAGAAATATCAAGTATTTCAGGGAGTATGATGACGGAAAAAATGTATTGCGGGCGGCAATGCGTGAATTATTGCCTGGGGATATAACGAAGAAAAAGAAGCAGGGCTTTTCGGCACCTGATGAAAGCTGGTACCGGGGGGAGAACTTCGAATATGTGAAGGATAATCTGTTGTCAAATGAGCTGAAAATGGAGAAGTACATCAGTAGAAAATTTGTAAGTAAAGTAATTAACGAACATATGAGCGGCGTGAATCACCGCCTTTTAATCTGGTCTTTTCTCTGTTTTGAGGAGTGGTGCAGGCAGTATGGAATGTGAAAAAGCACAAGTACAAATTTATTGAATGTATGTTATGATTGAGCGGAAGATACGACAGGCGGTGGAAAATTTCAATTTAAACCTTGATACAAAGGTTGTGCTAACGGAGGCCGCAACGGGGAACTATGTGGTGACTCCGATAATAGCAGCCCTTGCCGGTGCAAAAGTATTCGCATATATGAAAAATTCCAGATATGGCTCAGTTGAGGAGGTACGGAAGCAGACATTCGCTTTGGCGGAACGTATGGGTGTTAGAGAGAAAATAATTCTTATTGAAAGCTTCGATATGGTCCAATTCGATGGCGTAGATGTAGTTACCAATACCGGTTTTTTAAGGCCCATTACAAGTGAGTTCATCAAAAGATTGCCATCGAGGTGCGTTCTTCCCTTAATGTGGGAACCCTGGGAGTATCGAGCTGATGAATTGGATTTGGCGGCGTGCCTCGAGCACGGAATTAAGGTCTACGGAACGAATGAGAGCGATGATCGATTGCGGACAATGGACTACATCGGATATACGGTACTCAAGCTCATTCTCGATAACGGTCTCTCCCCATTCAGTGCTTGTTTACTTATATTAGGATGTCAACGTTTTGTAAAACCTGTTGTTCGAATTTTAGAGGGAAGCGGTTTTTCACTCCAGGCTTTGACGGAGTACAGCCAAAAACCTGAACTCGATTCATTCAATGTCATTGTCCTGTTGGAGCATGAAAGGGATTTATTGCTTATTGGTGGTAAGAATGCTTTTATCGGCGTTGATGAGATTGACAGAGAAACTGTAGTTATACATATCTGCGGGAGCGTTTCCTTTGATAATGCTGAATTCCGGTACGTTCCTGATAATCCTCAGCCGTTCGGATATATGAGTTTCAGGACAGATTATATAGACAATAAAGCGGTAATTGATTTACATACGGCTGGGCTGAAAGTGGCGGAGGGTATGCTCAAAGCAAAAGAAAGTGATCTGAAGGGAATAGCATTTAAAAACTTTATGGAGCGGAACTATCCAGCTCTTGCCTTTGAAGATCCAAGATACTGGTGAAATGCTGTAACTCATGTTTAGAATTGTTGAAGAGAAATGCTCTGATATAAAAGTGTGGGATGATTTTGTCGATCATGCGGTTAATGGCACAATTTTCCATCTCATGTCCTTCCTCTCATATCACGGTAACCGCTTTCAGGATCGGGAACGTCATCTTGCGATTTTCGATGATAATTCGAGATTTGCACAGGTTTCCCTTTCAATCGATGATTTCAACGGTGAGAGGATAGCGAGGTCACCATACGGTGCAAGTTATGGTGGCTTTGTTTTTAACAAAGTTCCGTCTTACCGTGATGGAGGCGATTTGCTGAATGTTTTTATCGATTACCTGTTGTCTCAGGATCTATCACGATTTGTAATAACATCTCCCCTCGCATGCTGTTCTGAGTATTCTATGGACACTTTTTATTTTAATTTATTGGAGAAAGGCTTTAGATCGGTGAATCGTGATATCTCCAGTGTTTTTCCCCTTAAAACCGGTTCCTCAATAGATTCAATGGTTTCTACACGAGCTCGGAGAATGGAGCGAAAGGCGATTAATGCAGGAATAGCAATAGGGAAAAGGGCTGATATAAAAAATTTCTGGAAGGTTATGGACAGTACTTTTGAAAAGCATGGGACGTCACCAACTCATACGTTAGAAGAGTTCCGTTTGCTCACAGAACTCCTGCCTGAACGTGTGTATGTCGATGTCGCGTATAAGGATGAGGTTCCCATTGCCGGCATCGGTTATCTCGTTATTAATAATAGAGTTAACAGTTCCTTTTATTTATGTCAGGATCCGGATTATCAGAAGTATCAGGGATTGAGTTATCTGATAATGGAGGCCTTACGGAACTGTCAGGATAATGGATTCTGCTATTTCGATTTTGGTACATCATCATTTAATATGATTGCACGCGAGAATATATTCTCATTCAAAGAGAACTTCACCAAGAGCGGCATGTTCAGAGAAACATTTGAGTGGATCAAAGCGTAGATTTTCAGTCAATTATTCCAGGAAGTGAGTTTTAATTTTCGTAATTTTTTTTATTGGCAGTAAAGAATATGAGACGTGAAGAAAAATTCAATGATCTTGGCGGAGTGCGGCATCCCTTTACTCTCGATCACTACCGGGATATAATTGGAAGTGCCCTGAGAAACGGTTATGCCTTTTCTCTCTTTACGGAGAAGCCTTTGGGGAAAATGGTGTATCTCAGGCACGATGTTGATAACTGCATTGATAGTGCATACACGATTGCCGGCATTGAAAGAGAACTTGATATCAGGTCAACGTATCTGCTTATGATTCGATCTGAAAACTACAATGTCCTTGCCGGAAACAGTATAAGAAAGATCCGGGAAATCAATGCAATGGGACATGAAATAGGACTTCATTTTACTCTCGAAGAGCATGAAGAGCATCTAGGAGTTGCGGATGAGCATGATTTAATTGAACTTATAAGACAGGATGCTCATATTCTGTCGAATATACTTGATATGGAGATTAGAGTATTTTCCTTTCATAATCCAACCGGCAAATCCCAGTATCAGGTAACAGTACCAGGTCTCATTAATACCTATAGTACTGAATTCTTTAATGACCTTAAGTATATTTCAGAATCGAATATGATATGGCGAGAGCGGTGCCCCTGTTTATTATTCGAAGAAGGGGAATACGATAGATTTCAAGTTTTAATTCATCCCTTGAGTTACAATGATGATCTGAAGTCCGACAGGGATGTTCTTCTCTATTTTTTATACACGAAAGTACTCAGGCTGAAGGAGATCAATGAGATACAAAATGCGACTCTATCGAAGGAGGGTGTGTCCCTCGCAGAGATCGCCAATTACTTTCTTAAGAGGCAATAGTGCAGTGAAAAGCGAATTTATTAGACAGGAACACAAGAGAAGAAAAGCTGAATATAAGAATGATGATACCGTTTATGATTTTCTGCTCAGTATGAATAAAGAATTAAGCAGGAAGGAAATTTATAAGCCTTCAGGAAAGAAATATCCAACCATCTTCGTCTTCGGTCTTCCCCGATCGGGGACCACGCTCTTATACCAGTTAATTTCCTACTCTCTCGATCTCGGATATGTTAACAATCTCATTGCACGGTTTTGGCTTGCGCCCCTTCACGGCATAATGCTGTCGAAAGCTGTTCTTGGTGATGCCAGAGATGGATCGTTTGTCTCCGATTACGGAAAGAGCATAAACATTGCTGGTCCTCATGAATTCTCATATTTCTGGATGCACTGGCTTGGAATCAGATCAATTGATGAAATGTTGCTGTTCGGAAGTAATCGTAAAGATATTAACTGGAAAAGGTTAAAGAGCGTTATTTCATGCATGCAGGATATCTTCGAGAAGGGAATGGTATTCAAGAATAATTATGTTGCAAATTTACTTAAAAATTTTTCAACGAATTTTGATATGCCTATTTTCATATATATTGAAAGAGACGTCCGTGATGTAGCTCTTTCCATATTAAAAGCGAGAAAATCATATTATGATAATCTCGATGCATGGTGGGGTACCTATCCTCCGGAATATCATTCGTTAAAAACTCTACCATTTCATCAGCAAATAGCCGGGCAAGTAACAGGATTAATTCGTGTATACGAGAAACAGATTGAATTAATACATGAGGATTCCATTTTAAGAGTAAACTATGATGAGCTCTGTCAATCACCTGCCTCGATTATTGAACTTATCATTGAGAGAGTTAATCGGCTGTACGGATTTCCAATTAATTTTATCAATAGACCACCATCAGAATTTCAAAGGACTGGAATGAGAAGGAATCTGTGCGAAGATGAGAAAAAAGTATTGAAATCATTGCGAAAAAACTTTTATAATAATTTTTATAGTTACATTGACAAAAAAGAGGGTGAACCAGATGAATGATCCTAGACAGCAACAGACGAAGGACGCATTTTCTTATAAGTGGAAGAGGAGGGATGAATATGAAGGCGAATATATGAGGCAAAAAGTGTATAAATGGTTAGTTGAGCGCTATTTCGGGAGAGAAGAAGAAAAAATAAATTTCATAGAGACTAATAAGGGGAAAAGTTTGCTCGATGCTGGATGCGGGAGCTGTTTCTCTTCTCTTATACTCTTTGATGTTCATATAAATGACTTTGATTATTTGGGTGTCGATATATCGGACGCAATTGAAGTAGGAAAGAAGAGGTTTCAGGAAAAAAACATAAAAGGTCAATTTTTACAAACTGATATTCAGAATATGAAATTAAATAAGAAATTTGACATCATCTTTTCTGAGGGTGTGATCCATCATACCTCAAGGCCCTTTGAAACATTTAAAAATTTAGTATCGCATATGGAAAAAGACGGAATGATTATGTTCTACGTTTACAATAAAAAAGCACCTGTGAGGGAGTTTACCGATGATTATATTCGTGAACAACTAAGAGGATTGAATGATGAAGAAGCATGGAATGAATTGTTGCCCTTAACAAAGCTCGGTAAATTGATTGGTGACTTAAATATCGAGATTGATGTAGATGAAGATATTAAATTGTTAAAGATTCCGAAGGGAAAGCACAACCTTCAGAGGTTGTTGTATTGGTTTTTCCTGAAGATGTATTATGATGAAAATTTCACAATTGAAGAGATGAATTTCACTAACTTCGATTGGTTCAGACCATTGAATTGCTATCGATTCACTACTGAAGAAATCGATGAATGGATTGAAGAAACAAATTTGAAAAAAATACGATTCGTAACAGAAGAAGCAGGAATAACGGTTGTAGCAAAGAAAGTTTAATTTGCTTGTAGTATGCATGGGTAAAGTCAGGATTATGATAATAGCAATGCACCAACCTAATTTCTTTCCATGGCTTGGACTCTTTCATCGAATTGCACTGGTCGATAAATTTATTTTCTTTGATCACGTTCAGGCGCAGCGGGGAAAGAGCTGGCTTTCCAGAAATAAAATACTTCTATACGGTGAGGTCAAGTGGCTCACCATACCTGTAAAGAAGAGGGGGCGGGGACTGCAAAAGGTGCATGAGGTAAGCATTAATTATGATACGAGATTTGAGAAAAAACACCTTGGGACCCTCAGGCAATCATATGGGAAATGCCAGTGTTTTAATGAAGTGTTCCCCCATATTGAAGAGCTATATGCGCAAGGATATGAAAGACTGAAAGATTTCAACGAGCATTACATCAGACTGGTTGTGGAGAAGATTGGAATTGAGGTTGAGTACGGGTCAAGTCTCCAACTCTTGAATAATTGTGTTGGAAGTGAAGATATTGTCGGCAACGAGCTAATAGTTCAAATATGTAAATTGGCAAAAGCCGAGACCTATATCTCTGGTGAGGGATGCCTTGATTTTATAGATCCGCAGGAATTCGAAGAAGAGGGTATTCGATTTCAATTTCAGAAATTTGTTCATCCAATGTATCGGCAATTGGATACCGGTAATTTCGTTTCTCACCTCTCCTCTCTTGATGCATTATTTAACATCGGTTTTGCGGGTGTGCGGAAGATCATTGATGAAGCTGTGCATAAAACTCGTACATGTACGTAGCAGATTTGTACTTTTCTGGAGGTATTCCTGGTGAAGAGTGTCAAGGATTGGGAGAATCACTGGAACAGCAAAGGTTCCATTGAGAATCCCATTGAGATCAATGGATATTGTATCGGTGGAAAGCCGATTTCTGATGAGTTATATTACCAAGCGGTGATTCATCCAACCATCGTGCTTTTAGAGTTGGAACCACATCATCATGTGCTTGATATCGGTTGTGGGAGCGGGATGTTCCTTCGGGAAATTGAGAAAAAGGTAAAGCGATGTGTTGGTACTGATATCAGTCAAACACTCTTAAAAGGATATTCGGGTTTATGTGAGACAATAGTGTGTGCAGCGGATGCGCTGCCTTTTAATAAAGATGAGTTTGATCGCATATTGATGTACAGCGTTGCTCATTATTTCCCCTCATTCGATTACTTCAGAAAGGTTGTTTCCGATGGACTGAGATTTCTCAGGAAGGAGGGGATTTTTGTGATCGGTGATCTGCCCTTTGGTATTCATGATCATTATTACTACTATGATAAACATGAATTAATGGAACTTCTTGATTCGCTTAATCACCCCTATACTGTTGCTGTCCAGAATAATCTGAAGCGGAAGATAAACCGGAGATACGATATAATCATATACAAAGATTGAGATGAGTGTATTTCTTCATGGATTATTGTCTTGTTTTTATTGTTGGATTTATATTCTCACTGGTTTTTCGGATTTTTTTTATCTGGTTGAATCGATCATGGTTCAAACAGGGCTTTCAAGGTGATTCTTCAGTTCATTTTGCTATAATAAAACAGCTCCATGCCAATATTAGATCACGATACGTAGAGCGGTATGTGATTAGTCCAGAGCCGATGTCATACCCCCTCGGGTTCCATCGATTTTCTGTGATGTTGCCACAATCACTTTTAGAAAAAAAATCATATTTACCTAATTTGATCCTGTTTTCATTTTTCAGTGCTGTGTTTCTCTCATATATTCACTATATTGAAGATGTATTGATTGGACAAAGAGGGATTTCGATTCTTCTTATCTCTGCATTTATATTCTATGTCTCAATCTCCAATACAGTCTTTCTTGGCCCTTCTATTGCATATTTAAAATTATCAGAGAGGCTTCTGGCCAGAATGAGCACCGCACTTTTTTTTATGGCACTGTTTGCGGGGGCGTTCTGGACAGATTATGTTTCCTTCGGGCTCTCCGCCATTATGGGTGTTATTGCGATAACCTCTTCGATTTTTGCACGACAGGCAATTCTATTTACTACGTTGCTGATGAGCGTTCTGTGGCTTGATTTCAGGCCGCTTACAGTTCTTACCATCGTTTTCCTTTGTGCATTGTTGATATCGCGGGATCATTTTATCAGAGGCATGAAACATACGGTTATGCAGTGGAGTATTTATCAGACTCATACAAAAAACAGCCGGATAGTTCAGAAAGCAATGAGCAGGTTTATCGATATATCTGCTCTCATGCGATTGATGAAAAGGGTATTTGGCGATTTTAATTCTTTGAAAGATATTATGAGAATGTTGATCTCCCGCGAACCAACGAGAACTTTTTTTTTCTATCCCGAGATATTTCTTTTATTCCTTTTATTGCCGTTCGTATCGAGTTCATTGAATGATCTATATATGGTGATGGTTCCGGTTTTATCAACTCTTATCGTATATGTACTAACATCGACGAGTTGGTTTAATCAGCTCGGAGAATCATATAGATATATTGAGTATAATCTCTTCTTTCTTGTTCCTTTTCTTATATCCTTTTTTGTTTTGGAACTTACCACAGAAAAGAAGATTATCATGCTAGTAATATATGGATTCATTACGCTATTGTTCATTATGTTCTTTTATCGAATAAGGCCGAGATATTCTGAACATGATAAATTGAAAGATTTTCTGGACACGGTGTCGTTGCCTGAGAGTGCTGTCGTATTTCCGGTAACTATGCGGCTCGGTGCGGATATTTGTGCGAGAGTTAATTGTAAATCATTCTGGTGGCAACCGGGTATTATTTCAAAATCGATTTATGATGATTTTATAGAAGAATATCCTTTTTTAAAGAAGGACTTTTTTCACATTTTCAAGAAGTATGATGTAACCCACGTTATTTGCGATAAGCAGGCATTAAAGACGATAAGCTGGCAATATGATTTTTCACAGTTGAAACTTCTCCATGAGGATCGCAATTACATTGCTTATGCTGTTTGATAGATAGATACATGAGTTTTTTGAATCAAATGAAGGGGCTTTCGAAAGACGCCGCAATCTACGGTTTTGGCGGTGTTATAAGTAGATTTATTGGTGTATTTACTGCACCAATTATGACGAGAATATTTGTTCCTTCAGATTATGGAGTAATCGCATTACTGCAAACAACAATTGGATTTTTCGTAATGCTTGCCGGACTTAACCTCAATTCTGGTGTGTATTTCTATTATTATCAGACTGACGATAATCGCGATAGAGAGGTGATCCTTTCCACTGCGCTGTTATTCCATATAGCATTCGGATTACTCTTCGGTGTTTCCGTTTGGATTT
>Ga0180433_10005168_pt1 | contig 17812 bp, 24 predicted proteins | sample SS_ome_8_FD_132980 | JGI IMG/M metagenome (GOLD analysis project Ga0180433, IMG submission 132980) | Hypersaline lake sediment archaeal communities from the Salton Sea, California, USA - SS_1_D_1 metaG | ecosystem: Environmental > Aquatic > Non-marine Saline and Alkaline > Hypersaline >... | reverse complement strand
GATCGCCTGATCTCTCAGCGCGTCGGGGGAAACGGTGAGCGTCCCCCAGAACTGGCCGTGCTCTTCGGAGACGCCGACCTGGATCCCGGGAAGAAGCAGCCGGTCGTCCGTCTCCGCGACCTCCGTCGCGATGTGCGACGCGATGTACCAATCCGTGCCGAGCGGCAGGTGCGGGCCGTGCTGCTCGATCGAGCCGACGGGGAGCAGCGCCAGGCGGACGCGCCGAAGCGCCTCTCTCGCGTCGGGCCAGCTCAGTTGCGCCAGTTCCATGCGGCCTCCTCGTGCTCCGGCGTCAGTCTACGGCGTCATCATACCAGCGAGCGCCGTGGGCAAGCACGTCCCGCGCGAGCGGCGCCGGGCCGGCCTACCGAACGAGGAACCCCCCGGACAGCGGGTCTCCCGGGTCGATCCAGAACGTGTGCGACCCGGTGATGTGCGCCGCCCCTTCGACCTCCGGCACGATCGCATCGCGGCCGCCGAACGTCGTCTCCTCGAGGACGCGCCCGACGAAGCAAGTTCCGATGATGCTTTCGACGGTGTGCGCCTCCGTCCGTCCGATCTCCCCCCGCGCGTAGAGGAGGGCGAGCCGGCCGCTGATTCCGGTTCCGGTCGGGCTCCGATCGACCTCGCCGTCGGCGAAGACGCAGACGTTGCGGCTGTCGGCGTCGTCCGAAAGGGCGGGTCCGACGAAGATGGTCCCGTAAAGGAAGCCGAGCGACGCGTCGACCGGATGAGCGAGATCCGCGGCCTCCGCGACGGCCCGCTTGACCCGCGTCCCGACGTCGATCAGTCGGTCGGCCTCGCTCGGCACGCATCGGAGTCCGAAGTCCGCGGCGGCGACGTACGCGTAGTAGGCGCCGCCGAAGGCGAGGTCGTACCGGACGGGACCGATCCCGGGAACCTCGACGGCCCGGTCGAGCGAGACGACGAAGGACGGCACGTTGGCGAAGCGAACGGAGGAGACGCGGCCGTGCTCGATCCGCGCCGTCGCTCGCACGGGCCCGACGGGCGTGTCGATCCGGACGACGGTCTCGGGAGCGTCCATCGGAAGCAAGCCGGTCTCGAGCGCGACCGTCGCCACGGCGATGATCCCGTGGCCGCACATCGTGCTCCACCCTTCGTTGTGCATGAACAGCACGCCGAAGTCGGCGTCGCTCGTGACCGGCTCGGTCAGGAGACACCCGTACATGTCGGCGTGGCCCCGCGGCTCCCACATCAACGCCGTCCGCAGCGCGTCGTGGTGCGCCTCCGCGAACCGACGCTTCTCCGCGATTGTCGTTCCGGGGATCTCCGGTCCGTCGACGAGGACGCGGAGCGGCTCTCCCGCGGTGTGCGCGTCGATCGTTCGCACGTGCCGCCAGTGGCTCGGGGGATTCCAGTCGGACGGAAGCTCAGGGTGCATGCAGATCTCCTCTCGTCAGCTCCGGTCCGATTGTCGATTCGGCCGGCACGACAAGCAAGTCCGCCTCCGGTTCGCGGAATCGCGACCGAGCGCCGGGAGCTATAATCCGACCGCGATCTCGGAAGGACGGCGGACGTGAGCGTGCATCTGAACGACCTCGATCGATCGATGCGGGACGGCGACCTGGGCGAGGCGACTCGCTTCGCGATGTCCGTCGTCGTTCGGACGGCCGGGGCCGTGGAGGCGTCCGATCTGATCTCGGTCGAGCAAGCGCACGTCGACGCGTGCGCGCTGATGTCGGAGTCGAACCTGGAGTTCGTCCGCCGGCTGGTCGAGCAGGGCGGGCGCGTCCGCGTGCCGACGACGCTGAACATGGTCTCGCTCGATCTGGAGCATTGGGAGGAGCTCGGCGTTCCGAGGGAGTTCGCCGACCGAGCGACGCGAATCGCCAAATCGTACAGGGAACTCGGCTGCGTCCCGACGTGGACCTGCGCGCCGTACCAAGGATACCTGTCTCCCCGCTTCGGACAGCAGATCGCCTGGGGAGAGTCGAACGCCGTCGTCTACGCGAACTCGGTGCTCGGCGCGAGGACGAACCGGTACCCCGACTTTCTGGACGTCTGCGCCGCGATCACCGGACGAGTCCCGAACGCCGGGCTCCATCGGACCGAGAACCGTCGTGGAGAGCTCGTCGTCCGCGTGCCCGAGACGAGCAAGGCGTCCTGGTCGAGTCCGTCCGCGTGGGCGGTGCTCGGGCATGCGATCGGAGAGCTCGCCGGAGAGCGGATCCCGGTCATCGTGGGCCTCCCTCGCCCGGCGATGGGCGAGCAGCTGAAGGCGCTCGGAGCGGCCGCGGCCTCCTCGGGATCGGTGGAGATGTTCCACGCCGTCGGCATCACACCGGAGGCGCCCGACCTGGAAACGGCGCTGCACGGGGCGAAGGACGCGGAGGAGCTGGACCTGACGCGTGAGATGCTCGCCGGCACGTGGGATCGGATGTCGTCCGCCGCCGAGGGGGAAAAACTCGACGCGGTGATCCTCGGCTGTCCGCACTTCTCCTACGCCGAATTCGAGGCGTTGGCGGCGGAGATCAGCGCGCTCGGTCCGGGACGCGTCCGTCCCGACGTTCAGTTTCTCGTCCTGTCCGACTCCCCGTCTCTGGCGCTGGCGTCCCGTGGAGGATTGATCGAGGGGATCAGGGAGTTCGGCGCGACGATCGCCCTCGACACGTGCCCGTTCCATTCGCCGATCGTCACCGAGCGGGCGTCGGCCGTCATGACGAACTCCGGGAAGTGCGCCTACTACGCGCCGGCGGAGCTCGGCGCGTCGGTCGCGCTCGGAACGATGCGGGATTGCGTGCGATCGGCGGTGACCGGGGTCGTGACGCGAGAGGAGACGCCGTGGAACGGACCGTGAGCGGGAGGGCCGTCGTCCCTGGAGAGGCGACGGGGATCGTCCTTCGGTCGCGCCGGACGATCAGTCTGTGGGGCGGGGTCGACCCGGAGACGGGGAGGATCATCGATCCGCGACACGACCGGTGCGGCGCGTCGCTCGCCGGCCGGGTGTTCGTCTACCCGGGGGAGAAGGGGTCGAGCACCGGAAGCGCCGTCCTCCTCGAGTTGGCGCGCCGGAGGCTCGCGCCGGCGGCGTTGGTCACAGGTTCCCTTGCGCCGGTCGCCACGCTCGGCTCCATCGTGGCCGAAGAGCTCTACGGAGTGGCCGTTCCGGTTGTCCTGGTCGCACGCGACGACTTGGATTTGCTGAAGGACGGGGATTACGTATGCGTTGGGCCGGACGGGATCGTCCGGCACGGCTGACCCGAGCGGGCACTCGACTTCGTTTGCCGCTCGGCCTGTCGGATTCCTCCTCACGCGTCAAGCGTTGGGTAGGGAGATATCCAGGTCGCGAAGAAACGCCGCGATCCTCCGCGCGATCTCGCCCTCGTTCACGGAGTAGTAGCGGTTCTGGGCATCCTGTTGGAACGTCACGAGGTTCTGCATCCGAAGTAGCTGCAGATGACGCGAGACGGTCGGGACGGTGATGTTCAGCTTGTTTGCCAGGTCCTCGACCGTCAGGTCGTCGTGCTCTCTGAGCAGCTTGAGGATCTGGACGCGCGAACGTGCGGAGAGCATCTTGAAGAACATCGAGTGAGTGATCGGCATCGGCGGATTCTCCTTTCATCGGTTGCCTCTTGACATGTGTTCGAGCTTGAGTATAATGCCAGCTGCCCAGATAGTCAATTGCGCAACTTGTAAGCTGCGCAAGGAGGAAAACATGGGCCACACGCTGCCGAAGCGAAAGAAAAATCTGGTCTGCCCGGCGTGCAACGCATCCGTGCACTTCCAGGCGCAGGAGGACGATCTCGGGACCTGCCCGCGATGCGGGGAATGGCTCGTCCAGAGAGGGCGGTGGAATCGAAGGCTCGAGCGGCTGGACCAAGAGCCGGGCACGGACTTCGACGAATCCGCCGACTGGGAACGGTCGTTGGTCGACGAGCTCGATTAGAGAGGTCGGACATCCTGTCCCAACAGGGGGAGGAGGTGGCGTAAATGGCGACGAAAAAGAGCACACCGAAGCCGAGGAAGAAGACCGGGAAGAAGTAAGGGAAAGCGCGGAGCGGTTACCTTGGGGCCCTGCAGCCCGCCCACCGCTCCGCGTCTCTTCGGCGCCGCGCCTCGCGTCGACCCCAGCTGTCTCAGACCACTGGAGGGTCAAGTGAACAGGAAACCGGACGTGGACGACATCGATCGGATCTTGGTCCCAACCGACGGATCGGAGTGCAGCAAGAGGGCCGTCTCGTTCGCGGGCAGTCTCGCCCGCAAGCTCTGTTCGAAGGTGTGTGTGCTGTTCGTCGCCGAGACGAACTACACCGGGCCCTGGTTCTACTACATCGTCGACGAGCCGGTCCGCGAGAAGCTGAAGAAGCGGGGGGAGGAGATCGTGGAGTCGACGGTGGAATTGCTGCGCGAGTGCGGAGCGCGGGAGGTCGAGACGTACGTTGAGGAAGGTCACCCGGGAGAGGTGATCTCGGGTATGGCGTCGCAGTTAAACGCGGACATCATCGTGATGGGAACGCACGGCCGGCGCGGTCTCGAGCGGGCGCTCATGGGGAGCGTCGCGCGCGAAGTCGCCAACACGTCTACCGTGCCGCTTTTGCTCGTGAAGTAGTGCCGCTTTCGCGGCGGTCCCCGCGAGCGAGTCGCTGTTCTCCGATCCTGTTTCTTGGCCTTCAAGCGCGGTGTTCTCGTTTCGCGGGAGAGTCGAGCATTGGCACACGGCTTATATTGAGAATGAAAATCATTATCATCCTGCTGCCATGAGACTCATCCAACTTCAGCCGGGTGACAGCACCGGCGTCATACAGGTCGATCGCGGTTACGAGTTGCGGTGGCGATTGAACCGTCTCGGCACCCACACGGGGGACGTCGTGATCCTGGAGGGACGCGGCGTGTGGGCGCTCTTCTAGATCCGAGGCTGAGCCGGTCGTCTCACAGGGTCTCTGCCGTCACGGCACGGGACATTGGAACGCGTTCCCCGGTCGGCACGCGGTTCAACCCCGATCCATCGACAGGTCAAAGCGCGTCGGGAGATCCGCACCGCGGCGCGCGCACGTGATCGCGGCGACTTTCGTTGCGAAGCGAAGTGCTCGCTCGGTCTCGGATTGCGTCAGGAGATCGATGGTGGAGAGCGTCAGTCGATCGCGATCGAACAGCGCGGCCAGCAATCCCGCCATGAACGCGTCGCCCGCCCCGACGGTGTCCTGTACCGTCGTTGTCTCACCGGGGACGTCGACTCGGAAGCCGTGCGCATAGGCGGTCGCCCCCCGTTCACCGTGCGTCAGGACGACGAGGCGTGTCCCGGACCTCAGCCATCGAAGCGCCGCCTCATCGGGACGCTCGTCCGGACAGATGTACGCGAAGTCGCCTTCGCTGAGCTTCGCTACATGCGCGATCGAGCACCAGTGTGCGAACGCCGCGCGGTACGAAGTCGGCCGAGGGATCAGAACGGGCCTGACGTTCGGGTCGAACGTGATGACCCGCTGGCGGTGTTCCCGCTCCATCAGAACGGTCAGCGTCTTTCCGGTCGGATCGAGCGCCATCGAGTACGACCCGAAATGCACGGCGTCGATTCCCGTTGGCAACGTCTCGGGCAGATCCTCCGCGACGAGGAAGCGATCCGCGGTCCCATCGATCTCGAAGACGTACTCGGGCTCCGCTCCCGGCGACACCTTGACGCGGGCGACCGTGGTGGAGCGCGGACTTCGAACGACGAACCGCGTCTCCACGCCGCTCGCGCTCAGGTGGCGGTACAGCGTTTCGCCGTGTGCGTCCGTCGAGAGCTTGCCCAGGAACCCCGTCGGAACACCGAGACGGGCGAGGCCGACGGCGACGTTCAGCGGTGAACCTCCGGGGATCGGAACGTCCCTCGTTTGACCGTCGACCTCGCCCGGGACGAGGTCGACCAACGCTTCGCCACAGACGAGGACGCTCACGGGATCCCGCCTTCCCACGGGAGAGCCCGCGGACGGACGGGCCGCGGAGCGCCGCGTCGAGCGGCGTCTCGGACGGGGATCATGCCCCGTCGATTGCGCGCTGTGCGATGACGCTCTTCTACCAGTGGTAGCTCTCCTTTCTGGCTCCCGCGGCTGTCCCGACTTGCGGAGTTTGTCCGATCGACCGCCTCACGCCAAGGCCGGTAGCACTCCGGACGTCGTGTTCTCCGACAACTACTTCGACCTGCCGGCGGGTCGCGACGTCGAGATCGCCTGCGCGGCGCCGCCGGAATGGACGCCCGCACAGGTGCAGGAAGCCCTCGAAGTTCGTACGCTGTACGATACCTACGCCGGGACCGCACGGCGGTGACCCGACATAGCGAGGGGAGCCCTCCATGAAACGTTCCGAGATGAACGCGCGCATCGTGGACGCGGTCGACTTCTTCGATCGCCACCGGTTCTTCCTCCCGCCGTTCGCCCATTGGGCTCCCGACGCGTGGCCGGAGGACCTGGAGAGGGTTCGCGAGATTCTCGATCGGGGTCTCGGATGGGACGTGACCGATTTCGGGCAGGGACGGTTCGACGAGCTCGGCCTGCTCTTGTTTACCCTTCGGAACGGCGCCGCCGACGGGGCCGGAGCGAGCGCGAAGCCGTACGCGGAGAAAGCGATGATCGTCGGCACCGATCAGGTGACGCCGATGCACTACCACTGGAGCAAGTCCGAGGACATCATCAACCGCGGCGGCGGGCGGCTGATGATCCGCGTGTACGGCGCGGACGAGCGCGACGGCCTCAGCGGCGACGACGTGACGTACGTCTCCGACGGTGTCGCCTACACCGTGCCGGCCGGCCACCTCGTGTCGCTCGCGCCGGGCGAGAGCATCACGCTGACGCCGAAGCTGTACCACAGCTTCTGGGCCGAGGGGGAGCGCGTGCTCGCCGGGGAGGTTTCGAGCGTGAACGACGATGAACGCGACAACCGGTTCCTCGAGCCGCTCGGGCGCTTCCCCGCGATCGACGAAGACGAACCGCCGTTCCGTCTGCTCGTCTCCGACTACGGACGGCTTTTCCCGGAGGATTGAGTTCCGAACAGGTTCGGCGAACTGCTGAAGGGAGGCCGCCGCCTAATCGCGACTCTCCGATGGGATTCCCCAGCGATCACAAGTCCGTCTTGGCGCTCGTCCTCTGGGCGCACCTCAATGCTATACTCAATTCGTCGGGAGCGTGTACCGAGCCGTGGCGCGGCTTTGTACGGGCGTCGACGTCCTGACGCGGCGCGGTTCTCCCGAAGCGCAGGAGGTGGTACGTATGACGATACCAAGATCGGGCGTGCTCGGGATCATTCTCTGTAGTCTGGTGTTCTTGGGCGGAGCGATGAGCGGGCAGGCGAGTGCGAGCGGCTCATCCGCGCAAGCCGGTCCGATGGGCGCAGAAGTGCGTGTCTCGGTCGGCGTGTTCGTCGTCGAGAGCGGAGCGCGCCTGGCGGTCGAGATCGTTCGAGACGATCCGTGCACCTGCCTGTGCGATCCGGTCCACGTGACGGGGCTGTCGCTTCTCGACGGTTCAGGCGAAACGGTTCAAAGCGAGCTCTACGACCCGCCGGTGGACACGGCGGAGTGGCTCGGTCGGGTTGTGCTCGTCGATGAAAGTGGCGAGGCGTTGCCCGAAGGCCCGTACTCGATCCTCGTCGAGACGACCGCCGGCGCGTTCTCGGCGCACGTCGAGATCGTTCCTGCTCAGCAGATGGCCCAAACCGGGCGGTTCTCGGCGAGTGCTTCGGTCTGCGGCCTCGAACTGTGGGTGTATCGGCTGATCACGGAAGAGGACGCCGGTGCGAACGTGGCGTTGCGCCGGGGCGATCGCCTGATGGTCGCGCTGGCGGGCAACGCGACGACCGGTTTCCAGTGGGAGAACGTGCTTCTGTACGAGTACGCCGTGTTGCGGGCGACCGAGGAGGCAGAATACCGCGCCAAGCCCTACCCGCAGGAGATGGTCGGGTTCGGCGGGACGTTCCTGTTCCGCTACGAGGCCATCGACATCGGTCCGCAAGCGTTCCGGTTCGTCTACCATAGACCGTGGGAATCCGTCGAGCCGGAGGAGGTCGTCGAGTTCACCGCGACCGTGTACTGAGGGACCCGTCCCACCCATCAAGCCGCGGCTGGGTGATTCCACAATGGGCGGTTGGATCCGTCTGAGGAGCCGACGCATGCCCTGCCATTGCGCCGCTGGACTCCGCCGGCTACTTCCTGCGGAACTAGCGTCGCGCTCGCGGGATTGCCAAGGGGCAAAAGACAAGGTGTGACCCCGTTTCAGCTCGCACCGAATCGCTCTCCCGTAGCTGTCAGGGAGGAAGGCCGGAAGGAACCCTATGGATAGGCGAGGTTCAACTCGGTAGAGGTTGCACGGAGACGTTTATCGGCAGTCCATAGGGGCACCCTTGTGAGAAGCGCGGAAGCAAGCAAGTGCATGTCAATGAAACCGAGGCCACGGCCCATCAGGCGGTGAGACTCGATGAAGCGAAGGACTTCTTCATCCTTGGCCACCACCGCCGCAGGCAACGCTTGCAGCGAAGAAAGGATCTCGGTTCGATTCCTGAGATTCCCACAGGCTAGCTCCCCAATAATGAACGGATGGCAGATGACTTCCGCGTTTTCGAGCAGGGTCCGTAGGCGGACATCCCCTTTTCTTAAGTGTAAGATCCAAATGGACGTGTCGACCAGAACCATGCCTAGCTATCTGCCATTCGCCGTCTGGGAACGGGTCGCAGATCCTTTTCAGTCGCACCCAGTGCGGCCAGCCTCCTGCTGCTCTCGCGGGCGATCAACGCCTCCAACCCCAGCTTCACCAAGGACGTCTTCTCCTTGATGCCGGTCAGTTCCGCCGCGCGCTTGAGCGTCTCATCGTCGATATTCAACGTCGTTCTCATATGCATCAGTATGTATCTTGGAGGCATATCTGTCAAGCCGGTTCGAAATCGGACTCTGCACTTGCAGAGCGTCTTTGGGACAACGTTAGGCCGCGGAGACGGCAGAGAGTTGAGTCCAAAGACGATAGATCCTATCTCAGGCTGCTCCTTGAGGAATCATGGGGTCGTCCCGGGATTCCTTCAGGAGGCAAAAGACAAGGTGGGACCCCTCGTGACCCAGCCCCCTGAAACCGGTCCAAGAACAGAGCTAGGATCTGGACAGGTGGAAGGAGGCAGCAAGTGGCACGAAGACACTACCGACCCGAAGAGATCATCGCCAAGCTGCGAGAGGCGGAAGTACTGTTGGATCGGGGAAAGAGGGTAGCTGAGGTCGTCAAGGAACTCGGCATCCACGAGGTGACCTACTACCGCTGGAGGAAGGAATACGGCGGGATGAGGGTCGACCAGATGAAACGCCTCAAGGAGCTCGAGCAGGAGAACGCACACTTTCGTAAGGCCGTCTCCGATCTGACGTTGGACAAGATGATCCTCCAGGAAGCAGCGAAGGGAAACTTCTGAGCCCCGAACGTCGTCGAAGGTGCATCGAGGCGGTAAGACAACGTCTCGGGGTGTCAGAACGGAGGACTTGTCACGTGCTCGATCAGCACCGATCGGTACAGCGACAAGTCCCGAAGCGCAGAGAGGATGAAGACCTGGTGACGGCGGTCATCATTCAGCTAGCAAGCCAGTTTGGGCGCTACGGCTACCGGAAGGTCACCGGGCTGCTACAGAATGCTGGATGGTGCATCAACCACAAGCGGGTCGAGCGCATCTGGAGACAAGAGGGACTGAAGGTGCCGCAGAAGCAGCCGAAGCGGGGGAGGCTGTGGCTCAACGATGGATCGTGCGTACGACTTCGTCCCCAGTACCGCAACCATGTCTGGGCATACGACTTCGTTGCGGACCGGACCCACGATGGGAGAGCGTTTCGCATGCTCACGGTGATTGACGAGTACACCCGAGAGTGCCTGGCGATCGTGGTAAATCGGAAGCTCCGGTCCACAGACGTGATTGAGACGTTGGGCGAGTTGTTCGTACAAAGAGGAACACCGGAGCACATTCGTTCGGACAACGGCCCTGAGTTCTGTTCCAAGGCAGTCCGGGAATGGCTCGACCGCCTGGGTGTTGGCCCACTCTTCATCGAGCCAGGAAGTCCATGGGAGAACGGGTACTGCGAGAGCTTCAATGGTCGGCTTCGAGACGAACTGCTCAACGGAGAGATCTTCTACACCCTTCAGGAGGCGAAGATTCTCATCGAGAACTGGCGTCGTGAGTACAACGGGATCCGTCCTCACGGCAGTTTGGGCTACAGGCCGCCTGCACCTCAAACCAGGACACTGATCCCGGCATTGGCCTGTGCGGGAGGTGGTCGTTTAGACTAAGTCTAGGAGTGGACCGCTCATGGGGGGCTGGTCAGAGCCCGAATCCGCTGAACACCTTCTCAATCCGCACCAATCTGGCGGATCCGCGTATCCGGGTTTCCTCGGGCCTACCGGCGCTCGGCCGGATGCACAGCTTCCCACCATTTGCGAACTCCGGCATGTCAAGGAACACCCTTGGACCAGCGTTCTTCGATCCTCCGCCGCTGAGGAGATGCTCAAGGCGTGCTAGGTGATCAACGTAGTACCTCACGTAAGCTCGGTTGCGCTGGTTCACGAGGAACCAAGCTAGGTTCACGATCATGAGCGTCCCTAGAGCCAACAACTCCAACACACGAAGTATCGGATGCATTCCGCCGACTTTGGCGAACACCTCTCCCACTTCGGCGAACACGAAGCCGAGGAACACCGAGTTGATTGCCAAGAACAGAGTGGCACGTTGGAGCATCGCTCTTGAGGAAAAGAGCTTCTCGGAATGAGCGACCTGATAAGCGACAATAAGTGTTTGGCGATCTATGTCTCCGCTCATTGCTGCGCTCTCCTTCTTTTCTGCTCCCATACGGTGCAGTCCTTCTTCCAGACGTCGGCCTAACCCTGGCCGCCGGTCCGCTTGCCGGCGCCCTTCTCGAACGTGAACGTCGCGCCCTCGGGATCCGCCTTCGCCGGCGTCGGGTGGCCGAGCATCCGGCAGAGGTCGATGAAGTGCTCCTGCGACGCCGAGCGCTCCTTGAGCGACGAGCGTCGCCACTTGTCGACGAACTCCTGCGGGGTGATCTGTGCGCGGCCCTCGGACACGACGTTTGGCCTCCTTCAACCGATTCAACGCCAGTCTGGCCGGCGGGCGAAGAGGCGACAACGGTCCGAACGTTGCGTACTCTCTGCACGCGGCGCGGGACCTCAACCCCTCCGAAGCGGCGCTGGGTTCAGTCGAACAGATCCTCGCAGATGTATTCGATGATCGCCTGTGCGAGCGTCGAGTCCATCCCCGGGACGCCGAGCAGGATGGTCTCGATCGCCGCTTGAGAGCAGTAGCAGACGGAGTACGGTCGATACTCCTCGAGGCGGAACGCGAGATGCGTGTCCACCCCTGCGCATTCCTCGAAGTCCTCCCTTGTGGACTCATTCAAACGTGCGAGGCACTCCTGACAGGGATCCCCCGTCCCCGTGGCCGGGAGTGCCAGACCGCTCCATCCCAACCCCATGAGGTCGTTCGCGATGTAGGAGAACTCGGCGATGTACTCCGCCGCAATCGCGGTGCATTCGATGATGACCACGTTCTCGAAGTCGTCAGCGCCGGCCGCGTCGGACCAGTCGTAGGAGCCCGTGATCACGACCTGCCGGTCGATGACCACGAAGCTGTGATGAAGGAGGCCGGCCTGATGCTCTACGGCCGTCGGAACCCCCGCGGCCGCGAGGTTCGGCGACTCCCGACCTTCCTCGGTCTCCTGTCCTTCGTCCAGCAAGACGTAGATGTCCACGTCGCGCTGATGCGCGCGGATCACTGCCGCGCCGAGCTCGTCGTCCGAGAAGGAGTACATCGCGATCAGGATCTGTTCCTCCGCTGCATCGATTTCGTCGATCAATCGTAGCTCGATGTTCTGACCGGCCAGCGGCGATGCGAACAGCGCCTCGACGTCACAGGGGACAGCACCGACAGCGCCTGCCAGGCAGAGCACCAACAAGGCCGTTACAGAAGCGTATCTGTTCATCTCCCACCTTCCTTTCTCCGAGTCCGATGCGTCCTCCTCATGCGGCGAGACGCATCGCCCGTCCGCGTGCTTGACGCACATATCGACGCGGACCGACCTCCTCTTTCCAACCGATTCAACGCCAGTCTATCAACCGTGAAGAAAACCGACAACGGGAACGTGTGTCGCACGAGATGAGGCACTGCATCCTGGCTGTGGCCTATCCCAGCAGGACGTCGCGACTCGGTTTCGGTCTCGGAGCCTCTCGGCCGGGACGAGGTTGCCCGGAAGTGGCTTGCCGTCGAGAGCGACCGTCTGGACGCCGCGGCAGATGCGGTCGGGGTTGCGAACTTCAATGTGAAGCGTCCTGCCGCGGAAGCGGCGGGTCGCGGCGAAACGGGTCCACGCGCTCGGGACGCACGGGTCGATCCGGAGGCCGTCGATTTCGGGGCGGAGGCCGAGGACGTACTGCGTCGCGCTGTAGTAGGCCCAAGGCGCGGCGCCGGTCAACCACGCGGTCCGCGCGATCCCCGGTCGGGGGGAGAAGGTCGAGTACGTCGTCTGTCCCTGGACGTACGGCTCGATCTGCCGGATCTCGGCGCGGTCGTTGTACGCGGCCGGCATGGCGGCGCAGTAGTAGGCGTACGCGCGATCCCCACGGCCGAGGAGGCACTCGGCGATTACGCCCCAGCCCTGGGTGTGGTTGAAGATCCCGGCGTTTTCCTTGATCCCCGGGTTGAAGACGGCGGCGCGCATCACGTCGATCGGCGTCTTGGCGAACGGCGGCGCAGCGAGCATCAGGCCGTACGGCGTCGCGAGGCGCTCGTGGACGGTCTCCATACACCGCTCCGCCTGCTCCGGCGTCGCCGCGCCGCTGATCACCGACCAGGCCTGGGTGTTCAGGTAGACGGAGCCCTCTTCGGACGCGCGCGTTCCGTAGGCGGTTCCGTCCTCGTTGCTCCTGTCGACATCATACGTGCTGCGGCCTCCTCACGGGAGGGCGCACGCGCGCCGACGAAGGCGTCGATGCCGAGTCGAGGCGGCCCCGCACCGGGGCTCGTGCTGGCGCGGCGGCGGTTCGACGGAATCGGCCGTTCTCCGGTCCGACGTGCGGGCCGTGCGCTGGTTCTCGAGTTCCTTTTCCCACTTCAGGACGTAGAAGACGGCTGGGTTCATCACGCTCTCCTTCCTTGCTTTCGTCTTTTTTATGAAACCGGTTGCATTCATCGACAAAAACCCGTCAGCCGGACTCGCGAACGACCAACTCGACCGGGACGGTCACGTTCGTCACCATCCCCGTTCGGAGGTACTCGACCAGATTTCGGGCGAGCAGCCTCCCCGCTTCCGGGACGTTCTGCCGGACGGTCGTCAGAGGCGGGTTGCTGTGGGCCGCGATCGACAGGTCGTCGTAGCCGACGACGGCGACGTCATCCGGCACGGATCGGCCCTCCTCGCGGATGACGTCCATCGCCGCGATCGCCATCAGATCGCTGTTCACGAAGACGGCGTCGAGGTCCGGAGCTCGCTCCAGCAAGCTGCGCATCACCGCGGCGCCCGACGTGTCCGAGTAGTCACCGTGTCCGACCGTCTCCCGATCGACCTCCCGCCCCGCGTCGCGCAATGCGGCCTCGTACCCCACGTACCGGTGTTTGACCTCCGGCTCTCCGGGGCTTCCGCCGAGGAAGGCGATCCGATTCCTTCCGGCCCGGATCAGGTGTTCCGTCGCCAAACGTCCCCCGGTGAGATCGTCGCCCGTGACGGAGCAGTAGCTCTGACCCGGCTGCGGGAAGCCCCAGACGATGAACGGGGCCCCCATCTCCAGCAGGGTCTTGACGTGGTACTGCTTGCGGGCCGACGTTTGCAGGATGAACCCGTCGACGCGGCCGGTGTCCAGGTACTGCCTCGCCCACTTGGTGTCCTTCGGATCGACGTGGAGGACCAACGTGTCGTACCCGCTCTCGTGCAGGCCGCGCGTGATGCCGCCGAGGATCTCCAACCCGAACAGGTCCGCCCAAGAGAAGTCCTTGTGGTACGCGTGGGTGACGAACGCGATCGTCCGGCTCTGCCGCAGACTGAGACGACGGGCCGGCGCATTGACCTGAAACCGGTGCCGCCGCGCGATCGCGAGGATCCGCGCCTTGGTCTCGTCGGCGACGAGCGGGCTGTCGTTCAACGCGCGGGAGACGGTCGACTTGGAGACGCCGGCCAACCGGGCGATATCGCTGATCGTGCGGACCGTTTCGTTGTGCATCGGTTTCTCCCGAGGATTTCCTTCAGCTATGCAACCGGTTGCATTATACGCGGCCTCAGTCGATTGTCAAGAGAAGAACCGCGGAAGTCGCCGGACTTGACACGCACCGTCAGCAATTTTAGATTCATTCCGAAGACGGAACGAGGCCAGGGAGAACCAGGAGATGCAAAGGGAGTTGAATGTCGACGCTGGATTGGACGCTCTCGTGGAAGCATGCAAGCGTGTAGGAGCCAAGGTGACGTACGAGCGACGCGAGGTCTTTCGAGCTGTCACGGCGATCGATTCCCACCCGGACGCGCACACGGTCCTCCACCGCGTACGCGAGAGGATGCCGACGATCTCGTTTGATACCGTCTACCGGAGGCTGTCGTTTCTCGAGCAGCACGACCTGATCCGACGCCTCCATGCGAGCGGGGAGCGGGCGCGCTTCGACGGGAACAGTCGACCTCATCACCACTTCATCTGCGCCAAGTGCGTAGGATCGTCGACTTCGAAAGCGCGGAGCTCGATGACATGGCGCTTCCGGATCGGGTGACCGAGTCGGGCACTCCGACATCGAGACAGCTCCAAGTATTCGGCGTCTGTTGAGACTGCGAACGGCGAAAGGAGAGACGCGATGAGGAGCAAGGACAAACCGGAGCGGCTGACGACGGCGGCCGGCATCCCGGTGGACGACAATCAAACGTCGCTGACGGCGGGAGAGCGCGGGCCGACACTGCTGCAGGATCATCACCTGCTGGAGAAGCTGGCGCATTTCAACCGGGAGCGGATCCCGGAACGCGTCGTGCACGCCAAGGCGGCCGGTGCGTTCGGAACGTTCACGGTTGCGCACGACATCACGAAGTACACCAAGGCGAACCTGTTCTCGGAAATCGGGAAACAGACCGAGGTCGTCGGCCGCTTTTCGACCGTTGCAGGGGAGAAGGGGTCGGCGGACTCAGTGCGCGACGTCCGCGGCTTCGCGCTCAAGTTCTATACCGAAGAAGGCAACTGGGACATGGTCGGGAACAACACGCCCGTCTTCTTCATCCGCGACGCGATCAAGTTTCCCGACTTCATCCACACGCAGAAGCGCGATCCGCAGACGAACTACAAGGACGACACGCCGCAATGGGACTTCTGGTCCCAGGTTCCCGAGTCGCTGCACCAAGTGACGATCCTCTTCTCGGATCGGGGCATTCCCGCCGGCCTCCCGTACATGAACGGCTACGGGAGCCACACGTACAGCTTCATCAACGCGGCGAACGAGCGGTTCTGGGTCAAGTTCCACTTCAAGACCCAGCAGGGGATCCAGAACCTGATGCAGGACGAGGCCGACCGGCTCGCCGGCTCGGATCCGGACTACCATACCCGCCAGCTGTTCGAGCTGATCGAGAAGGGCGAGACCCCGAAGTGGACGCTCTACGTCCAGATCATGCCGGAGGTCGAGGCGGAGACCTACCGCTGGAACCCGTTTGACCTGACGAAGGTGTGGCCGCACGGCGACTACCCGCTGATCGAAGTGGGGATTCTGGAGTTGAACCGGAATCCGGCGAACTACTTCGCCGACGTCGAACAAGCGGCGTTCTCGCCGGCGAACGTCCCGCCCGGGATTTCGTTCTCGCCGTGCAAGATGCTCCAAGCGCGGCTGTTCGCCTACGCGGACGCGCACCGGTACCGCTTGGGAGCGAACTTCGAGCGCCTGCCGGTCAACGCGCCCCGCGCGACGACGGCGCACAACTATCAGCGGGACGGGCACATGCGGTTCGACGACAACGGCGGCGCGTCGCCGAACTACGAGCCGAACAGCTTCGGTGGACCGGTAGCGGACCCGGCCTACAAGGAGCCGCCGCTGAAGATCTCGGGGGACGCGGACCGGTACGAGCAGAAGCGGGGCGTCGACGACGACTACGTCCAGCCGGGGAACCTGTTCCGTCTCCTGCCAGCGGACGAAAAAGGACGTCTGATTGAGAACATCGTCCGATCGCTCAAGAACGCGCCGAAGACCATCCAGGAGAAGATGGTCGAGCACTTCCGTCGGGCCGATCCCGCCTACGGCGACGACGTTTCGAAGGGGCTCGGCCTATAGTAGATCGACCGGGGCGGTGTCGGTGTGCGGCCGCCTTGCGTCTCTTGTTTCATCGGGAGCGTGATGAATCGACCGGCCAGGCTGGTTCTTGTCGGTGGCGGGACGGTGGCGGTGACGCTCGGGATCGTCGGAGTGTTCGTTCCGCTGCTTCCGACCACGCCGTTCCTCCTCTTGGCGGCGTTCCTGTACGCGCGGAGCTCGGAACGGCTGCACGGATGGCTTCTCGGGAACCGATGGATCGGAGGCTACCTTCGGTGCTACTACGAGCGACGCAGCATGGCCGGCCGGCACAAGGCGCTCACGCTTGCCCTTCTGTGGGTCACCCTGGCTCTGTCCGCTGCCTTCGCTGTCGACGCGTGGTGGGCGAGGACGTTGCTCGGTGTAGTCGCCGTTGGCGTGACGGTGCACTTGCTTCGGCTTCCCACCGAGTAGGTAGAAGCCGACCCTCGGCTAGCGCCGGCGGGCGCTTGGCCTGCGCGTACTGCTGTTGCCTTCGCCAAGGCTGGCCGAGAAGGATCCCGACGATCACGCCGACCGCCAGGCTGAGCGCCAGAAGGATGATCCGCGACATCTCCAGGTCCCGGAACAACAGCCGGACGGAGACGACCTCGGTGTTCTGCACGACGACGACCAGGAACAGAAGAAGAAGCACGAGGATCACGACGCTTCGTACTCGCACGGTGTCTCACTCCTCATCAGGCGGGGCGGCTCCGCACGGAGGGCCGCCTTGCCTTCCTCGGTCTGCCGAAAGATCCGGGAGGTCCGGTAGGCGAAATCGATGGCCGCTCAAGGGCGCCCAGGCGGTAGTCCCTCCGATGACTGAGGTCGCTGGCTGATCGCAGTTTCGATCTCGTCGACGCGTGCAGAGAGCGCTTCGAGCGTTTCCCGTAGCGTCGTGAGCTCGTCGTTGAGCCGCTCGGTGTCCTCGGAAGGTTCTCCCGCTGTAGACGCCGCGGCGTTTCCCTCGCTGACTTCCTCGATTTGCATCTGTATCTGCTGGATCGCCTCGGCGTTTGCGAAAACCGCATTCTGGACCTTGGCGATTGCCGCTCCGAGCGCGCCGACCTCGTCCTTCCACTCGGCCGAATCCTGCGTTGCTGTGCAGCCTGCCAGGACAAGCCCGAGTGCGAGGATTCCGAGTGCAACGATCCATCCTGTTGAACTCTTCATGATGGTCTCCTCCTTCCGCCTATGGGAAGTCTTCGCTTTCGGTGGTCCCTACTCGTAGCGCAGCGCCTCGACCGGATCGAGCTTCGACGCCCGCAACGCCGGGTACAGCCCGAACGTCACGCCGATCAGCAGCGAGAATCCACAAGCAAGGAGGGCCGGGTACACCGAGATCACGAACGGCCAATCCCCGATGCCCGCGCCGAGCCACGCGCACAGCCACCCGATGCCGAGGCCGAGCAGCCCGCCCAGGAGACAGATCAGGATTGCCTCGACCAGGAACTGGGTACGGATGTCGCGCGGTCGCCCGCCGATCGCCATGCGGATGCCGATCTCCCGCGTCCGCTCGGTGACCGAGACGAGCATGATGTTCATGATCCCGATCCCGCCGACCAACAGG
>Ga0180433_10005166_pt1 | contig 17815 bp, 17 predicted proteins | sample SS_ome_8_FD_132980 | JGI IMG/M metagenome (GOLD analysis project Ga0180433, IMG submission 132980) | Hypersaline lake sediment archaeal communities from the Salton Sea, California, USA - SS_1_D_1 metaG | ecosystem: Environmental > Aquatic > Non-marine Saline and Alkaline > Hypersaline >... | reverse complement strand
CATATGCCCGGGTGTACGCCTATAATGCCATCCTTCTCGCTGACACCCATGACAGTATCAGGAGCGGTATTCCCAATGCGATAACGGTTGCACGCGATCTGCAGAAGGAGGGGCATCGGTTAGTCGGGATTCGACTCGATAGTGGCGATATTGTTTCCATCAGCAAACAGGCACGACAAATGCTCGACGAGGCGGATCTGGATTACGTAAAGATTCTGGTTTCGGGCGATCTCGATGAGTATCGTATTGACGAGATGCTGCGTGAAGGCGCTCCGGTGGACTCCTTTGGTGTTGGCACCCGTTTGGCAACCGGGCATCAGGAAGCGGCACTGACCGGTGTTTATAAAATGGCAGCGATGGAGAATCGGGATGGCGCGGTGATCCCGAAAATGAAGACCTCTGATGAGCTGATAAAAGGGACGCTGCCGGGGATTAAGAATGTTTTCAGATTCTTTAAAGATGGTACCACGGTTTTCGATGTCATCTGCCGTGATGATGAGACTCCCGGTCCCGGCTCTCGTATCTTCGATCTCGGTGGAAGCGGGCTCACGGTTCCGGAGGACGTGACGGGCGTGAAGCAGTTGCTGCCGATAGTGCAGGAAGGAAAACCGATTTCAGAATCGCCATCACTGGTGGAGATTCAGCATGCCTGTCGTGATGGATTCAGGATGCTCCCCGAGAGGTATAGAGCGATCACCGACGCGGATGTTTATCCGGTCATGATCAGTGAGAGCGTTTTTACCCTCTGGGAAGAGCTTCGGGGGGCTGTCGTGTGACAGAACCCGACGGGCGGGAGAGATTACATTTCTCGGACATCACTGCCGAGGCGGAGAATGCAGTTTCACTGTCCGACCTCTTGCGATGTGCTGTGGCGGTCGGAGCGGTATCGATCGATTTTTCGTGTCGTCATACTACTTTCACGAAAGGATTAAGATTAATATGAAGATGGATAATGACGATAATAATATTGAGGAAAACAGCGATTCAGATGAGAACGTTCAGGAAGCTATGGATACCGGGGAGAGCGTCGATTTGAAAAAGGGAATCGGGCGCCGGTGGCTTAAAGTCGCAATACGGGTATCACTGATTGTCGGTGTTTTTCTCGTCGTTTTTTATTTAATCTATTTTTCTACGAGGTATGGAAAGGCAACCTTAATCCTCTCGAATCGCGAGATCACATCGGTTGATCAATCGATTGAGCCGGAACGGGCCTTCCCGGTGCGGAGCCGGATCCATTTTTATGTCGAACGGGAGAACAGAAGGCTGGAGTCAACGCTCTTCGTAATAGCGATAGAATATTTCGAGAAAAATGCGTATAAGCATTACAAGCAGATTACGTATGAGATTGATAAGGACTTTCCCAAAGTGAGCGCCTCTATTCCCGAAGAGTATTTCACGAGAGCGGGTAAATACAGGATAAAAGCAATGCTCGACAGCAAGGTAGTCGACATGAAAGAAATTGAAGTTGTCGGGGAGGAAACCCGCGAATAGAATCAGGGGGAGATCAGTGCGTCGGATAATCATTTTCATTAGTATACTACTCTTTAGTACGCCTGCTTTTCCGTATTCCGATCAGATCACCACCGAGCGGATGCTTACGGAAAACAAGTCATTTATTGAGTTCGTGAATGTGTGTTTGAGCAATTTCGGAAAAGAAAAAGTAACGCACTATCGGGACACGTTTTTCGAAATCTACAGTCTCCACTTTAACGCACAGGTGTCGTTTCTGCAATCTGACTACAGAAACGCTTTTCGAAACATTCGCTCTTCACAGAACAAGCAGACATCGCTGTATAAGGAGGTGCTGAAAAATGTGTATCTTGAAGATGCCAAGGATATTCTCGACAGGTTTGCGCCTCTCGTCATCAAATCGAAAAATCCGAGAGCGAGGCTCTATCTGACGCTGGCGTACCGCGATCGGGCTGTCAGTAAAAATTTCAATAAGATCAGCAATGCATCGAATCCCAAGCTCTACTCGTACAAGCTTCATAAGTACGTGGAGGCGATCAAGTTTGCACGTCGCGCGAAGCGATACGGGTTTCTCGCGCTCTATGAGAGTCAGAGCAACGAGGTGAAGAGAGATATTTATATTCACCTCTTCGAGATGGAACGGGAGTCGGGTAACAAGTTCTACAACAGGTTTCTGAAAAAAACGCAGCAGGACTACATGAAGGAGATAAACAAAACCTATGAGGAATATGAACGGGAGCTCGAGGAGACCGGGAAAGAGGATATTCGTGCACCGGGTGAGAATATCAACCGGAAGGGAGATCTGACCGTCGATAAGGAGCCGGTCTTTGAAAAAAAGGTTGAGAAGAGAGTTCGCTTCAGGAAGGAGAAGAAAGTTGCCGAGAATCTTATAAATCTGGAGTTCGATCGAGCCGAGGATTACATCAGAGAGTATGTCCAGGATTTCAACTTTAAAATAATACTGGCAACCTTCGAAATTCTCTCCACCAGGAAGGAGAATGGAGGGATCAATTATAATTCCTTCTTCGTGCATCATTATGACAACTATACCCGGTTGCCGAAGAACCAGAAGTTCCTCCTCGATGATTTTGCCGGGAAGGTTAAAGTTGTCGATGACCTTTCGCGTGAACGGGAGGGTGTGCAAGATGAGTCCCCGGCAGAAAAGGGATCGATAAAGAAAGAGAGTGGGAAGAAAGAAGATAAGAAACAGCAGTAATCACCGGGAAAGGAACAGCGCCACCGGATAGCAGTGCCGCGATAATTGTCGTGCGGCGCAAGGCCGTGCGCGCTGATAGATCTGCCGATACCGCAACGCGTCCCCGCCGATTCCACAGGATTTAATCGTCCCCGTCAGAGAAAATGTTGTTGCAATACTGGGCTCTATGTTCAGAATACTGAAGGAGTCCGGAGTATTCCGCTCCCGGGTTTTTCTGTCCGGGGCATGAGCCCCGAGGTTTGGCGCCGGGGGCGAAGAAAAGGATAAGAGGATCAGAGATACAAAAAGGTAGCGGATGTATGGCGATACGGCATTTAAAACGGTTGTTCTTTATCGTAATTGTTCTGTATGCGATTATCTTCTGGATGCTTATCGGCCTCGATATTCTCTACTGGTTTTTTTATTAAAGGGCGCCATGCCGCGAGGCGTGATTCGGAGACGTACGTCTCGCTGTTGCGGGCGGCGGGGGATTGCCTTCGAAGCGGGTCTGCCCGGTGACGGAATTCCCGGTCGATGACGGCATCGGCCGGTGCGATAGCACCGGCAGCGTGCTGCGGTGAAGAGGTTTATGCGATGAACCGGATTATTGACAAGGTCAAGCAATCGATTGACAGGATGCCGAGCCTCTCTCCTGTGCTGCACAAGATAAATGCGGTGGCGAACAATATAAATTCTTCCGCACAGGATCTGACCAATGTTATACAGCTTGATCCGGTTCTAACCGCCAAAGTCATTCGAATGGTGAACTCGGCCTATTTCGGATTGCCACAGGAGATTACCTCGCTGAAACAGGCAGTGGTGATGCTTGGCATCAATACCATCAAGAACGTTGCGCTCTCGTCCGCCTTTCTCGGTACCGTCTCGCTCAAGGGGAAAACCGGATTAAACGAGGAGGACTTCTGGAGGCATTCGCTCGGCGTTGCCGTTGCGTCGAAGCTCATTGCGAAGCGGCTGCGGGTTGATGCGAAATATCTCGAGGAGTATTTCATTGCCGGCCTGATTCACGATATCGGCAAGGTGTTGATGAACAACTTCTTTCCCGATGACATGAACACCATCCTGAATATCTCTTCGCAGAAGAATGAATCGATTACTGCCGTGGAGAGGAAGGTGCTCGGCCTGACCCACGAGGAGATAGGTATCGCCATAGGCAAAAAGTGGAAATTCGAGAACAACCTTCTCTACGCGATGGGGAGACATCATCAGCCGGTGGTGAAAGGCAGCGCGGCGATTTTCTCAATGGTTATTGCGGTCGCAGACACCTTTGTCAAAATACTCCGCGTCGGATTCAGCGGCAATTATAAGATTGATCCGATTCCGGAAGAGGTGTGGAAGGTGCTTGAGCTCGAGGAGGAATCGGTCTTTGTCGCGCTGTCGTCGATCAACGATGAGATTCAAAAGGCGAAAGTTTTCCTGAGCTGAGATGAGCGCGCTCTCTTGTACATTCTGGGGGGTGCGGGGATCGATACCGGTTCCCGGCCCGACAACGATACGGTACGGGGGCAATACCGCCTGCATCGAGGTGCGATCAGACAGGGGCGACTGGGTCATCTTTGATGCGGGAACCGGGATCAGGGTTCTCGGCGAATCACTCGATCTCTCAAAGAAATACGATGTGACCATACTGATTTCGCACCCGCACTGGGACCATATCAGCGGCTTCCCCTTCTTCACGCCCATCTATATTCCCGGCAACCGCCTGTCGATTTACGGCCCTTCAACCGATGATCTCTCCATCGAAGAGATTTTCAGTGATCAGATGCAGTACACCTTTTTCCCGGTGAGAACGGCCGAGCTCGTCGCAGACATCACCTATCATGAGCTCACCGAGGAGCAGTTCACGCTGGGGAATTTTATCATCGATACGATAAAGCTCAATCATCCTGTCGATTGTCTCGGCTACCGGATCACCTATGATGATACGGTTTTCGTCTATCTGGGAGATAATGAGCCCTACTACAATATCTATGGTGACGGCGATGAGGATGTTGAGGCGATGGTTCGGGCGATGAACAGGAGGCTGATCGATTTTGTGCGGGGAGCGGATGTGCTGGTGGCGGATTCGCAGTATACGCCGGCGGAATATCAGAACAAGCGGGGATGGGGACACAGCACCACCCATCACCTCATAAATATGTCGATTCGGGCCGGGGTGAGCAGCGTTTTCTTTTTTCATCACGATCCGCAGCGAACGGATGACGAGCTCGATCGTCTCGTTCAGCACTATAGAAATAAGCTCAGGGAGAAGGGATATACCCTGGAGGTTGATGCGGCACGGGAGGGGAAAACCGTTACCTGTTGATCCGCGAGCGGATACGGGCGGTCCTTTAGCCGATATGCTCTCCCATTCCTTCAATCAGCGCATGTGCATTCGTGCCGAGATCGGGGAGGTAGTATCCGCCCTCGAGGATTGCGAAGATCTTTCCTCCGGCATGCTGTGCGGCGAAATCGCCCGCGAGAGCGCCGATCCTTCGGTAATCCTCGGTTGAGAGATTGCCGCCCCAGTCCTTTTCGTATTGATCGAAGCCGGCAGAGATGCCGATGATATCGGTATCACCGACTGAAGAGAGCGCTGCTTCTGTTTCACGTATGAAGTCCCCCGGATTGGAAGACTGAATATTCAGAACAGGGACATTCGTATCGCCTTTGAATATGGTATCGGTTCCGTCGCCAAAGTGAAGATCGATATCGAGAATCACCGCTTTCTGTATCCGTTTCTCCTTCTGCATTTTCCTGATGGCGATTGCCATGTTATTGAAGAAACAGAAGCCCCAGTTGTGATCGGGATTTGCATGGTGTCCGGGGGGTCGTATCATCCCGAAAGCTATGGTGCCGTCGAGGGCGAGATCGGCAGCCGTGATCGCGCCGCCGGCGGCGAGCTTCGCCACATCGTATCTCACGGGATCCTGCTTTTCCATGGCGAGGAGCCCCTCGGAATGGCACAGGAGGATATCGGACTCGCTGCAGGGATCAGGTTCCACGATGGGAAACATGCCCCCGAGCACCTTCATGATCGACTGAATCCGCTCCGGAGTCTCACAGCTCGCCGTCGGATAATCGATCAGGTATGATTGATGGTAAACGAGGCGGACAACATCCGATAGCTTCTTCATGGCAACCCCCTCTCAGAATTGTTCCTTCTTTATATTGTGCTCCCAGAGCTCGACGAGCTTCTCAAAAACGCGGTCCGGGCGGCGATCCCTGTATGCCAGCCGTCGCCGTTTGATGAGATAGGCGACCGTTGCATCCTCCAGCGAGAACTTCTGATCAAAGCTGTTCAGCTTGCGTATGAGATAATTGAGATTATGGGTTTGAAAATCGCCAATATGCTTTGAGGAGGCGATGGTGGGCTCATATTTCATGAGGAGCTCGGTAAAGTAGAGCGAGAGCCGCCAGGAATCGATGCTTCCCCCGATCCCCGACTTGAAGTGCATACTCAGTGTCTCGAAAAGGGTGATATGCTGATAATATGAATCGTATATCGTGGTGATGCTTTCGGGGAAGGTGTTCATAACCTCCATGAGATCGATGGGTTCCCCCAGATCAATGAAGTGGCTGAAAATTCTTCTGCTATTTTCATTTATCGGTTCAACGTCGATGAGCTCAATCTTGAGATCCTTGATGATAGTACGAACCTTGCCCGCCTTCTTCAGGTATATCTCAATTTCGACCGGCTCTACGTAGTAATTGATTTCACTCTCGTTCATGGGCCGTATTCGGTTTTTCAGTTAATTGCTGCAGAATCTCTCTATGCTTTTCAGTATATGCCAGGGCACGCAGGCGCTCGAGGTCGCCCGTTACGTCTTCGCCTGCTTTTCTGCGTTTTTCTATTCTACTGACGATTTCGTAAAACGCAAGATGTATTCCCATAACTTTTTCTTTCGCGATCTCCCAGAGGGTATCGCCCTGAACAACGGTTCTCTCTTCGCCATCGAGCATGGTGATAGTAATGCCCGGAAATATCCAGTGGGGATTTTTCCCCCTGAACCGCTTCGACATAATCCGCTGATATCCGTTTTTAACGGCAACGTCATTAGCATAGGTGAAAATATCCCTGTCGGTTACACGAATGTCGTATCGTGAGATGAGCTCCCCGCGCCTCTTTTCGGATGCCTCCCGTAGGGCCTGTTCCCGGTATAGGTGATAGTATTCTATTCCCCCTTTGAGCGAGATGGCGAGCACCAGTGCCGCCGCAACGATTATGAATGCGATGGCGACTTTTCGAAATATTCTGCGCTGCTGCTTCGGAGGGGGGAGGGTGATAAGCGCTTCCTCGAAGTATCGTCTCTTCCGCTCATCGAAGGCTTCGGAGAGCTTCCGGTATTGCTCTTCATTCATTTCACGCTGGAAGAGGCGAACGAGCTCTTCGAGCCGCTTCCGGTCCTTCTGCATTCTGAGAAAGAATTCACGTTTTTCGGGATCGGGGATGTCGTAAGGCGCCCCCCCCTTCTCAATAACCTCAATGAGGCGAGATGCCCGGCGTGGCTGCGCCTTCAGGCCGATGAAGGAGTGTATGGAGTGCTCGAGAAATCCGAGAATGATAAACGGCGATGCGGCTGCGGCGACCGTTTTTCTTCTGTCGAGGAGGGGGGAGAGATCGGTGATGAGCCTTCTCGCAACCTGAGCGTGCTTTCTGCTGCCGGTCACTTCGAGCAGTGCGCGTAAAGCCGAGAGGAAGTTGTACAGCTCAAGTTGCAGCGGGACGGTGTCAATCGGCGCATCGCCGGCATAGCGTTCACTGTAGTGCTGTAAAGCCGTGATATCTCCCGCATACAGGAGCGGGCCGATTTCCGCGAGGGGCTGCAGGCTCGACAGGTCCTGAAGGAGCTCGTCAAAGGTATCGTATCGTTTCAGCTCATAGGGGATGTCCCGATAGATAACCGGGGGATTATCACCCGGCAATCGAAGAACGTTTGCGTTGCCGTCATCGATTATCGCAAAGGGGGTCTTCGCCGATTTGAAAAGGAGATTGGTTTTCTCATAGGTGGAATAGGTTATGAAAATGCCGTCGAGCTTTTCTTTCAGAATGCGCTCGATATCTCGCTGATCCTGCACGTAGGCGATAGTGAGATCCGTACCCTTCGGCTCGATTGCCCGGTACGTCAATTTAAGATTCACGGTTCCGGAGTCGTTTTGCACGGTCAGGCCCGCCCCCGTATCCGCGGCGAGGCCCCTGAAGCTGCCGCTGCGGATGGAGAGTCCCGGAAAGAGCTGCGTGAGGTAATCGGCTTCTCCGTGATCGCAGTATATGCTGAGCTGTCCCCGATGGAGCTCCTTCCATCGGAGAAAGGGGAGGAGGGTGAGGAGATCCGGTGCGGGCAGAAGCATATCGTCAATAGCTCCGATGTCGATTGAGAGCGTATTGCAGGTATGATAGCTGCGGGGAAAGCCATAGGAGAGGAAGTGTCCGTTCCGGTAAAAGAGGGATGCCCGGTCAAGTATAACGAGGCCATTGCCGCGATAGTGCTGCGCATTCCCCTCCCGGGAGACAGTGTCCAGCACGGTTATATCATCGATGGCTGTCTTTTTGATATCATGGAGATCGAGAATGGTGGTGTTCCCGCGGTAGATCCTGAAATTGCCGTCGGTATAGAATATCCCGGCGAAGGAATCATTATTGTTCAGCGTTTTACCCGAGAATGTGGGAATATCCTTCTCGACGTCGGTCACCGGAGCGCTTTCCAGATCGAGGCCGAAGAGACGCTGAAGGTTCAGATACGGCATGACCGTCTCGCGGCTCCCGATATAGCGTGTGGCGAGGGGAGCGGTGAGATCGATGTTGAGCTGCTCCAGTGCCGGATTGCCGACAGGCGGTTCGGTTATGGCGACCGTGTCTATCAGCGGGATAATCTCGACGGGGAGATCGATTGAGGTGCCGATGCGGATAAAGGGTTTTTCATCTTCGAGCGTGGTGCCGGTGAAAACGAGATAGCACTCCCGGTCAATGATGAACAGTCGGTCTCTATCCTCTCTGATGATGTCCTGTAATTCCATATGCTCTCCTGCACCGGGTGCGTATACGAGCCCGGTGCGGTTACCCCTGCCGCTTCTCCGGTGATTCTCGCCGTAAGCGATCTATATCTTTCGGAGTAGCGCATATATTCGGATTCATGTAGTAGCCCATTTTGACCGCCGACATGAACTCTGAAAAAGTAGTGCCGTGCAGTATCTCCTCGCGAATATCTCTCTGCTGGAATATGGTTGATATCTCGCAGAGAAGCTGAATCTGTGCGTCCGGGTCGGAAAGGGGTGTCAGAATCAGGAAGATGAGATGTGCCGGCTTTCCGTCGTAGGCATTGAAGTCGATCCCCTCTTCCGAGATGCCGATGACCACCGATGATTTCTGCACTTCCGAGAGGCGTGCATGCGGAACGGCGACCTGATCGCCGATGCCCGTGCTCATCAGGCTTTCCCGTTCGAGAACTCGCTCGGCAATGGTGGCGCCATCGAGTTTGATCTTCCGTGCGGCGATTTCTGACAGCTCTGCAATGGCATCGCCGGCGGTGCGGGATCGGAGAGCGGGGATGAAGAGCTTGCTGTCGATGGTTTCGATGAGACTTAACTGCTCCTTCGATCGCATGAAAAATTTCATGAGGGGCGAGCTGAGAAGCGAAGTGCAGAGCGCCATGATGACAATCGCTTCGAAGGTCTCCGGGTTGATGATGTTGAACTGAAGGGCGAAGAGACCGAGGATAATTCCCATGGCGCCGCTCGCGCTCATGCCCGATCCGATGAGGAGCGATTCGCGAAGGGAAACCCCGGCGATCTTCCCGGCGATTACGGCGCTCCCGATTTTACCTGTGAGAACAAGGACGATGAACAGAAGGGCGAGGAACAGATTGAAGTGCTCTATAAAATCGATTCTCAGACCGATTGAGACGAAGAAGAGCGGTGCAAAGATGTTGTTGATGAACTGCTCTATTATCTCCCTGGTGTGTTCCCGCAGATGCGGGGACTCTCCGATGGCGACACCGGCGAGGAATGCGCCGAAGATGGCATGAATGCCGATCCGCTCGGTGATTGAGGCCAGTATCATTCCGATGATGATGGTGAAGGAGATAACACCGCCGGGCCAGGCGGTCTTTGCCTGTATCCACGGGAGCGTCTTGTTGATCAGGTGCCTTATGAGGGTCAGGATCAGGATGGCGGTTATAATGGTGAGGAGGACGGTTCTGATGACAGTCGGCACGTTGACCATGCCCGTTTCAATGAGCTGAATCAGGATCGCGAAGAAGAGCCATCCGAAGATATCGTTGATCATTGCCGATGAGAGCAGCTGAACGCCGAAGTCTGTTTTAATGAGATTCAGATCGAGCAGGATCTTTGCGATGATCGGAAGCGCTGTTATTGACAGGGTGATGCCGATGAAGAACGAGAGGGCGACTTTGTTGGCGGTCGATCCGAAGAGCCCCGGATTGAACCATGAGACCATGGTCCCCATCGCAAAGGGGATGGCAATGCTGAAAGCGCTCAGGAGGAGGACGAATGAGCCCTGTTTCAGAACCGAGGTGAGATTGACCTCCAGTCCGGCGATAAAGAGGAGGAAGGTGACGCCGAGGAGAATGAGCACCTCGATGGAAAATGCTATTCTGGTTCCGGTCGGGAAGATCCAGCTGAAGAAATCGGGAGCGATTCTTCCCAGGATGGTAGGACCGATGAGAATGCCTGCCAGAATCTCGCCGACGACGGGCGGCAGTTTTATCCTCCTGAAAATCTCCCCGAAGACCCTCGCTGTTCCCAGCATCAGCGAAATGCTGAGGAAGAGGATTATAATCTCATTTTTTCCAAAGGAAACCATCGATTAGCTCATACCGGACAATAGTGAAGTGCTTCTGATATACTCCATTCGGAGACGTGCCAGGAAAAACATAATTTTTTTAAACCGGTGCTGGTCCTCTCTGTCATTTATATCGATGAACGGCTATCTGAGCAATTAAATTTTTCGTTCGCCGGAGTTTTATCGAAGAGGGGGTTTCACCCGGTGCGTGCATCGAATACGCCTGTGGGAAGCGAAGATTTTTTTATAACTTTTTGCCCTTTTCGATACGAATTAGTATTATAGGGGCAGCCTCCATTGAAACGGTCTGAGCCTCCCGTGCGGCATGCTCCCCCGGTGGAGACTCGAGAAAAAGGGTTGCAAGTATAAATTGTATGCGGTACTCATGAAGAAATGAACAGGCTGATATCATATCTCTTTAACCTCTCCTTTCGGTTCCCCTTTGTCAGGCACTGTATCTGGTTCGTCGTACTCCTGGGAGTGGTGGTCATGGCGGGAGGGGTCGTTTTCTATGCCCGGGACGTCGTGACCTCTCCTGTCGGGTGGGACAGGACCTTTGCCATTTCTCCCGTCAGTGCATCTGCCCGGAATGTCAGGATCGCTTCGCGGGGCAACTTCATTGCGGCCGTTTATGAAGGGAAGACGGGCGATCAGAGGGGGATATATGTTACCGTTTCCTTCAACGGGGGAGCTTCTTTCCTTGCCCCGATTCGAATCGCAACAGTGAGCTCGAGCATCAATAACATTCCGCATGTTGCTATTTCGAGCAATGGCCATCTGACGGCTGCCTGGCAGGATTTCCAGAGGGACTCATCACTCTCCAAGCTCTTCTATGCATATTCGACCGATATGGGTGCGACCTGGACTCAGCCGCGGCCTATCTTTATGGATCCGGAGACGGTGTCGGAGACGGAGATGGTGCCGCAGGTTTTTTACGATAACCGCGGGATTCTTCATCTCTTCTATCATGCATATGCCGGTGGGATTCTCACCCTGTACCACGCCATCAGCAGTGATGAAAAGCTTTTTCAGAAGGGACAGGCGATTGCCGAACTGTACGGTGGATTGCGAATTGCCCTCCTCCCCTCGATATGCTTCTCCGGAAGAAGCATCTATATTGTCTGGCAGGGGAAGGGGGAGCAGTATGGCATTCTCTCGGATGACCTCTTTCTCATCACGTCATCCGATTACGGAGAGAGCTGGAGCTCGCAGAGTAAAATCACCCTGAGCTCCGCCAATGACGCATCGCCCTCCATTGTCCTGTATAAGGGAGTTCTCTACCTCGCCTATCAGAACAACGAGGATGTGAACTGGTCAATCTACCTCCTCAAAGGCTATGAGGGGGGCAGCACCTGGCTTGAGCGGCCGATTAAGATTTCGACCACCAACGCCAACTGCTATGCTCCGCAGATAGTGGCTTCCAATAGCGATGAGCTCGTTATCTTCTGGTATGATACCCGCAAGGGGGAGCCGGCAATCTTTGCCCGGAAGTACTCCATCGGGGAGTTGAAACCGCTTGACGAGGTGCAGATATCGGGAGCCAACGTCTCGGCTCGAAGACCCACTTCGGTTTCTATCGGGAGAGCTGCTGTTGTGTGCTGGGAGCAGGGGGGGAGGATTGTTGCCAAGTATTCGGACATCTATGTCGAATCCCCGCGGGTTACTTCTATAACCCACCCGCCCGATACGTGGCGTCGGTCATCGACTGCACAGCTTGAATGGACGATCCCGAAGGATGAATCGGGAATTGTCGGATTTGCCGCTATTGATAACATGATTCCGGACTTCAACCCGACGGTTCAGAATTATAAGACCAATATCACCATGACACGTATTGCCGGTCTCGAAGATGGCGTGAACTACTTTCATATCAGGGCTGTGGATGGAGCGGGAAATCTCAGCCGGACGATACATTATCCGCTCAAGGTGAGCCAGAACCCGCCGGTCCCCCCGGTGGTGACCTCGCAGACGCATCCTGAAGGGGTTGCGGTCAAGAGCCGATCGCCCAAATTCAGATGGGCGGTGGAGATACCGGAGCGCCTGAAGGGATTCGTCTACAGCCTTTCACCCGATCCCCTGAAGATGCCGGATGAGTTTACCACGGAGCTCGACGAGAAATTTGAGAATCTCGAAGAGGGGAGATATTTTTTCAAGATACGCTCCATTGACAAGACCAATAACCGGAGCAGGCTCACCGCCTATGAGATCATCGTCGGGAAGGCCGGGCCGATTGATCCCGCTGTCTATGATCTCCTGACGAGGGATTTCGAGCAGAAGATGTACCGTGAAGGCGATGAGATGCCGCTGGTGAGGATCCCCTCCGTTACCCTCGCTCTTCCCTTCGATCCTGCGCTCACGTACAGGAAAGCTGAATTCGATGCGGTGATAACCGCACGCAACCTCAATCAGCGGGACATCGTGGGGTATTCGATTGTCGTCGATACCGCAAGCAGGCCCCTGCGGGATAAGATCAACCTGAAAAAGAAAATAGTGCGGGTAAAAGGGCTCACGGATGGCGAATACTATCTCGGCGTGAAGGCGAAGTACAGCAAGGTCGAGGGGGGAGTGAAGAGGTATTACTGGACAAAACCGTACACGGTATCGTTTGCCGTAAAGATACCTCCGGAGTACTCGCCGGTACTCGCTTTTGCGAACACGGTCGCAGACAGGCTCGCCGGAAACTGGGTATTTATATCGCTCTCGTTGATATCGATTATTTCTGTTGTCGTAACGATCGGATTCGGATCGCGGGTGAGTTTTTACAGCCGCCTGCTGCAGTTCCGGCTCAGAGGAACCCTCAGGACCATTTTCTTCACGTGACGGCTGATGAAACAGCTTGAGGCAGACCGCTTCGATCCAAATCATCGTTAAACAGCGCGGAAGATAGTTTCGCGCACGAGACACTACCTTCTCTTGAAGTGGGCGTATATTTCATTTACCCTGTACGCTTTCCTGTTAAAATATGAGATGATATTTCATGAAAGAGCCATGAATTCTTTTCCGGGGATCCGCTGTTTGGGGATTCCCCGCAGATGGGAAGATCGTTTTTGCACATTAGTGCAAATCAATAAGAAATTAAACCGGCGTGAGGGACTCCGAATCGCACAATAGGTCGTCTGTAGAACAGGGCGCCGATGGAAGGATGATATTAAATAACAGGTGTGCTATATTTTTATTGAAAGAATGTACCGGCGGGATAATAGTGCAGAATGCCTTTTCATGAGGAGGAGACGATAATGTTTGAAGATCTGAAAACAAGGCTCGGCAGGATGAGTAGTAGAAGGAATAAGAATCCCGTTGCGAGCATCTTTCAGAACCCGGGATACATTCAGGATCAGGAAGCCCGCAGGGTACAGATCCTCTTTCTGAAGCTCTTGATGATTCTCGCACATGCGGACGACTCAATAGATCAGACGGAGATCGATCTCATAAAGAGCCTCATCTATGAAAACTGCATCACCGAGGAGGAGTGGCGGGAGATCAGCTTTTACGGGCTGCATAAAGCATCAGGGGAGGAGGTCAATGAAGTAATTGATGCCCTTTTGGCAGAGATAGTCTCGGGAAAAGAGAAGAAGAAGTTTTTACGAGCGATCAGGGATATCGTTGAGGCCGACGACATCTTGCAGAAGGAAGAGAAGGCGATCGTCGATATCTTCGAGAAGAAACTGAAGAGCGGTTCAGCATCAATCTTCGGGAATGTAATAAAGCGGATCCACAGCTCGCTCGTACGGAAGAAGAGCGACACCATTCAAGATGACTCACGGGAATATTCGATGAATCCTATTGCGCCGCACTTGCGGGAGCTCCTCGGTGATGACCGGCTGCCGGAGCTTGAGCTCATTGCCGCTAAGCTGGGCCTGGCGATAATTTTGATACACTCGGATATGGAATTTCACGAAAAAGAGCGCAGCGCATTCGAGGATATGGTGTGCAGAGCGTGCAGTATACCGAAAGAGCGCGCGGGGGATGTTGCCTCGGAGCTGTTGAATATTCCCGACACCCATTTCGATATCGCCTATCTCGGCAGGATCGTCACCGATTCAACAGATGAGGCTGAGAGGAAGGAGCTCCTGACCGAACTCTTTCGGATTGCCCGGGCGGATAAGGTATACAGCCCCTACGAGAACAAGTACCTGAAGATTATCGGTTCATATCTTTTTATCAGCGATAGAGACTTTATGGCCATAAAGATGAGCACGAAATCGTAGTTCGCTTCCCGAGGGAATATATTTATTATATCTAAAGTAAGTCTTGGGATGATATTTCCGTTACGCGTGCTCCCGGCTCTTTCAATATCCTCGGTTTTCTGCCGAAAGCACAGCGTCTGCGAAGGCTGGTTCCTCTTTAAAAAGAGGGTTAAATGCCGGTTTACGCAACCGGAGCGGTGCCGCTTTTTGTCCGGGCAAAAAGACGGCGGAAAAACCCGCCACTCAGGCGCCGTGGAGGCTAGTACTTCCTTTAACTGTACCTTCACTGTGTGCCTGCGGATGCCATCCCTGGCGTCCTCGGCACAATGCGCTCGGCATCCTGCCTCGCTTTCGGTTTGTAAAGATATAATTGCAAAACTTAAATGAGATGATCAAAATTAAATGCGAGTTATAAAATAACATGAACGAAACTTCGTCCTGGCCGCCTGCCTGCTTCACGACAAAATCCCAACCGGTTGGGATTTTAAATTTTAGTGAAAATTTATATGATAATTTGTACGATATTCTTTTAGTAATGCTCCGGGACATTTCAATATCCTCGCTCGCTCAGCCGCAAATACCACGTCATGTGCTTGGCGGCTCCGGCGGCTATTTCAAACTTCTCGCTTGATGTATGTGATGATACTATATCAAATGAGACATCAGAGTATACTATCAATGTGCCGCTACTCAATTTCATCCAGCATTTTTTTCACCGTTTTAAGAAGAAGGGGAATATGAACCTTGCAAACATTATATACAATCTCATTATCAACATCAAAATAGTGATGGCTTATTACATCTCGAATTCCTTTTACCTTTTTCCATTCTATGTTTGGGTATTGTGAAAAGAGCTTCCCTTCGGTTATTTTATCAAGATTCTTGATGCTCTCTCCGATGGCAATCAGCTGCATACATATGGAATCGAGCTTCTCACGGCCTTCTTCCGAAACCGAAAAGAAATCCGGGGAAGTAACAGTCTCAAAGCGCTTCAAAATCCTATTTATCGCCTGGAAAACCTGATTAAGTATCTCCTTAACCAGTTGGGAATCATGCATAAATAGCTTCTCTTTCTATCTGTCTTTTCAAAAAGCTGTTCATATCATCACGGTACCTGACAATATCAACCCGTCGATTAAACATTTCTTCAAGATCGTGCTTTATTCCTATCAAGTCGAACATATCAGGTTTCTCAAGAACAACAACAACATCAATGTCGCTCTGACTGTTTAATTCATTCCGGGCTGCAGATCCGAATACACCAATCTTCAGTATATTATACCTGTTGCCATTCTGTTTTTTAAAATTTTTTAGAGTTTTTATTACATCAACGTTATTCATTGTGATTCTCCTTCCTGAAAGTAAACTCATCATTACAATTTGTCAAACAATAATTGAGGATGGCAGTTCACAAAGAATAATGAGTTGTTTAATCAGTCGTGTTGAGGGTGGGGACTATTGCGTTACATTATTTTATACACATTGGCAAGGAGAATCTGGTGGTGCGGGGAGGGGTTTGGTGAGAGTGAGATAATTCTAAAATCTGACGGCAATAAACTGATTGACATAAAAGAATTAGAGATTATCATTACACTGTTAATAGATAACAACTTATATAGATAGAAATCAGCAGCGGTAATGGAAGGAATGAGAGAAATATCAAACACGCCTGCCGAAGGATTTGCTGCAAATATAAAACAGTATAAAAGTACCACCTGCGAGTACGGGTACCCCACCGTCGAGACGAAGAAGTACGAGCGGGGATACGACTACGCGCTGAACGGGAATCTTATCAACAAGGACGAGTTCGACCCGGAGACGCACGCCCTGGAGGACCGGTGGACCTACGGCTACGACAATCACGCCGCCACCGACATCGAGACGACGAAATACGGGCTGAACCGCTTCCTGATGGAGTACGACGGGAACGGGAACATGACCCGCCAGCGGGACAACGACCGGGGCCTCACCAAGGAGATGAGCTACGACTCGAACAACCGCATACGGACGGTGTACAATCCCGACACCGGCGGCCGCTCCTTGCCCTCCGTGGCATCGCGGCACTCGGGCATCCGTGCCCAGCGCAGTTTGTCAATTGGTCTGAAATTTTATACATTACTAATTAGATAAATACAGCGGCTTCCGCGTGCGCAGAATCTCCCGCCGTGAAGTCGGCGGGGAGGAGATAACCTTCGAGCTCACCTACGCCTCCAAGTACATGGGGCTGGAAGTCCAGAAGGACGATCAGGGGCAGGAGATACCGGATTCGTATTCGGTATCAAATAATGTATATTTGAACGGAGTCAGAATAGCCGTGGTGGTTCCCACGGGCGAGTCCCTCTATTACCTCACCGATCAGGTGGACAGCGTAAAAGTAGTGGTGGACGATGCAGGCCTGGCCGTCAGCAGAATGGAGTATAAGCCCTACGGCGAGACCAGGCCGCTCCTTGCCCTCCGTGGCATCGCGGCATTTCCGACATCCTGTCGGTCAGTTCCAGGAAGGGGATGAGAAGCACGCACCCAAGTACAACAGCCAGGAGTTAGATAAGGAGACGAATTACTACTTCTATAATGCGAGATACTACGATCCTGAAATTTCCCGTTTTGTGACGGCTGATAATGTTATAGACGGTGAGCTAGATACGCAGGGGTGGAACAGGTTTTCGTATGTTAAAGGGAATCCGATACGATATAAGGATCCGAGTGGGAACTTATCATTTGAAACGCAAGAGGCACCTGATTCATTATTTGATCATGAATATGAAGTTGGTACAATTAAGACTTATAATATTAATAAAGATGATAATTGTAAAAGTTCAGTTGAAAATAAACTATCAAAAGGTAGAGATTATCTTAATCCAGGTTTAAGTAAAAATCCATTTGACAAAGGTTTTGTAGAGCGTCATGAGAATTTACAGACTGCAAGAGAAAATATGGAAAATTTAATAAATAAAAAGAAAGATGAATATTATGACCCTAATAAACATAGTGATTATATGTTAGTTGAAAAATATAATGAATTTAAAAACGAAATTAAAAATGGTATACTGGCCCCGATTTCAACCGAGCACGAAATTAGAGTAAAAGCAGGTTGAAATTGGAGGATACAATGTCTAAATTAGACCCCATGAAACGGATGAGTGTCAAGAAGAAAGAGGAAGTAGT